>Ga0079224_100005689_pt1 | contig 16416 bp, 16 predicted proteins | sample Stecom2015_FD_80414 | JGI IMG/M metagenome (GOLD analysis project Ga0079224, IMG submission 80414) | Agricultural soil microbial communities from Utah to study Nitrogen management - Steer compost 2015 | ecosystem: Environmental > Terrestrial > Soil > Agricultural land | place: USA: Utah... | reverse complement strand
GTGCCGACGCGCAGGCCCTTGGCGCCGGCGGCGTCGATCAGCCGCCCGGCGGAGTCCCCCGGCGGGTTGGTGAACACCGAGCCGGCGTTGGCGCCGCCGGGCTGGTTGGCCCGTCGCCAGGCCACGATCTCGGTGATGAGGCGCGAGCCCCCGTCGGGATCGCCGGGCTCGAGCGCGAGCTCGGCCTCCAGCACCAGGTGGTGGGGCGCCAGTGCGGAGCGCCGATAGCCGAGGGCGAGGTCGGCGGCGGCCACGAACCCATCCTCCCCCGTCCGCAGGTCGACCACGCGGACCCCGCGCAGGGTGGCGGCCATGTCCGAGCCGTGGCCGCCGGCGTTCATCCTCACGGCTCCACCGATCGAGCCGGGGACCCCCACGGCCCACTCGAAGCCGGTGAGCCCGGCGGCCGCCGTGCGCCGGGCGACGACGGGCAGCGGGGCTGCGGCGCCGGCTCGGACGGTGGTGCCGTCGATCTCGACGTCGAGGAAGCGGCCGGCGAGCGTGATCGCCAACCCGGGGAAGCCGTCGTCGTGGACGAGCAGGCTGGAGCCCTTGCCCACCACGAGCACGTCGATGCCGGTCTCGCGCACGGCGCGGGCCACCGCGGCCACGTCGTCGTCGTCCGCGATCGTGGCGAACAGCGCCGCCGGGCCCCCCACCCGGTAGGTGGTGCGGGGCCCGAGTGGCTCGTCCCGCCGGGCCCGCTCGCCGAGCAGCTTGGCGGCCCGCTCGATGACCTCGCGGGAGCTCACCGGTCCGGCCCTCCGAGCGCGGCGATCAGGCGGTCGGGCAGCTCCGTGAGGTCGCCGGCGCCGAGGGTGAGGCAGAGGTCGCCGGGCCGCAGGATCCCCCGGAGGTAGGAGGCGACGTCGTCGAGGTCGGGGATCCACGCCACCTCGGCCCACGGGTGGGCCTCGAGGACGGCGTCCACGACGAGCTTGCCGGAGACGCCCGGGCGGGGCGGCTCGCCGGCGGGGTACACGTCGGTGACGACGAGGCGGTCGGCGTCCACGAAGGCGTGGGCGAACGTGGCCCCGAGCGCAGCGGTTCGGCTGTAGCGGTGCGGCTGGAACACGGCGACCACGCGGCGCCACCCACCGGCTCGCGCCGCGGCGAGCGCCGCTGCGATCTCCGACGGGAGGTGGTCGTAGCTGTCGACGAAGACCACCCCGCCGGCCTCGCCCCGCAGCTCGAAGCGGCGGGCCACCCCGCGGAACCCGGCGAGCGCCGCCACCCCGTCGGCCAGGGGCACGCCCAGCCGGTGGGCCAGGGCGAGGGCGCCGGCCGCGTTGCGGGCGTTGTGGACCCCCGGCGCGGCGGGCAGCACGACGACGTGGTGCTCGCCGTCGTGCACGAGCGAGAAGCGCACGCCGGTCCCCTCGACCTGCACGTCGGCGACGCGGTAGTCGGCCGCGGGGTCGGTGCCGTAGGTGGTCGGCTCCTTCGCCGCGCCGGCCAGCGCCGCCGAGCCGGGGTCGTCGAGGCACAGGACGGCGGGCCCCGGGAGCGCGGCAACGAACTGCTCGAAGCCGGCTCGCAGGTGGGCCTCGTCACCCCAGTGCTCGAGGTGGTCCGGCTCGACGTTGGTGACCACCGCGCCGTGGGCCCGCACGGCGAGGAAGGTGCCGTCGCTCTCGTCGGCCTCCACCACGAGGGGCCCGTCGCCGCCCCACTCGGCGCTGCAGCCGAGCGCGGCCACGTTGGCGCCCACGATCCAGCCCGGGTGGCGGCCGGCGCCGTGCAGGACGGTGGCGAGCAGCGCAGAGGTGGTGGTCTTGCCGTGCGTGCCCGCCACGGCGGCCACCGTGCGCTGGGCGCAGAGGGCGGACAGCGCCACCCGCCGGTGGACCACCGGCACGCCGGCGGCGCGGGCGGCGACGACGTCGGGGTGATCGGCGGGGGTGGCGGTGGAGGTGATGACGGCGTCGAGGCCGGCCGCACCGCCGCCGGCGAGCGCACCGCCGGGGTCTGCGCTCACGGACACGCCGAGCTCGCGCAGGCGGGCGAGGAACGGCGAGCGCGCGTTGGGCTCGTGGCCGGACACCGCGTGGCCCATCTGGGCGAGCAGCACGGCGATCGCGCTCATCCCGGCGCCCCCGGCGTTCGTGATGTGGAGGCGCCGCCCGGTGGACAGGTCGAGGGTCTCGCCGTCAGGCACGGGCGTGCTCCAGGGCGAGGGCGGCGATGCGCTCGGCCGCGTCGGGGCGGGCCCACCGGCGGGCGGCGGCGGCCATCTCGGCGCGGGCCGCGTCGTCGGCCAGCAGCGTGTCGACCTCGGCGATGAGCCGCGCACCGTCGAGCTCGGCGTCGGGCACGAGCCGGGCGGCGCCGGCGTGCACCAGTCGCCGGGCGTTCGCGGTCTGCTGGTCGGCGGTGACGTGCGGGGACGGGACGAGCACCGCCGGCAGCCCCACCGCCGCGAGCTCGAAGCACGTGCCCGAGCCAGCGCGGCAGACGGCGAGGTCGGCGGCGGCCAGCGCGGTCGGCATGTCGTCCTCGTAGCGCACGGCGCGGTACTGGAGCACGCCGAGGTCGCTCGGCGCCGCGGCGCCGATCACCTCCCAGTCCCGGTCCCCGACCACGTGGTGGACGGCGAGGTCGCTGCGGTCCCGCCAGGCCGGCAGCGCGTCGACGACGGCCTGGTTGATGCGCAGCGCGCCGAGCGAGCCGCCGAAGACGAGGACGAGCCGTCGCCCCTCCCCCACGCCGAGCGCGGCTCGAGCCCGAGCCCGGTCGCGCTCGGGGTCGATGGCGCGGATCTCCGGGCGCACCGGGTTGCCGGTGACCACCGCCCGCGGCAGGGGCGTGCCCTCGAAGCTCACCGCGCTGGCCCGGGCGAAGCGGGCCAGCAGCCGGTTGGCGGCACCGGGTGCCGCGTTCTGCTCGGCCACCACGAGCGGCACCCGCCAGAGCACCGCGGCGAGGCCGACGGCGACGCTGGCGTAGCCCCCCACGGCCACCACGACGCGGGGCCGGAGGCGCCGGACGAGCGCCACGGCCTGAACGGCCGCTCGCAGCAGGCCCCACACGGCGGCGACGTTGGCCAGCGTGAGGCGCCGCTGGATGCCGCGCCCGGGGAGCAGCACGAGCGGGAAGCCGCTCGGCGGCACGAGGCGCGTCTCGATGCCGCGCTCGCTGCCCGCGTACACGATCGCCTCGCGGTCGTGCCCGGCGTCGACGAGGGCGTCGGCCACGGCGAGCGCGGGCAGCACGTGGCCGGCGGTGCCCCCTCCCGTGACGATGGCGACGGCCCGCTCGGGGAGGGTCATCGGCTCCCGCGCGCCGCGGCGGGGCGCGCGCCGGTGCGACGCCGGCCCTGCCGGGCCACGTTCAGCAGGAGCCCGGCGGCGACGAGGTTGATCATCAGCGAGGTGCCGCCGTAGGAGACGAACGGGAGCGGCACGCCGGTGATCGGCAGGATCCCGATGACGGCGCCGATGTTGACGAACGCCTGCACCCCGAACCACGCGGTGATGCCCGCGGCGAGGAGCATCCCGAAGCGATCCGGGGCGAGGAGGGCGGCCCGGGCTCCGAGCACGCACAGCGCCACGACGAGGCCGACGACGGTGAGCGCGCCGACGAGGCCGAGCTCCTCGCCGATGATCGCGAAGATGAAGTCGGTGTGGGCGTAGGGCAGGAACCCCCACTTGGCCCGGCTCTGGCCGAGTCCGGTGCCGGTGATGCCGCCGGAGGCCAGGCCGACGAGCGACTGGATCGTCTGGTAGCCGGTGTCCTGGTAGTCCTGCCAGGGGTCGAGGAACGCCATCACCCGAGCCCGCCGGTACGGCGCGGCGAGCGCGAGGACGGTGGCGGTGGCGGCGCCGACCACGCTCAGGCCCGCCAGCGGCAGCAGCGGGGTGCCGGCCACGTAGAGCACGGCGAGCACGATGGCGCCGAGCACGAGCGTGGTGCCGAGGTTGGGCTGCAGCATGAGCAGCCCGGCGATCGTGCCGAACACCACGAGCACGGGCACGAGGGTGACGCGGGCGTCGGCCATCCACGCCGCTCGCCGGGCCAGCAGGTCGGCCACGAACACGAGGACGGTGAGCTTCGCCACCTCCGAGGGCTGGAAGGTGAGCGGCCCGGCGCCGAGCCAGCGAGTGGCCCCGTTGGCGCTGGTGCCGATCCCCGGGACGAGCACGAGGGCCAGCAGGACGCCCGAGGCGGCCAGCGCCGGGGCGGCCAGGCGGCGCCAGCGGTGGTAGTCGACCCGCATCACCACCGCGCAGCCGATGAGCCCGACCGCCATCCACAGGCCCTGGCGCATGACCACGTGCCAGGACGAGCCGTAGGTGTCGAGGGCGCTGACCGACGAGGCCGACAGGACCATCACGAGGCCCAGCAGGTTGAGCGCGAGCAGCACCACGAGCAGCCCGACGAAGGTGGACGACGGCCGGGGCGGGGCCACCGGGCGGGCCGTGGGGTGGCGGCGGCGGGACGCCCAGAGGTCGTCGTCGGCGGTGCGGCGGCTCACGCGACCCCCTCCACGTCCGGGGCGCAGGGGTCCGTGGCGGGCAGCACCCCACCAGCCTCCCGCAGGCGGAGGCCCAGGTGGGGGAACCCCACGTGGCGAGCGATGGGGCGGGCCGGCATCGTCAGTCCAGCCCCCCGGTGCCGATGAAGTCCGCGTAGAAGAGGCCGAGCCCGAGCGCGGCGGCGGAGCCGGCCAGCAGCCAGAACCGGATGATCACCGTGGTCTCGGGCCAGCCGCCCAGCTCGAAGTGGTGGTGGATCGGCGCCATCCGGAAGATGCGGCGCTTGAAGAGCCGGAAGCTGCCGACCTGGAGGATCACCGACAGCGACTCGGCGACGTAGAGCGCGCCGAGGATCGGCAGCAGCAGCTGCACGTTGAGGGTGAGGACGAGCGTGGCCACCGCGGCGCCGATGGCCAGCGAGCCGGTGTCCCCCATGAAGATGCGGGCCGGGGCGGCGTTCCACCACAGGAACCCGGCGCAGGCCCCCACCATCGCCGCGGCGACGACGGCCAGGTCGAGCGCGTGGGCCACCTGGTAGGTCTCGGGGTAGCGGAAGGCCCAGAACCCGATGACGGTGAGGCAGGAGAACACGAAGATCGCGCTGCCCGCGGCGAGGCCGTCGAGGCCGTCGCTCAGGTTCACGCCATTGGTGGTGGCGTAGATCAGCAGGATCGCCCACACCACCCACCCGCCGTCGCCCAGCTCCCATCCCGGCCGGTCGAACCGGGTGAACGAGAGCGTCGTGTGAGCCTCGGTCCACAGCACCACGGCGAGGGCGAAGCCCACGGCGACGACGAGGAGCCCGGCCGTCTTGGCCCCCTTGGAGAGCCCGAGGTTGCGCTCGTTGCTGACCTTGATCCAGTCGTCGAGCAGGCCGACGGCGCCGGCGCCGGCGATGGCGGCCACCACGAGCAGCCCGGTGCGGGTGAAGAGGAGGCCGCTGCGCACGTGCGCGGCGAGGTAGCCGACCACGGCGGCGGCGACGATGGCGATGCCCCCCATCGTGGGGGTTCCGGCCTTGACCGTGTGGCCCTCCGGCACGTCCTCGTGGATCGGCTGGCCGACCTTGCGCAGGATCAGCCAGCGGATGAGGAAGCGCGTGCCCACGAGCGAGGTGAGCATCGCCAGGCCGGCGGCGAGGAGGAGCGCTACCACCCGGCCACCTCCGCCCGCCGGCGCAGGGCCCGGCGGCAGACCTCGCGATCGTCGAAGTCGAGGGTGCGCTCGCCGATCACCTGCGTGGTCTCGTGGCCCTTGCCGGCCACGACGACCACGTCTCCCGGGCGCGCCTCCTCGATCGCACGGGCGATGGCGGCGGCGCGGTCGGGCTCGACGGTGGCACCAGCGGGGTCGGGCATCCCGGACCGGATGGCATCGATGATGGCCAGGGGGTCCTCTCCTCTCGGGTTGTCGCTGGTCAGGAGTACTCGGTCGGCCAGCCGGGAGGCCACCTCGCCCATCTCCGGGCGCTTGGAGGCGTCGCGGTCGCCGCCCGCGCCGAACACGACGAGGACGCGCCCCTCCCCCGCCACCTCGCGCGCCGCCTCGAGGACCTGCGCGAGCGCACCGGGCTTGTGGGCGTAGTCCACCACCACGGTGAACGGCTGGCCCTCGTCGATGGGTTCGAACCGGCCGGGCACGGCACCGGCGGCGGCGAGGCCGGCGGCGATCGTGTCCGTCTCGACCCCCAGCTCGGCCGCCGCCGTGGCGGCCGCGAGGGCGTTGGCGACGTTGAACGCGCCGCCGAGCGGGAGCGCGACCTCCACGCCCCGCCAGCGGAACCGGGAGCGGGTGGGGCCGACCTCGAGGTCCTCGGCGTCGGCCATCGAGAAGCCGGTGGTGGGGACGAGCGCCCGCTCGGCGAGGGCGCGGCCCCGCGGGTCGTCGAGGTTGACGACGGCCCGCTCGGACAGCTCGGGCCGGAAGAGCGCGGCCTTGGCCTTGAAGTAGTCGTCCAGGTCGGCGTGGAAGTCGAGGTGGTCGCGGGACAGGTTCGTGAACACGGCGCAGGCGAACCGGGTGGCCCGCACCCGCCCGAGGGCGAGGGCGTGGGAGGAGACCTCCATCACCACGGCGGCCCGCCCGGCCCGGCGCTCGGCGGCCAGCGTGGCCTGCAGCTCCGGCGCCTCCGGGGTGGTGCGGGGACCCGACAGCGTGCCGAGCAGCGCCGTGGACCACCCGTGGGCCTCGAGGACGGGCCGGAGCAGGTGGGTGGTGGTGGTCTTGCCGCTCGTGCCGGTGACGCCGACGACGCGCAGCGATCGCGACGGGTGGTCCCAGAGCGCGGCGGCCACCGGGCCCATCGCGTCGCGGACGCGGGGGACGAGCAGCTGCGGGACGGGCAGCGGGAGGCGACGCTCGACGAGCAGCGCGACCGCCCCCGCCGCCACCGCCTCCGCGGCGAGGTCGTGGCCGTCGACGCGGGCGCCGGGCACGCAGCAGAAGAGGGCGCCGGGGCGGACCTGGCGCGTGTCGTGCACGACGTCGACCACCTCGACGCGCTCGCTGCGGTCCAGGAGCGGCGTGAGGGGTTCGTCGGCGAGGCGGGCGAGGAGGTCGGCGAGCTCCACCCTCACCCCGTCGGGTCCGTGCCCCCGTCGCCGCCGGATCCCCCTGCGGGCACGGTGGTGGAGGTGGCCGGCGCGGCCCGGACGCGACCGGGCTGGGTGGTCGTGGTGGCCCCGGCCTCGGCGGCGGCGGTGTCCGGTGCCGCCTCGCGGGCGACGAGCGGTGGGGCGATCCGGAAGAGCAGCAGGCCGTACTGGGCGAGGTCGGCGAACACCGGGGCGGCCACGGAGCCACCGTAGATGTCGCCGGTGGGCTCGTCGATGACGACGATGATCGACAGCTCCGGCCGCTCGGCGGGCACGAAGCCGGCGAAGGTGGCGATGTAGTGGTACCCCTCCGCGTCCTGGTAGCCGCCGGTGGGGAGGGGCTTGCGGGCCGTGCCGGTCTTGCCGGCCACGCTGTAGCCGGTGATGCCGCCCCGGGTGCCGGTGCCCTCCTCCACGACGTTGGCGAGCATGTCCCGCAGGCGGGCGGCGGTGGACTCGCTCACGACCCGGCGGGGCGCGCCGCTGTCCACCGGGCGGGCCACGCCGTCGACGTCGACGGTCTCCATCACGAGCTTCGGCGGCACGTACACGCCGTCGTTGGCGATCACGTTGTAGGCGAAGAGCATCTGCATGGCCGTGACCGAGATGCCCTGGCCGAGGGGGATGGAGCCCATCGAGGTCCCGCTGTAGTCGTCGGGGTCGAGCAGGATGCCAGCCGACTCGTTCGGGAAGTCGAGCGCGGTCTTGCTGCCCAGGCCGAAGCGGCGGATGTACTCGTCGAGGCGCTCCTTGCCGAGCATCTGGGCGAGCTTGATCGTGCCGACGTTGGAGGACTCCGAGAGGATCTTGGTCACCGACCACGGCTCGGTCGGGTGGGGCGAGTGGTCGGTGAAGAGGTGGTCGGCCACCTGGAGGTGGTCGGGCACCACGATCTCCGTGGAGGGGGACACCAGCCCCTCCTCGAGGGCGGCGGCGACGGTGATGACCTTGTTGACCGACCCCGGCTCGTAGACCTGGGTCAGCGCCATGTTGTTGCCGACCGCCACCACCTCGCCGGTCTCGGGGTCACGGGCCAGGTTGGCGAGGGCGAGGATCTCGCCGGTGCGGGGGTTGGACACGATGGCCACACCGCCGTCTGCCCGCTTGGCGGCGATCTGCGCGGCGAGGGCCCGCTCGGTCTCGAACTGCATCGAGCGGTCGATCGTGAGCACGAGGTCGTCGCCGCGGATCGCCGGCTCGAGCTCGCGCTCGCCGCCGGGGATCGTGCGCCCCTCGGGGTCCTTCTCGACGATCAGCTCGCCCGGCTCGCCGGTGAGCAGCTCGTCGTACTGGAGCTCGAGCCCGGAGAGCCCCTCGTTGTCCACGCCGACCTGCCCGAGGACGGATCGGGCCAGGTCCCCGGCGGGGGTGAACCGCTTCGGCTCGTCCATGAAGAAGATGCCGGGCAGCTCGAGCGCGGCCACCGCGTCGGCGGTCTCGTCGCTGACCCGCCGGGCCACGTAGGCGAACTTGCTGCCCTCCCGCCCGAGGCGGGCAGCCACCTCGGCGACCTCGTCGGGCTCGAGGTCGAGGACCTCGCCGAGGGCGGCCGCCGTGGCCTGCGGATCCTCGACGAGGCGAGGGTCGGCCCAGACGGTGCGCTGGGGGATGCTGATCGCGAGGTCGTTGCCGTTGCGGTCGAAGATCGAGCCGCGGTCGGCGGGCAGGGCGATCTGCTGGAACCGCTGGGAGGCGCCGAAGGCGGTGTACTCGTGGCCGCCGAGCGCCTGGAGGTCGACGAGCCGCGCGGTGACCGCGGCGAAGCCGGCGAGGAGCGCGACGAGAGCGATGGCGAGGCGGCGACGGGGCCGGCCCGGTCGCCCGATCAGCCAGGTGGGGGCCACGCCGGCGCGGACCGGGCGGGGGTGGCGCCGGGGCCGCCGCTCGGGCCGGCGGGCCGGGGCCCGGTCGGGGCGCCGGCGGACCGGCCGGCTGGGCGCGGCCACGCCCCGCTGGCGGGGAGCGGGGCGTGGGGTGGGACGCGGGGAGGGGCGCCGGCCGCGGCCGGGTCCGCCCGACGGTCCAGGCGGGGTCATGGCGCCAGCGCCTCGAGCAGCGGCTTGATCGTGGACCAGGTGCTCTGGGGAGCGGCCAGCGGCTCGTCGGCCACCGGGTCGGCGGTGCCGAGGTCGTCCGCCGAGGGGGCGGCCGGCTGGAGGTACACGAGGTCCTCCGGCATCACCATGCCGAGGTCGTGGGCGGCGGCGACGATCCGCTCCGGCGACTCCATCTCGGCCACCTCCTTGCGCAGCTCCTGGTAGCGGGCCTGCTCGACCCGCAGGTCGGCCTCGAGGGCGTCGAGGTGGATCTGGCCCTGCACGAGCAGCGTGTGGCAGACGGCCGCGGCGAGGAGCACCACGAAGGTGAGCCCGGTGAGCAGGACGCCGGCGCGCGGCGTCAGGCGGCGGCGGACCCGCTCGGCCGGGTTGACGACCCGCAGGTGGCGCCGGGGCGCCGCGGCCGGGCCCCGCGGGACGGGGCGCGGGTTGGGACGACGATCCGGCGCGGCGGCGAGCGCGGCGCCGCCTCGGGTGGCGATGTGGCGGGGCGGGGCGTCGACGCGGCTCATCGTGGCTCTTCGGTGGGGTCGGGGAGCTTCTCGACGGCCCGGAGGCGGGCGCTCGAGGCTCGGGGGTTGTCGATGGACTCCGCCGGCGACGGGGCCCACGAGCCGGCCTTCAGCAGCCGGACCGCGGGGTGGACGTCGCTCGGCGGAGGAAGGTGCGAGGGCCCGCTCCACCCGCCGGTGGCATGGTGGCGGAACCGGGCCTTCACGATCCGGTCCTCACCCGAGTGGTACGACAGGATGGCGCACCGGCCGCCGGGGGCCAGCACCTCGATCGCCTGGTCGATCGCGTCGGGGAGGATCTCGAGCTCTTCGTTGACGGCGATGCGGATCGCCTGGAAGGTGCGCTTCGCTGGGTGCCCGCCCGACCGGCGGGCCGGCGCCGGGATGGCGTCGCGCACGATCTCGGCCAGCTCGGTGGTGGTGCGCACCGGGCGGGCGGCGACGATGGCCCGGGCGATGCGGCGGGCGTAGCGCTCGTCGCCGTAGGCCTGGAGGATCCGGGCCAGCTCGCGCTCGTCCGTCTCGTTCACGACGTCGGCCGCGCTGCGGCGCTGGCGGCGGTCCATGCGCATGTCGAGGGGCGCCTCGTGGCGGTAGCTGAAGCCGCGGCGAGCGCGATCGAGCTGGGGGCTGCTGACCCCCAGGTCGAAGAGCACGGCGCTCACGGGTGTGGTCTCGAGCTGCTGCACGGTGGCTTCCAAGGCGTCGAACCGGACGTGGTGGAGGCGGGCCCGGTCTCCGTAGGGGGCCAGGCGCTCGGCCGCGGCGGCCAGCGCCTCCTCGTCCTGGTCGAGGCCCAGGAGCCGCAGGTGCGGGTGGGCCTCGAGGATGGCGCTGGCGTGCCCGGCGCCGCCGACGGTGGCGTCGACGACCCAGCCGGGCGGGACCGGGGCGAAGAGGTCGACGATCCGCTCGAGGAGGACCGGTCGGTGCCGGAACCCCTCGGGGCCGTCGGCCTCGGCGTCGCTCACCTGCAGCCCCCCGGGAAGCCGGCGTCCGCCGGGATGTCTCCCCGGAACGGACTCGATGGGAGGCGGGCGGAGAAGGGGCCTTCCACCGTGCTGCCCGGGGGACTGCAGGTGAGCGACGTCGCTCGCACGTGCTCGGTTGTCGTCTTGCTCCTCTCGACTCGGTGGTGGACGGGGACGGGCGAGCTCACGACTCGCTCGGCTCGCGCTCGGCGGCGCGGCTGCGGCGGCCTCTGGTCAGGCCTCGGGTGCGGGCGGTGCGGGCGACCTCCTCGTCGCTGGCCGCCTCGTCGGCCTCCCACACGTCGCGGGCCCAGATCTCGGCTCGGCGCAGGACGCCGTTGGTCACGACCTGGTCCCGCAGGCCGGCGTACTCCCGCAGCACGGCGGGGACGACGATCCGACCCTGCTGGTCGGGGGTCACCTCGCTGGCGTCGGCCATGAAGCGCCGGAGCGCCTTGAGGGCTCGCTCGATCGCCTCCTCGTCGTCGGCCTCCTCGGCCTCGTCGAGCGCGTCCTCGAAGCGGGCGGCGACGCGGTCGAACTCCTCGGGGGTGAACAGGCCGATGCAGCGGTCGAGCTTGGCGAGGATGGCGGTCTCGCCGAGCTGGGCCCGGATCTTCGCAGGCAGCACCATTCGACCCTTCTCGTCGATCCCGTGGTGGTGGGTGCCCAGGAACCTGGGTCGCTGCTCTGCCATGTCGCTGCCTCGTCCGAGCGGCGCTCGGTGCGCCGATCCGTCCGGCCTCGGGGACCCCCTCCCGTCGGTCGGTGCTGGCAACGCTATGCCTCCGATCCTCCACCGTCAACCATAACGTGCCACTTTCCACCACTGAATGCCTCACGGGTGCCTCCTGGTGCTCGGAGCGTGGGTCCCCGGGCGCCCACCACCGACCGCGCGCCCGCCGCCGCGGCGCGTCCACCTCGATGGGGCCGGTGGCGCGGGCGGGCCCCCGGGGAGGGCTCCGGTCGCGACGGGGCCGCCTGCGGGCCGGATCAGCCAGCCGGACCGCGACCCGCGGCGACCGCTACCGGGCCGCCAGCCCGTGCAGGAGCGCCCCGAGGAGGTCGTCGGCCGCCACGTCGACGGGCGCGGCGCTGGGCGCCACGTCGGCGACGAGCCGTGCCCGCGCGGGCTCGTCGAGCCGCAGGAGGCGGGCCAGGGCCTCCGGGTCCCAGCGGCGCAGGGCGGCGCACTGGAAGCGGGCGCCGGCTCGGGTGCGGCGCTGGGAGATGCCGACCACCTTGGGGCCAGGGATGTTCGGGCCCCGCACGACCTCGCCGGGGCCGAGCCCGGCGAAGCACACCAGCCGGCTCCACGGGGTGCTGACCAGCGCGCCCTCGTGGTGGACGGCGCCGATCCCGAGCTGGCGCAGCGCGCTCGCCCAGGCCTCCCCGAGCCAGTGGAAGGCCCGCCCCACGTCCACCTCCCAGCGTGGGTCGCCGGCGGGGACGAGCACGTCCACCCAGAGCAGGTCGCCGGGGACGACGAGCACGGCCCCGCCTCCGCTGCGGCGGCGCACGACCTCGACGCCGGCTCGGGTGCAGGCGGCGTGGTCGGCGACGCCCTCCGGCTGGGCGCTGCCCAGGACGAGGGCCGGCACCGTCGGGTCGCAGACCCAGACCGAGGGCACGACCGCGTCCGGGATGGCCCGGGCGTGGAAGGCCGACGGCGGCTCGCGGTAGGTGGTGACGGTCCAGCGACCGGCGGCGGTGGCCACCTAGGCGGATAGCGCGGGCGCCAGGTACGGCTCCCAGTGGGCGGGGATCGTCCCGACGGCCACGGCGATCCAGGTGAGCTCGCGGGGCGCGACGGGCTGCCGGCGCAGGCGCATCGAGGTGGCGGACAGCAGCCGATCGCCCTTGTGGACGTTGCACGGCCGGCAGGCGGCGACGACGTTCTCCCAGGTGTGGGCGCCGCCCTTGCTGCGGGGGACGACGTGGTCGATGCTCTCCGCCGGGCCGCCGCAGTACTGGCAGCGGTGCTCGTCGCGGGCGAAGACGCTGCGCCGGTTGAGCGGGGCTCGCCGCCGGAACGGGACCCGGACGTAGGTGCGGAGCCGCACCACCGAGGGCACCGGCACGGTCAGGCGCTCGGAGTGCATCGCCTCGCCGGTGTCGTGCAGGACCTCCGCTCGCTCCGCCAGGACGAGCACGACCGCCCGTCGGAACGAGACCACCGACAGCGGCTCGTACGTGGCGTTGAGCACGAGGGTGCCCGACATCGCCGGAACGCTACCTCGGGAAGCGCCGGCACCACCGGAGATAGGTGAGGACGTCGTCGGGTGTCGGCGGCTGGTCCCCCGCCCCTCCGTAGGCCGTCTCCACCCGGAAGCGGAGGTAGGCGGCGTCGGGGACGGGGAGGTGCGGGCGGCGGGCCCACCACCGGGGCGGGACGAGGCGGCGCAGCTGGCGCAGGGCGGCACCCCAGAGGCTCGGGTGTCGCAGCACGGCGACCACGGCGGGGAGCAGACGGCGCAGCGGCACGGCGCCGAGACTACCGGTGGCCCAGCGCGGTCCGGGCCACGGCGGCCGCCCCGACGAGGGGGCCGGCGTCGCCCAGCCCGGCCGGCCGGATGCGGGTGCCGCGGGAGAAGTCGAGGCGAGCGACGCGGTCGAGCTCCGCCTGGGCGGCGGCGAAGAACGGCTCGCCGAAGCCGAGCGCCACCGAGCCGGCGACGACGGCGAGGCGCAGGTCGAGGAGGTTGGCCACCGACCCGACGGCTCGGCCCACGAGCCGTCCCGCCCGCTCCCGCTCCTCCGGCCCGGCCTCGGCGGCGGGGCGGCCGGTGCGGGCGGCGATGGCGGTGCCCGACGCCTCGGCCTCGAGGCACCCGCGGGCCCCGCACGCGCACGGGCGGCCGTCGGGCTCGACGACGACGTGACCGATGTGGCCGGCGTTGCCGGCCGCGCCGTGGAGCAGCCGCCCCTCGAGCACGATGCCGCCGCCCACCCCGGTCGACACGACCATGGCGATGTAGTCGCGCGCACCGGCCGCGGCGCCCACCCAGCCCTCCCCGAGCGCCAGGGCCTTGGCGTCGTTGTCCACGTGGACCGGGAGGTCGAGCGCCTCGGCGAGGCGCTGGCGGAGCGGGAACCCCCGCCAGTCGGCGATGTTGAGCGGCGAGACGGCCGTGCCGCCCGGGGCCATCGGGCCGCCGCAGCCCACCCCGCAGGCCTGCTCGTCGCCCCGGCGGACCTCGGCGACCACGGCGAGGACGGCGGCGAAGACCGCCTCGGCGCCCTCGCCGCGCGGGGTGGGGCGCTGCGCCCGCGCCAGGAGCGCACCGCGGTCGTCCACGAGGCCGGCCGCCACCTTGGTGCCGCCGACGTCGATGGCGAGGACCGTGCCCACGGGAGGGAACCTAGCGATCCGCCGCGACGTCAGCGGACGGTGGGCCGACCTACCCTGTCCCCCCACGGCCCCCCAGGCGAGGAGCGGATCCCGCGATGACCCAGCAGACGACAGGGCGAGGCGAGCTCGTCGCACAGCAGCTCGCGGCGGTGGCTGCGAACGTCGAGCGGGTCATCCAAGGCAAGCCGGAGGTCGTCGAGCACCTCCTGCTGTGCCTCGTCGCCGAGGGCCACCTGCTCATCGAGGACGTGCCGGGCGTCGGCAAGACGAGCCTCGCCAAGTCGCTGGCCGCCTCGATCGACGGCTCGTTCGGTCGCCTCCAGTTCACCCCCGACCTGCTCCCGTCCGACGTGGTGGGGCTGTCGGTGTGGAACCGGGCGACGAGCACGCTCGACTTCCGGCCCGGTCCGGTGTTCCACCACATCGTGCTGGCCGACGAGATCAACCGGGCCTCCCCGAAGACCCAGTCCGCCCTCCTCGAGGCGATGGCGGAGCGGCAGGTGACCGTGGACGGCACCACCTACCGGCTGTCGGACCCGTTCATGGTCATCGCCACCCAGAACCCGATCGAGCACGAAGGCACCTACCCGCTGCCCGAGTCGCAGCTCGACCGGTTCCTGATGCGGATCTCGGTCGGGTACCCCTCCCCGGAGGCGGAGCTCGACATCCTCGAGGCGCACGGCGACCACGACGCCCTCACCGACATCCGGCCGGTCGTCACCGCGGCGGACGTCACGGCGATGGCGGCGGCGGCCCGAGCGATCCACGTGGCACCGGCGCTGCGGGCCTACCTCGTCGAGCTGGCCAACGCCTCCCGCCGCCACCCGCACCTGGCCCTCGGGATGTCGCCGCGGGCCACGCTGGCGCTGCTGCGGGCGGCGCGGGCGCGGGCGATCCTGCGCGGCCGGGAGTACGTGGTCCCCGACGACCTGAAGGCGCTCGCCAGGCCGGTGCTCGCCCACCGGCTGCTCACCACCCCGGAGGCGCAGCTCCAGGGCGTCACGGCCGACGACGCCCTGGCCGAGGTGCTGCAGGCCGTCCCGGTGCCGACCGCGAAGGGGCGGTAGGGGGCGCGTGCTGACCCGCCAGGGCTGGGTCGTCGCCGTCGGGGCGCTCGCCCTCGTCGCCGGCGGGCGGGTCCTGGGCCGACCCGAGCTGTTCGCCCTCGGCCTCGTCGTGGTCCTGCTCCTCGCCGCCGCCGCGATCCTCGTGCGCGCGGCCCGGCTCGACCTCGAGGTCGGCCGGTCGATCCACCCCGGGACCGTGCACGTCGGCACCCCGACGAGGGTGGAGCTGTCGCTGCGCAACCAGCGGCGCGGGGCCACCCCGGTGCTGCGGCTGCGCGACGCGGTCAGCGGCACCCGCGGCGCCGACCTGATGGTGGCGCCCCTCAGCGCCGGGGAGCGGGCGGTGGCCGCCTACCGCCTCCCCACCGACCGGCGGGGGCTCGTGTCGGTCGGCCCGCTCGAGGTCGTGGTCGAGGACCCCTACGGCCTGGCCCGGGTGGCCACCGTCGGCTCGCCGCAGGTCACGGTCACGGTCCTCCCCCACGTCGACCAGATCCCCCCGCTCCCCTACACCACGGGCCAGGACCCCCAGGCCGGGGTGCGCCAGCCGCACTCCCTCGGGCGCACCGGTGAGGACTTCTACGCCCTCCGGCCCTACGTGGTGGGCGACGACCTCCGCCGGGTGCACTGGCCCTCGAGCGCCCGCCACGACGAGCTGCTCGTCCGCCAGAACGAGCTGCCGTGGCAGGGCCGGACCACGGTGCTCCTCGACGTGCGCGCCTCGACCCACCACGGCGACTCGCTGGAGGTGGCGGTGTCCGCCGCGGCCAGCGTGGTGGCCGCCGTCGCTCGGCGACGCGACCTCGTCCGGCTCGTCACCACGGCGGGGAGCGACTCAGGGTTCGGTCCGGGTCACGACCACGTCGAGGCGATCATGGAGCACCTCGCGGTGGTCCCCGCCTCGTCGACGGCGAGCCTGCGGTCGGTGGTCGAGCGGCTCGCTCGGGACTCCACGGGCGGGGCGATCGTCGCGGTGGTCGCGGCGGTGCCCGACGAGGATCTGCGGGCGATCGCCGGGCTGCGGAGCCGCTACGGCTCGGTCACCCCGGTGGTGGTCGACCGCTCGGCGTGGGACCCGGCCGCGCCGGTGGGCCCGAGCCCCGCCATGGCGGCCGTCCACGTCACGCGGTCGGCGCCGTTCCCCGAGGCGTGGGCCGCCCACCTGTGCCGCGTCGGCACCCGCCGGGCCGTGAGGGTGGGACGGTGAGCCGACCCGCCGGGGCGCTCGTGCCCGCCGCCGAGGTGGCGCTGGCCGTCGTCACCCTCGCCGTGGTGCTCGGCCTCGACCGGCTGCTCGAGGGTGGCGGGTGGCGCGGCCCGCTCACCCTCCACGCCGCGGTGGCGCACCGGCTGATGGCCCTCGCCCGCCGGCGCCCCCTCCCGCTGGC
>Ga0079224_100005688_pt1 | contig 16417 bp, 18 predicted proteins | sample Stecom2015_FD_80414 | JGI IMG/M metagenome (GOLD analysis project Ga0079224, IMG submission 80414) | Agricultural soil microbial communities from Utah to study Nitrogen management - Steer compost 2015 | ecosystem: Environmental > Terrestrial > Soil > Agricultural land | place: USA: Utah... | reverse complement strand
GCGGGCCACGCGGACGACGTCGTCGCGGAACTCTTTCGGATAGGGCTTGGGCACGGGGTCCATCCTTCCAGCAGTGCCTCACGGCACCACAGTTCAGATGTCACCTATCCGTGCAGCAGTCCCAACAGCGTTCGCCTACACCGGCTACCCGAAGATCGTCATCGAATCCGTGCCGGAGGACGTCACCAGCGTCACGACCGGAGTGCTGGCCACAGCCCGACAGGCGTTCTCCGCCATCAGCGTTGCGATCGTGTCGGTCATGCTCTCGCTGTGGACCGTGCCGGATACGACCATGCCGACATCGGCGTCGCTCGACCTGGCAGTCGGCTGGTTCGTGTTGTGCTCGCTGATTGTGGCGGCGATCTGTTTGTTCATCGGCCGGCCGCAACAGGCGCCTGCCGTCGACTCGCCTGTGAGCGACGGCCGGGACGACGCCGACATGTCCGGCGCCGCAGTCTGAAAGCGAACCGGTGTGGGCCTGTTCGTTCCTCCGGGAAAACCCTCCCGCGAAGCGGGATACGGTCGTCCTGGAACTTTCCTACGACCGTAGGTTCTCGATATGGCAGACGAGAATATCTTCGTGGTCGACCGTGTGGTCACGAAACCGGGATGTGCACGTACGTTCGTCGACAGATACATCGCCGAATACGTACCGGGGGGACGTGGACGAGGAATGACACTCGACCGGATCCTCGTCAGTCCTCCGGTCTGGTCCGACGACGAAACCAACGTGGTCACCATCATGTGGTCGGTCGACGGCGTGAAGTCGTGGTGGAACATGACCCGGCAGGGACGACGAGACCCCGAACTCGGACGGTGGTGGTCGGATATGGATCAGTACGTCACCGAGCGTTCGCGGACGATGGCCGCCCAGGCCGCCGACATCGAAGGACTTGCCGATGTTTAACGTGGTCAGAGTCGTGCACTTCGACGAGTCCGCAAGCATTGCGGACTGCGCCGAATACGTCGACACCGTTCGGATCGCCGCCAAGGAACTCGACACGGTCGGACACTTCGTCGCTCCCACCCTGCCCGGCGTGATCAACGGTGGCAATGTCCTTGTGCATCTTCGTTTTCCGTCCGCAGAGATCGCCGCTCGCCACATCAGCGATTTCGACGTCATCCTCCGTACACCTCCCGCGACGTATGTGGACGGAGTCGGTTATCCGGCTTCCTCGGCGCACAGACGTCCGGACGAGCCGCACACGGTCTACCGGGCGCTTCTGGTGCGGGTCGACCCCGAGGCCCCGGCCGAAGCCGTCGAGGAGTTCGAAGGTGGCCTGTTGAAGATGCCGGGATACATCCCCTCGATCGTCGCCTGGCGCCTGAGCCGGGTAGCGGATTCGGTGGGCCGTACCGAATGGACGCACGTGTGGGAGCAGGAGTTCACCGATCACGAGGCTCTCATGGGCCAGTACCTGAACCATCCGGTCCACTGGAGCATCGTCGACCGCTGGTTCGATCCGGAGTGCCCGGAAGTCATCGTGCGCGAGCGGGTGTGCCACACCTTCTGCGCTGTGGAGGACATCGCCATCGAGTGAGAACGACGAAGTCCTCGGGCCATCGGTGATGGTCCGAGGACTTCGTCTTCAGCGGAGTGCCGTCACTCGAACAGTGAACGCATCATCTTCCAGATCTCCTGCCGTGCAGGCTCCGTCAACGACAGCGACGGGAACGTCAGGAATCCGTGGAAGAGACCGTCGAATCGTCGATGCCGTACTTCCACACCGGCGTCCGCAAGTCGTTGCGCATAGTCGTCACCGGCCGAGCACGGTGGATCGAGTTCGGCAGTGATCACGACGGCCGCAGGAAGTCCGGCGAGCGAATCGGCCCGAGTCGGGACCAGTCGAGGATCGTCGGTACCTTCCGGCGCGTACTGCTCCCAGTACCACTTCATCGCCTTGGTGGTGTTGTAGTACCCCGACCCGTACTTCCGGTACGACTCCGTGTCGAAGTCGTCGTCGATGACCGGATAGAACAGCGCCTGGCCGAACACTGCAGGTCCCCCGCCGTCGCGCGCTGCGAGGGCCACGGTCGCGGCGAGGTTCCCCCCGGCACTGTCACCTGCGAGCACGATACGCGTGGGATCTCCCCCGTATGTCGTGATGGTGCCGGCCGCCCATTCGAGTGCTGCGTACATGTCCTCGTGCGCTGCCGGTGCACGATGTTCCGGTGCGAGTCGGTAGTCGACGGACACGACGACGACGCCGACCCCCTCCGCCATCGAACGACAGAACTCGTCGTGACTGTCGAGATCGCAGAACACGAAGCCACCGCCGTGGGCGAAGACCACCACCGGGATCGCGTCCTCGGAACTCTCGGGCCGATAGACACGGAGCGCGAGGTCTCCACCGGGACCGTCGATGGTGATGTCGTGGACGTCCCTCATGGCGGGCAGGTGCTGAAGAGGTGCACGACGACTGCGGATCAGGTCACGGAGTTCCGGGGGCGGAACCGTGGTGACATCCGGAAAGCCCGCGTCCAGGGCCTTCAGCATGGACTCGACTTCAGGATGCAATGACATGTGGGTCTCCTCGATGTGGTGCGTTCGGCCACGCTAAGACCGGGGGCGACGGGTCCGGAACCCGTTATCCCGGCCAGCGGTCGACCGAAATACGTCACTTCAGTGGGACGAAGCCTTCGCTCGGGCCGACCCGGCCACGAGGATGAGGAGCAGCCCACACCCGACGGTCACCGATCGACGGTGACCGGAGACCCGGAGGAAGCGACATCATGACCACCGCGCACGGTGCTACGTCCGCACCCGACGACGTCTACGATCCCGACGTGAGGAGGCTGGTCGAGGCGATCCGCGCGCGAGGCGTCGGTTCCTTGCGGGACACCGGGGTCGAAGCGGCCCGCCGCTCACTCGAATCGATCGTCCGGCCCGCCGGCCCCGACATGCGCTCCGTGCAGTCCAGGGAACTCCCCGGACCCCACGGCACCGTTCCCGTGCGCATCTACCGCCCTCGTTCGACACCGGATCGACATGCACCCCGCCCTGGTCTGGTTCCACGGCGGCGGCATGATCATGGGCACTCTCGATTCGTTCGACCGGCTCGCGCGCGAGGTCGCCGAATCGACGCGGGCCGTGGTGATCAACGTCGACTACCGACTCGCCCCCGAACATCGCTATCCCGTGGCCCACGACGACGCCTGGGCAGCGCTTCGATGGGCACACGACAACGCTCACGATCTGGGTCTGGATCCGGACCGTATCGGGGTGGGTGGAGACAGTGCCGGCGGCGGGTTGGCCGCGGCCACAGCTCTCCGGGCCCGCAACGAAGGCGGGCCCCGCATCGCTCAGCAGGTGCTGGTGTATCCCGGCCTCGAGCGCCGATGCGATCGGCCGTCGATGCGGCGCTTCGGCGACAGTCCCTTCCTCAGGGCCGAGGACATCGACTGGATGAAATCGCTGTATCTGGGCGATGATCCGGCAGAGGACGACGAGTACGGAACCCCGGTGCTGGCGACCGATCTGAGTGGGCTCCCTCCTGCGGTGGTGATCTGCGGTTATGCCGATCCCCTCCGGGACGGTGTGGAGGACTACGGACGACGCCTGCAGGAGGCGGGGGTGCCGACGGCCGTCATCCGCTATCCGGGGGTCGGGCACGGATTCTTCATGCAGACCCACGCACTGGCACGGGCCAGGGCTGCGATGGCGGAGGTCGGTGCCCTGGTCGCCGCACGGTTCGCTCCGATCACCTGATCCCGGAATTCCTCCCGGTGAGCAGACCATGACCGTCCAGGAGCCACGGAACTCCTCGTAGTTTGTCCGCGAGCGCGCAACCCGGCTCGCTCGCAGATGCCGAGGAGGCAGCGATGTCCCGAGAACCCGGATCCCAGGTGGAACGCGACGAGATCGAACACGTGGACGTGGTGGTGGTCGGGATGGGTGCCGCCGGCTGCGCTGCCGCTCTGGCCGCCCACGACGCGGGTGCCCGAGTGGTCGTGCTGGAGAAGACCGGTCCCGGCGAGGCCGGCGGAAACACGCGGGTGTCGGGTGGTGGCTGGTTCCATCACGACGATCCCGAACGCGCTGCTGTGTATCTGCGCGCGCTGTGCGGCGACGATCGGCCCCTACCCGAGCCCGTCGTCCGAGCGTGGTCCCACGGAACCCGAGAGGTGTCCGCATGGGTGGAATCGCTCGGTGTCGAGGTGGGGCCGCACGGTCACTTCAACGCGGCCGGCGCGGAGTATCCCGAGCTGCCCGGGAGCGACTGCTACGGAGGATTACGTTGTGTCGAGGGGACACTCGGTCAAGGTCGGCTCTTCGCGGTCCTGGAGAAGGCGTTGCACGATCGCGGCATCGACGTGCGGTACGAGACGCCCGTTGCGCGCCTGACGACCGACGCGCTCACAGGTTCGGTGACCGGCGTCGTCACCGCCGGCGGTGAACGGATCGACGCCGGGCGCGGTGTCGTGCTCGCCACCGGCGGCTTCGAAGGCGACCCCGAACTGGTACGCACTCACCTCGGACTCGAGGACGTGCCGGTGTGGGGAAGCACGGCCGCAACCGGCGACGGCCTCCGTATGGCGCAGGAGGTCGGGGCGGATCTGTGGCACATGGACAACATGATGGCGGCCAACGGCATCACCGACCCGGCTTCCCGCCACGGCTACTTCGCGATGTTCGTCCATGCGCGTGGGGTGATCTGGGTCGACGACACGGGCCGTCGATTCGTGGACGAGTTCGTCCCGTCGGGGCACGGGCAGGCGTTGATCGACGGACGGTACGTTCTGCATCCGCATCGCCCCATGTGGGTCGTGTTCGACGAGAAGACGAGGTCGGCCGGTCCGATCAGCGGTTCGGCCGACATCCTCCCGGTCGGGTGGAACGTGTTGATGAACGGTTATCGGTGGAGCTCCGACAACATGACGGAGATCGAAGCGGGCTGGATACGACGCGGCGACACGCTGGAAGAACTTGCCGCGGTGACAGGAGTGCCCGCAGATGCTCTCGCAGAAAGCGTCTCGGAGTACAACGCTGCATGCGCTGCGGGGGTGGACGAGCGCTTCGGGCGTTCCGCCGCCACGCTGGTGCCACTCCTCGAACCCCCCTTCTATGCTTACCGCAGCGGACCGATGCTGGCGTGGACCAACGGCGGGCCTCGTCGTGACGAACACGCTCGTGCCCTCGCCACGGACGGCACGGTCATCGAGGGACTCTATGCCGCGGGCACGGTGAGCTCGACATTCAGTTGGGCCAAGGACGGTGGTTTCCACATTGCCGATGCGTTCGTGTTCGGCCGCATCGCGGGCGAACACGCCGCTCGTCGTATCGGTTGAGTCCGGAGACCGGGACGGTTCGTGCTTCCTGCGTCCGCCGCGCGCAGACTGCCACGAGACGACGTTGCGAAGGAGTGTCCTGTCATGACCCCTGTGCCGAGCCGAGATCCGAAGGTGCGGATCGGAATCACCAGTCCGATCGTCACGCGCCTTCCGGGTGCGTACAACGAATGGGAAGCAACCGCCGGGATCGACGAGCTGACACGGATCGCGGTCACCGCAGACCGCCTGCGATTCCATCACCTCACCTGCAGTGAACATGTCGCCGTGCCGGTGCCTGTGGCCGAAGTTCGTGGCGGGACGTACTGGGATCCGTTGGCGACACTCGGGTATCTGGCGGGACGGACCGAACGGATCCGGCTCGCCACACAGGTTCTGGTTCTCGGCTATCACCACCCGCTGGAGATCGCCAAGCGTTACGGCACCCTCGACGCGGTCAGCGGGGGTCGCCTGACCCTGAGACTCGGCGTCGGCACGCTGCAAGAAGAGTTCGATCTGCTCGACGTGCCGTTCACCGACCGCGGCGCACGGGCGGACGATTCCCTGGCTGCGCTGCGTGCCGCGCTCTCGGAGCGCGTACCGTCCTATCGCGGAATGTATTTCGAGTTCTCCGACATGGTCGTGGAGCCCAACGCAGTACAACCGCGGGTGCCGTTGTGGATCGGCGGGCGTACACCACGCTCCTTGCGACGGGCGTGCGAGCTGGCAGACGGCTGGGTTCCTTTCGGTCTGTCGTTCGACGACGTGCAGGCGATGTTGGGCAGGAGACAGCTGCAGTCCGGATTCGAGGTCGTGTTGCCGGCTGCGGGCCTGGATCCGATCGGCGACCCGGACAGGACGAGAAGGAGGCTCGATCGCGCCGTATCGGCGGGAGCGACGATCATCGGCGCCGGAGTGACCGCCGAGTCGGTCGACCACTACTGCGAGCAGCTCGAGGCTCTCACAGAGTTGTACGGGGAGGCGTTCGGGAATGCCGGAGAATGAGGCCCGCGCTTTCGTGATCCACTTCACAACCTTGGGAACGTGTGGCACCATTCCGATTCGAAATCCCCACGTCCTCGCCCTCGGAGCGCTGCGGTTGCAGGAGTAGTCATGACGATTGAGGCGGAAGTCGACCGTACGGCACCCAGCGCAGTGCTCGATCGTGTCGGCCTCGTGCTCGATACGTTCGACGGGGCCGGCCGGCTCACCCTCGCCCAGATCGTGCGTCGGACCGGCCTCCCTCGGTCGTCCGCCCATCGCATCCTCGATCGCCTGGTCTCGATGCGATGGCTGCATCGGGAAGGCCGCACCTACACCCTCGGGCTCCGCCTGATGGAACTCGGTTCACTCGCCGTCCACCAGGACAGACTGCACGCCACCGCCCTACCGCACCTGCAGGAACTCCATCGCGTCACCGGCTTCGTCGTCCACCTGGCCGTCCTCGACGGCGACGATCTCGTCTACCTCGAGAAGATCGGCGGACGTCTCGCCACGGCCGTGCCCACCCGGGTCGGAGGACGCCGACCGGCGCGCAGCACCGCCCTCGGCAAAGCACTTCTGGCGTACGAAGGCACCCCCGGTGCCGCCTACGATCACATACGCGAGCAGGGGGTCGCCTTCGAAAACGAGGAGTCGCTGGCAGGATTCGGGTGTATCGCTGTTCCTGTCGGTCCCGTCGGTTCCGCGGTCGCAGCGGTATCACTGTGCGGCCCCCTCCCCCATCTGCGTTTCGAACATCGGCTGACCGCGCCCGTCCGCATGACGGCCACCGCCATCTGGCGCAAACTCGACCGCAACCACATCGTTCCGACCCTGCAGACCCGCCGGACGCTACGCACAGCACCCGGCGTCCGAGAGCATCAGTACGCCTGACGGACAGTCCTGCCGACCGTCCGGGTTGCGGGTCGACGCATGTCGGACCCGTCGATCCCCCTGTGCGCGAATCGTTCTGCGGATGAGTAGGAGCGGCAGCGAATCGGGTACGTCGCGGATCTCCCGCTGCGCGGGAGCGCGACCCCATATCCACCACGACGCGAATAACGTCGACGAAGTCGCCCCTTGACCATCATCAGATCCGAGGAACAGATATGACAGTGTCCGACGCAGACGCCCGCACGCAGCGCATCCGCGCCACCGTGCACGCCTATCTCGACGCCGTGGCCGCGGGAGTGGCCGCCGACATCGCCGCCCTCTACGCCGAGGACGCCACCCTCGAGGATCCGGTCGGCAGCGAACCGCGCGTGGGCCGGGCCGCGATCGCCGAGTTCTACAAGGGTGTCGAGGCCACCGAGAACACCACCGAACTGCTCACGCTCCGGATCGGCGGGTCGACCGCGGCCTTCCACTTCCGCGTGGTCACGAAGGCGGGCGAGCAGACCTACGAGATCGAGCCCATCGACATCATGACGTTCGACGACGAGGGACGAATCACCAGCATGCGGGCGGTCTGGGCACCGAGCGACATGCGTGTCCGCTGACCGGTGGGCGGGGCACGGTTCGCCAGGCCCCGCCACGGTGACGGACACTGGAACGAACGCCGATCGATTGGAGCTTCGATGACAGCGGAACACGCGGTACTGGATCCCCGACGGATCCGCGACGTGATGGGCAACTTCTGCACGGGTGTCACGGTGATCACCGCGCTCGACGGCGACGAACCGCTGGGATTCGCATGCCAGTCGTTCGTGTCGGTCTCGCTGGACCCGCCGCTCATCTCGTTCTGTCCCGCCCGCACGTCGACGACCTGGCCGAAGATCCGGGAGGTCGGCACCCTGGCCGTCAACGTCCTGTCCGAGAGCCAGCGCACCCTGTGCGGTGCGTTCGCGGTGAGCGGCGGCAACAAGTTCCGCGGGGTGCGCTGGGAGCCGGGTGACAACGGCGCTCCGGCGCTCGAGGGAGCCCTCGCACGGGTCGAGGCGACCGTGGAGACCGAGTACGAGGCCGGCGACCACGCGATCGTGCTGGCACGAGTGACCGGACTGACGTCGCTGCACTCCCGCGGCCCGCTCCTGTTCTTCCAGGGCACCTACGGCGGTTTCGAGCGTCGGTGACACCGAACGTCGGCGATGTGGAACGACGGGTGAGGGAATAGACGGTCACCGGCCGAGGTTGCTCCGAAGGTGTGCCCGGCGGCCGATACCGGGCCCCGACGCGAAGGATTACCGGTGACCGTTCCCCTCTCCATCCTCGACCTCGCACACATCGGCAAGGGCGAGACCGCCCGTGAGAGCTTCGACGCCAGCGTGAAGATGGCCCGGCTCGCCGAGCAGTGGGGTTACCGGCGCATCTGGTACGCCGAACACCACAACATGCCGACGATCGCCTCGTCGGCGACGAGCGTGCTCATCGCGCACGTCGCCGCGCACACCTCGTCGATCCGTCTCGGCGCGGGCGGCATCATGCTGCCGAACCACTCGCCGCTGACCATCGCCGAACAGTTCGGCACCCTCGCCACGCTGCATCCCGGCCGCATCGACCTCGGTCTCGGCCGCGCCCCCGGCAGCGACCAGAAGACCATGCGGGCGCTGCGCCGCGATCCGACGTCGGCCGACAGCTTCCCGCAGGACGTTCTCGAACTGCAGGCCTACCTGAAGGGCGAGTCGCGGATCCCGGGAGTCGACGCGATCCCCGGTAAGGGCACCGACGTGCCGCTGTACATCCTGGGCTCGTCGCTGTTCGGCGCGAAACTCGCTGCCCTGCTCGGTCTTCCGTACGCCTTCGCGTCGCACTTCGCGCCGCAGGCCCTCGAGGACGCGGTGCGGCTCTACCGCCGCGAGTTCCAGCCCTCCCCCGACCACCCGGAGCCGCACGTCATCGCAGGTGTCGGCGTGATCGCCGCCGACACCACCGAGGAGGCGCAGTCGCTGTTCGAGGCGACCAAGCGGGCCCGGGTCGTCCAGATGGTCGGACGCGGGCGCACGTTCACGGAGGAGGAGATCGACATGCTGCTCGACTCCCCCGCCGGCATGCAGGTGCTCGAGATGCTTCGGTACACCGCCGTGGGTACGCCGCAGGAGGTGCGCGACTACCTCGACCGGTTCACCGAGCGCGCGCAGGCCGACGAGCTGATCGTCGTGTCGTCGGCTCCCGGACGCGACGCGTGGCTGCGTTCGCTGGAGCTTGTTGCGCAGGTCAGCGACCTCGTCCCGGCCTGATCGCCGAAGACCGACGGATCGAGCTACCGACGGGTACACTTCAGCGGCCGGCCAGGCACGGCTGAGAACCACGAGTCGTCAACCGCCAGGAGCACGATGAAGTACCGCACCCGCGCTGTCGCAGCGGCAGTTCTGACCGCTGCGGCGGCGCTCACCGCACCGACCACTGCGTCCGCCGATGCTCTGCCCACAGATGGGCCCAGCATCACGCTGACGATCCGGAACGACACCGATGCGCCGATGGTGCTCACGTCGACCGAGAACCTCTACGGAACGTGGGTGGACGAACCGGCCACCGTGGTGCCGGCCCGCTCCACCGAAACGATCTCGGCGAGCAGTACCGACCGGCGCGGGTTCGGCATCCAGATCGACTACACGATGCCCGGCGACGCGACGGTGGCGCTCATGGCCAACAACTACGGCACGGGCGTCGCGAACGGCGACGGCACCCACATCGCCGGTGCCAACCGGCACGGCTTCGGGGTCGCGACCACGGTGGAGGACGGATATCCGTTCATGACAGCGGACTTCGCCGTCACCCGACCCTGAGACGACGAACCGGGCCCGGAGGGATACCTGCGTATCCTTCCGGGCCCGGTTCGTATGTGCGTCAGCGTCGCGCCTGTCTATCAGCGTCCCGCAGCGTCCATCACGGACAGGTGCGCGAACAGCGCGCTCGCGCCGATCGGGTTGCCACCGCCGGGGTAGACGGTGCCGCTCGGTGCTGCCATCGTGTTGCCCGCCGCGTACAGACCGGGGATCGGAGCACCCTCGCTGTCGAGCACGCGCCCGACGGTGTCGGTCCGCAGACCGCCCTTGGTGCCGAGATCGGAGATGCCGAACTGCGCCGCGTGGAAGGGGCCCTGCTCGATCGGGACCAGCGCGGACCCACCGCCGGTGAAGGCGAGATCGTAGGGTTCGTCCCCGCGACCGAAGTCTTCGTCGACTCCCTTCGCGGCCAGCTCGTTCCACCGCGCGACGGTCGCCTTCAGGGATTCGGCGGGCACACCGATCTGCCCGGCGAGCTCCTCGAGGGTGTCGGCGGTCTTCCACAGTCCCGCGTCGACGTACTTCTCGGTCTCGACGAGCGGCACGTTCGTCGCCCCGACCGGCGGGGCCTCACCGTTCCGGTCGTCGTAGATCATCCAGAACGGCAACGTCATCTCGCCGCGCTCCATGCGGGCGATGACGTCGCGGCCCAGACGGTCGTAGGGTGCGTACTCGTTGGTGAACCGCGCACCGTCCTGGTCGACGAAGATGCCGCCCGTGAAGCACAGCGCGAACGCCGAGCGTCCGTCCGGATGGGTCAGTCCCGGTGACCACCAGGCCTGATCCATCAGATCCACGTCGGCGCCGACGGCGATGCCCGCCTCGTGGGCCTTGCCGAGGTTCGACCACGGTCCCATCGAGTCCCGCGCGGCACCCGGTACCCCGTACTTGCCGCGCATCTCGTCGTTCTGATCGAAACCGCCGGCGGCCAGGACGACGCCCTTGCGCGCGCGGATCGCACGTCGCTCACCGTCGTTCCCGACGACCGCGCCCACGACCACGCCGTCCTCGACGATCAGTTCCTCGAGCGGGGTGTTCCGGTACAGGTCCACGTTCGGGTACTTGCGCAGGGCGATGAGGAATCGTCCGACGAGCGCACGACCGCCGATGAGCATGTCGGGCAGGGGTTCGCCGATGCGTTCACGGCCGAGCGGGCCGCGGATCGACTCGTTGAGCTCGGGATCGCCGGCGATGGGCAGCGGCGACGGGACGATGTGCCGTCCCTGGGCACGGGCCTTGGGCGCCTTGCCGAAGTAGTCGGGCCACGGGTACACCATGAATTCGAGGTCGTCGTCGGACTCGAGGTAGTCGATCAGCGGGGCGCCGCCGCGAACGTAGGCCTCCTGCAGCTCGTGCGGGGTGCGGTCGCCGACGACCGCGTGGTAGTAGGTCAGCGCATCCTCGATGGTGTCATCGTCACCGGCGCGCTGCAGGACCGCGTTGGTGGGGAACCAGACGCCGCCGCCCCCGGAGTACGCCGTGGTGCCGCCGAAGTACTCGGACGCCTCGACGAGGATCACCGACAGCCCTTCGCGCGCAGCGGTGTACGCACCGCAGCACCCTCCGGCTCCCGACCCCACCACGAGGACGTCACATTCTTCCGCCCACTCCGCCATGACTGTTGCCTTCCGTCGACCGTTCGTGTGGAACACGCCACACTAGGCAGACGTCGGGCCCGCGCAGGGCGATCGTCTCGCTGGGCGGGAGATTTTCACCCGGCAGGTCGGTGCGGTCGGTCAGTCGCGCCTGTTGCGCGGCTTCCATACGACGAGGGCGTTGCTGCGCGGAATCGGCACCAGATCGCCGCGCGTCGAACGCAACTGGGCGACCTCGGCGTTGAGTTCGGCGACGCGCTGCTGCAGCGCCTCGACCTGGTTGGTCAGCTCTATGATCCGCTTGATCCCGGCGAGGTTGACACCTTCGTCCTGGGAGAGGCGCTGTACTTCGCGCAGCAGTTCGACGTCGCGCGGCGAGTACCGGCGGCCGCCGCCGCTGGTGCGGTGCGGGGTGACGAGGCCGAGCCGGTCGTAGTTACGCAGCGTCTGCGCATGCATCCCGGCGAGTTCTGCTGCCACCGAGATGACGTAGACGCGCGCATCGGGGTCCGGTGACAGATCCCGTGGCATTCTCGTCTCGCTCATCACGCACCTGCCCATCCCTCTCGAGGATCGAAACCGCTTGCCTCTTCTGCACGAAGATAGTTGTGCAGCGCTTCCGTCGCCTTCTCGTCGAGATTCTGCGGGATCGCGACCTTCACCGTGACGAGAAGGTCACCGGCGCCGCCCCCGCGCTTGGGGACACCGCGTCCGCGGACCCGCAGGACCCGGCCGTCGGCCGTTCCCGGCGGGATCTTCAGCCCGACGCGACCGTCGAGGGTCGGCACCGAGACGGTGCCGCCGAGGACGAGCTCGCCGTAACTGACGGGCAGCACGAGGGTCAGATCGTCGCCCTCACGCCCGAACACGCGGTCGGGACGGACGTGCACCGTCACGAACAGGTCGCCGGACGGAGCGCCGCGCAGACCGGCCTCGCCCTGACCGGCGAGGCGGATGCGCGAACCGTCCTTGATGCCTGCGGGGACCCGCACGGTGATGGTGCGCGTGCGGTTCTGCACACCGGTACCGCGGCAGTCGTTGCAGGGGTTGTCGATGATCGATCCGGTGCCCCGGCAGTCGTCGCACGGTTCCGAGAAACCGAACGCGCCCTGGTTACGGGAGACCACACCGCTTCCGTTGCAGTACGGGCAGACCCGCGGGCTCGTTCCCGGCTGGGCACCGCTGCCGTGGCAGGTGGTGCACGGCGCCGGGCTGGTCATCCGCAGGGGAACCGTGACGCCCTTGACGGCGTCGCGGAAGTCGAGTGTCGTCTCGGTCTCGACATCGGAGCCGCGGCGCGGACGCGAACGGGCGCCCGGTGCCGCTCCGCCGGCGCGGTTGAACAGGCCGCCGAAGAGGTCGCCGAGTCCACCGTCGCCGGCGCCACCGCCGAACAGGTCGCCGATGTCGAAGGTCGCTCCGGTGCCACCGGAGAATCCGCCGGCGCCGGGACGGAAGCCGCCCTGCATGCCGCCGGAGGCGAACATGCGGCGGGTCTCGTCGTATTCCTTGCGCTTGGCGGGATCCGACAGGACGGCGTTGGCCTCGCTGACGGCCTTGAAACGTTCTTCGGCCTTGGCGTCACCGGGGTTGGCGTCGGGATGCAGGTCCCGCGCCAGTTTCCGGTAGGCCTTCTTGATCTCGTCCTGCGTTGCGTCGGGGGAGACGCCCAGGTCCTTGTAGAAGTCCTTCTCGATCCACTCCCGCTGGCTCACCGGGCGTCTCCTCCTCTCGCGTTTTCTTGTTCTTACTCTGTGCCCGGCTCTGCCGACGGCGCGTCGCCCGGCGTGTCCGCCGGATCGCCGTCGGTGACCGTCACCATCGCGTGCCGCAGGATGCGGTCGCCGAAGCGGTAACCCTTGCGGAGCACCGCCCCGAGCACCGGGTGGTGACCGTCGCCTTCCATCTGGACGGCCTCGTGCAGCTCGGGATCGAAGGCGTCGCCTTCCTCGCCGAACGCGACGAGTCCGACACTGTCGAACACGGCGGTCAGCTTGCCGGACAGCGCCTTCAGCGGACCCGTCTCCAGGTCGCCGTGGGCGCGGGCCCGGTCGAGGTCGTCGAGGACGTCGAGGAACTTCGCCGCGACGGAGGCCTTGGCCTCCTCCGCGATCGCCGTGCGCTGCGCCTCGGCGCGGCGACGGTAGTTCGCGTACTCCGCGCTCACGCGCTGCAGGTCGGCAGTGCGCTCGGCGAGTTCCTTCGCCTCCTGCGACTGTCCTTCGGTCTGCTCGGCCTTCTCGGTGTCACCCTCCGCAGGAACTGACTCGATCACCTCGCCCTCCTCGGCGCGCGGCTCCTCGGCGGGGTCGCGCACCTCGAAGGTCTCGGGGTCGATCCGTCGCTTGTCGGTGACGGTCACCGGTTCCTGCTCGGGCTTGTCGGCACTCACTTCTTCTCCGAATCGTTCGGCTCGTCGACGACCTCGGCGTCGACGACGTCGTCGGCACCTGCGGCCGCGCCGTCACCGGCAGCGGCACCCTCGGCGCCCTGCGCCTCGTAGATGGCCTGGCCGAGGGCCTGCGACTCGGTCGCGAGCTTCTCGACGGCGGCCTTGACCGCGTTGATGTCGGAGCCGGCGAGAGCGTCGTTGGCTTCCTTGACGGCAGCCTCGACCTTCTCCTTGACGTCGGCCGGGACCTTGTCCTCGTTCTCCTTGATGAACTTCTCGGTCTGGTGCACGAGCGACTCGGCCTGGTTGCGGACCTCGGCCTCCTCGCGACGCTTGCGGTCCTCCTCGGCGTGGGCCTCGGCGTCCTTGACCATCCGATCGATCTCCTCCTGGGAGAGGCCGGAGCCTTCCTGGATCTTGATCGTGTTCTCCTTGCCGGTGCCCTTGTCGCGGGCGGTGACGTGGACGATGCCGTTGGCGTCGATGTCGAAGGTCACCTCGATCTGCGGGACACCGCGCGGAGCCGGCGCGATGCCGCCGAGCTCGAACGAACCGAGCAGCTTGTTGTGCGCCGCGATCTCACGCTCGCCCTGGTAGACCTGGATCTGCACGGACGGCTGGTTGTCGTCGGCCGTGGTGAAGGTCTCGGACCGCTTGGTGGGGATCGTGGTGTTGCGCTCGATGAGCTTGGTCATCACGCCGCCCTTGGTCTCGATACCGAGCGACAGCGGGGTGACGTCGAGCAGCAGCACGTCCTTGACCTCGCCCTTGAGGACGCCGGCCTGCAGAGCTGCACCCACGGCGACGACCTCGTCGGGGTTCACGCCCTTGTTGGGCTCGCGACCACCGGTGAGCTCGCGCACCAGGTCGGTGACGGCGGGCATACGGGTCGAGCCGCCGACCAGCACGACGTGGTCGATGTCGCCGACGGAGATGCCTGCGTCCTTGACGACCTGCTGGAACGGAGCGCGGGTGCGCTCGAGGAGGTCGCCGGTGATCTTCTGGAACTCCGAGCGGGTGAGCTGCTCGTCGAGGAACAGCGGGTTCTTGTCCGCGTCGACGGTGATGTAGGGCAGGTTGATCGAGGTCGACTGCGAGGACGACAGCTCGATCTTGGCCTTCTCGGCAGCCTCACGCAGACGCTGCATAGCCATCTTGTCCTTGGTCAGGTCGACGCCGTGCTGTGCCTTGAACTTGTCGACGAGCCAGTTGACGATGCGCTCGTCCCAGTCGTCGCCACCGAGGTGGTTGTCGCCGGAGGTCGCGCGGACCTCGACGACGCCGTCGCCGATCTCGAGGAGGGAGACGTCGAAGGTGCCGCCACCGAGGTCGAAGACCAGGATGGTCTGCTCCTTCTCGCCCTTGTCGAGGCCGTAGGCGAGGGCAGCCGCGGTGGGCTCGTTGACGATGCGCAGGACGTTGAGGCCGGCGATGGTGCCGGCTTCCTTCGTGGCCTGACGCTGGGCGTCGTTGAAGTACGCCGGGACGGTGATGACTGCGTCGGTGATGTCCTCACCGAGGTAGGCCTCGGCGTCGCGCTTGAGCTTCATCAGCGTGCGGGCGCTGATCTCCTGCGGCGTGTACTTCTTGTCGTCGATGGCCACGGTCCAGTCCGTGCCGATGTGGCGCTTGACCGAACGGATGGTGCGGTCGACGTTGGTGACCGCCTGGTTCTTGGCGGGCTGGCCCACCAGAACCTCACCGTTCTTCGCGAATGCGACGACGGACGGGGTGGTGCGGGACCCCTCGGCGTTGGCGACCACAACGGGCTCGCCGCCTTCCAGAACGGAAACGACCGAGTTGGTGGTTCCGAGGTCGATGCCGACCGCACGAGCCATAATTTTCCTCCAATGTTCCTGCCGCGACGCGTGCGCGCCGCGAAAACGTTCCATGCCCGACCTGAGCCCGTTCGGCTCAGGTGAGCGCGGTCGACTCAAGCCTGCACCCGAGCGGTCCACGCCGTCAAGTGAAGTTGAGTCTCATGCGCTCAAGTTGTCTGACTCATCCAACGGCAGGTCGTGGGGATTTGTTCCGGGAGTGGCACACATCACTCCTCCGGATTGCATCGGCTCGCTTCGGGGACGGATACACGACGTCGGCAAGGCGCCTCTGTCCGCACCGGTGCGCAAGGACGGGTTGTCCACAGGGGCCGCGTCGATCCACAGATCGGCAGGTCGAGGGCTTCGATGCTCCGGGTCCGTCGTCGCCGTACACGACCCTCACTGCATGGACGAACCGAACTTCCTTCTGCGCTCCGACCTGCTGGCCGGCGGGACGACCTCGGACGAGATCCGTCAGGCTGTCCGTGTGGGACGACTGCGGAACGTCACGCGCGGTGTGTACGTCGACGGTGGCGCGGACCTCGACCCGCTCACCCTGCACCATGCGCGCGTACTGGCGCGACGGGGACGGATCACCCCGGACGCCGTTGTCAGCCATGTCTCCGCTGCGGTGCT
>Ga0079224_100005687_pt1 | contig 16421 bp, 13 predicted proteins | sample Stecom2015_FD_80414 | JGI IMG/M metagenome (GOLD analysis project Ga0079224, IMG submission 80414) | Agricultural soil microbial communities from Utah to study Nitrogen management - Steer compost 2015 | ecosystem: Environmental > Terrestrial > Soil > Agricultural land | place: USA: Utah... | reverse complement strand
CGCTGGCCCGGGGCCTGGGCCGGCTCCCGCTGGCGCTGCGCGTGGCCGCCGAAGGGCACCGCCGCGCCCCCGCCGATCCGCCGGGCGCCCGCCCCTCGCCGCTCCCCGCCGAAGGCAGGGGAGGCGCCGTCCTGCAGGTCCTGGACGGCGCCTTCGACGCCTGCCTGGCGGCGCTGTCCCCGGCGGCGCGCACCGCCTTCGTCCGGCTCGGCCTGCTCCCCTCCCCCGTCTTCGGCGTGCAGGCCGCCGCAGCCGCGATGGCCCGCCCCGCCCGCCAGGCCGGACCGCTCCTCGACGAGCTGCGGCGCGCCTCGCTGCTCGACGACCACGGGGCCGACGCCCGCCTGTGCATGCACGACCTGGTCGCCGCGCGCGCCCGGCGGGGGGCCGAGGAGGAACTGACCGACCTGGAGCGGCACGCCGTGCTCTCCCGGACCCTGGACCACTTCTGGGCGGCCGCCGTCGCCGCCGACCGGGCCCGGTTCCCGCACCGGCACCGGCCGCCGCCCCCGCGCACCGCCCCGGTGGAGATCCCCGACTTCGGCGCGCCCGCGGAAGCGACCGCCTGGTTCCTCACCGAGCGCCCGGTGCTGCTGCGGCTGCTGCCGGGCGACCCCGGAGGCCCCGCCGACCCCGCGTTCGGACGCAAGCGCGCCGGCATCGCCCAGGCCCTGGCCGGCCTCCTCGCCGCGCACGGCCCCTGGGACGCCGCCGCGCGCGGTCTGGAACGGGCCGCCGGAACGCTGCGCGAGCAGGGCGAGACCGCGCGCCTGGGCCACGTCCTGGCCGAACTGGCCGCCGCGCTGCTGCGCGTGGGGCGGACCCGCGCGGCCTCGGCCTGCGCCGCGGAGGGCGCCGCGGCCGCCCGCGCCTGCGACGACGACCTGCTGCGCGCCCGCTGCCTCAGCGAGCAGGGGTTGGCGCTGCTGGTCGGAGGGAGCCCGGATGAGGCCCTGCCCTTCCTTGAGGACGCCCTGGCCATCGCCTGCGAACACCGCCACCGGCCGAGCATGGCCGATGCTCTGGAGCGAGCGGCGTGTTGCCGGAGTATGACCGGGGACCCCGAGCGGGCGCTGGACTCCTTCGAAAAGGCCCTGACCCTCTACAGGGATGTGGGCGACATCAGCGGCCAGGCCAAGACCCTCTCGGATCAGGCCTCCGCACTCAGCCGGAGCGGCCGGCCCGATGAGGCTCTGCGCTCCGCCCGGGCGGCCCTGCCGCTGATGGAGCAGCTGGGCGAGCAGCGCGCCGCGTCCCGAGTGGCCAGCAACCTCGGTGAACTGCATGCGGAAGCGGGTGACCACGAGACCGCCGTGCACCGGTTCCGTGCCGCCCTGGCCACCGCCCGCTCTCTCGGCGACGCCGACACGGAATTCGCCGCCTTGTGCGGGTTGGGTCGCGCCAGGACCGCCCTGGGCGACCCGCTGGGCGCGCTGGCCGTGCTGGGCAAGGCCCAGCGTCTGGCGGCCGGGAGAGCGGGGGGTTCGGCCGGCGCGGCAGAGGTTCTCCTCGCTCTGGGCACGGCCCGCTTGGAACTCGGCGACGCAGAGGCGGCCGGAGTGCTGTTCATGCGCTCGGCGGAGGAGGCCCGCACTCCAGAGGACAGGGGAAAGGCCGAGGCCGCCCTGGACCGGCTCGCGCTGCACCGCCGACCCGGCGCCCTCCCCCGCCCGTCTGCGAGCGGCGCCCCGGCTCCCGCAGAGGGCCTTCCCCGGTGAGCCGCCGCATACCAGCACGCTTTTGACCAATTGCAAGAAAACGCCACGCAGAGCGCATGCGCCCCATTATTCTCGCCTCGGACTTTACCGAAACGAAGATAGATAGGGGCCTGGAATGGCCTTGTTCGGCATGCTCCTTGCGCTGCTCACCCACGTGGTCACCGTTCAGGGATGGCTGTGGATCTACGTGCTGCAGCAGGTGCTCGTCTGAGCCTCCCGGCGGGCCGGGCATCTCCGGCCCGCCCCGGGTGCACCGTCCGGCCGCCGGGCTCAGTGCCCGGACAGCGCCGCGATCAGGTCGCCCACGTGCACGACCCCCGCGACCTGGCCGAACTCGTTGACCGCCACGAGGTCGTCGTAGACCCGGTCCCCGGAGGCGCCCGCCTCGCGGAGGGCGACCAGAGCCGAGGCGTGCCGGGGAATCGTCCGGGGCGGATCGGCGAGGCGCTCCGCCGGGCGGCCCGCGTGCAGGGCGTGCCCGTAAGGCCCGGTCACCGCCAGCAGGAAGCGCGCCCTGTCCAGGACCGCGGCCGGGCGCTCCCGGTGGTCGATCAAGATGACGCTGTTCAGCGCGGGATCGTTGGTGAAGACCTCCAGGACCTCCTCCGCCTTGGCGTCCAGCGGCATGTCCGCGGGCGGCCGGATGAACTCGGTGACCCGCGGCCCGCCGTTCAGGTCCAGCCCGCCGCCGCGCACCGGCATCTCCGGGATCTGGCGGACCCGCACCCCCGGCGCCCACCCCTCGTCGGCGAAGAGCGGGCCGCTGCCCAGGCGCACCCCCGCCTCGCGCAGCGCCGCCAGCTGCTCCACCGTGGCGACCCCCGCCGCCAGCGGGAACACCCCGCCGCCGCGGCCGATCCGGGCCAGCCCTTCCACCTTGGCCACCCGCCGCTCGTCGCCGGGCAGGCCGGCCACCGTCTCCGGCGAGAAGCGGAACAGGAACGGCTCCATGTCCAAGATCAGGTCCGGGGAGAGCACATCGGTGCCGAAGGCGCAGCGGAACCCGGCGCCGCGCGCGTGGCGCACGGCGCGCACCACGTCGGAGCGTCCCAGGTCGGCGAGGTCGGCGCCGAGCATCAGGGTGACGTCGCGGGGCCGGCGGCCCGATCGGCGCAGCGCGGTCTCCAGCAGGCCGGGCACCTGCGGGCTCGCCGCGGCCGCCGCGGCGGGGACCGGCAGCACCAGGGGCAGCAGCGGCTCCTGCGCGGCGACCCTGCGGCCCACCGCGGCGAGCCGCTCGGCCTCCACGGAGACGTCGACGGGGCCGCGCGCGGCGGCGGGCAGCGTCGCCTCCACGGCGAGCACCGCCCCGGACTCCAGGTCGACCACGGGGCTCAGCACGGGCATCTGCGCGGCGTCGGTCGGTGCCTGGGCGCGCGGCGGCGGCTGCGGCCGTGCATGCGGCACCGCTGACGGAGACGGGGTGGACACGCCCTCATCCTCCCCCGGCGCCTCTCCCGCGTCACGGGCCTCCCGGGAGAGTTCAACCGCCCCTGGCCCACTGTTCAACGGCTGCTCAACAGCGCCCCCGCGGTGTTCGCGCACGGTATCGGCGGGTCGGCCGGCGGTGGCCGGATCGGGCCACGCGCCCCGCCGGCCGAGCAGGGCGCCAGGCCACGATCCGATCCGCTGCAGGGCCCGGGTCGGCGGGGTGCAGGCGGGCGCCGGCGGGTGCAGGGCCCGCGTCAAGGCCGGCCCCGCATGCTCGGCATCGCTCCCGCTTTTCTCTAGAGAGCGATCGGAGGACCCGCTCATGCACGCGCCCCCCACCGACCGCCGCCCGGACCGCCCCGCGGCCGGCCCCTTCGAGATCAACGCCGGCGACCGCGCGACCTGGAACCCCCGGCGGCACGTCCTGGCCCTGGTCCACCACGCCACCGCCGGCTCCCGGCTGGACGACGTCCTCCCCCTCGTCGAGGAGGACCCCCGGATCCAGGTCCTCTACACCTGCCCTCCCGGGTCGGTGTTCGCCGACACCGGCGCCGAATACGTGCGGCGCCTCGGCGCGCGCACCGTCCCCTGGAGCGAGGTGCCCAAGCACCGCTTCGACCTGGCGGTCGCCGCGAGCCTGGGCATGCTCGCCTCGGTCGCCGCACCGATCCTGGAGGTCGGGCACGGCACCGGCCCGGGCAAGCTGCTGCCGCGCATCGGCGGCCACGGGGCGCCGCTGCGCCGCCCGGCCGCCGGGGCCGCCCCCGGCGGGCTCACCGCCTACGGGCGGCTGCTGCCCACCGTGATCGGGGTGCCCCACGAACGGCACCGGGCGCTGCTCTCCGCCTCGGTCCCCGAGGCCGCCGAAGCGGTGCGAGTGGTGGGCGACCCCTGCCACGACCGGCTCCTCGCGGGCCTGGCCGCCCGGGACCGCTACCGGCGCGCCCTGGGCGCGGGCCCCGGCGACCTGCTCGTCCTGCTCACCTCCACCGGCGGCCGCCACTCCCTGCTGGGGCGCCGCCCCGACCTGCCGGCCCTGGTCGCCGCCGAGGCCCGGGCCGCAGGCGGGCCGGTGCAGGTGCGCACGGCCGCGGTCACCCACCCGGGGGTGTTCGGCTGGCACGGGCGGCACCAGGTCCGCGCCTGGCTGCGCGGCGCCGAACGGCACGGCATGCGCCTCATCCCGCCCGAGCAGGGCTGGCAGGCGGCCCTGGTCGCCGCCGACGCGGTGATCGGCGACCACGGCTCGGTCACCTACTACGCCGCCGCACTGGGCCGCCCGGTGCTGCTCGCCGCCTTCGACGAGGGCGAGGTCCTGCCCGGCTCGCACATCGACCTGCTGGGCCGCGCCGCCCCCGGGCTGGACCCGGGCGCCCCGGTGCTCCCCCAGGTCCGCGCCGCGGTGGACGGGCACGCCCCGGCCCGGAGCGAATGGTTCGCCGCGCAGCTGAACTCGGCCCCCGGCCAGGCGGCCCGGCGGCTGCGCTCGACCATGTACGAGATGCTCGGGCTGGAGGAGCCCGGCGGTCCCGCGGTCCTCGCCCCGCCCCCGCCGCCCCGCCCCTGGGCCCTGCCGGACGCAGGGGAGCTCCGGTGAGGCCGGCGGGGCCCGCACCGGCCGGGGATGCGCCGGTGCGCGGCACCGCGGCGGCGGTCCGGGTGCGCGGGGTGCTGTCCTTCCCCGGCCCGGACCCGGCGGAAGAACCCGGCCTGGTCGACGACCACGTGTGGGTCGACGCGCGCGGGGCCGCCGCGCAGGCCGGCGGCGGCCGGTGGCCGGCGGTGCTGGGCAGCGCCGACGTGCTCACCCTGACCGGCCGGATCGGCTGCCCGGCGGCGGCGCTGGAGCACTGGCCCGGGGCCGCGGTGGCCGCCGTCGGCCGCGCCGGGGGCGGGTGGGCGGTGCAGGTGCGCGGCCGCCCGCCGGTGCACCTGCCGGGCCCGCTCACCCCGTGGCAGGCCGCGCCGCTGCTGTCGCTGCTGCACACCTGGGCGGCCGCGGGCTCGGCCGCCGGCGGCCCGGTGCCGCAAGGCTCCCTGCCCCCGGCGGGGACACCGGTCCTCGTCCTTCCGCCCGCCGGCGAGCGGGGGCGGCCGGCGTTCACCGCGCAGGCCGGCCCGCTCCGCCTCCCCCCGCTGCATCCTCTCGGTCCCATTCGGCCAGGCACCGTTCCAGCGCCTCGGCCTCCACTGCCCCGATCCGCCTATAGATGGCGAGCGCATCCAGGAGGACCTGCCGGGCCTCCCGCTTCCGGCCGAGGAGCCGCTCCAGCCTGGCCGTGAGGTCGAGCACCCGGGCCTCCTCCAGGTCCGCGCCGGCCTGGCGGGCCGTGCGCAGCGCCTCCTCCAGGTCCGCGGCCGCCGCGGCCGCCTCCCCCTCCTCCAGGTGCGCGGCGGCCGCCCGGACCAGGGTCCGGGCCACCATGTAGCGGTCGCCGATCCGATCGAAGAACACCAGGGCCCGGCGGAAGTGCGGGGCCGCCTCGGCGGGGCGGCCCGCATCGCTCAGCGCCTCCCCCAGGTGCCGGTGGAGCAGCGCGACCGCCCGCTCCTCCCCCGCCCCCTCGGCGAGCTCCAGGGCCTGCCCGAAGCGGGCCGCGGCGGCCTCGGGGTCCCCGCGCACCAGCTCGGCCACGCCCAGCCCCTCCAGCGCCGCGGCCTCACCGGGGCCGTGCCCGGCCCCCCGCCACAGCTCCAGGGCGGCCCGGTAGTGCCCGATCGCGGCCTCGGCGTCGCGGCGGTTGAGGTGCGCCGCGGCCAGCGCGTTGCGCATCCGCCCCTGCGCGGCCGGCTCGCCCAGCGCCTCGGCGGCCGCCAGCCCTGCCCGGTGCGTGCGAAACCACGCGTCGTAGTGCTTGTGCAGGGTGAACACCCCCCACAGCGCCTCGCACAGCTGCCAGGCCTGCTCGTTGCGCCCGCTCTGCGCGCACAGCCCGACCAGCGACTCCAGGGTCGCCAGCTCGGCCTCCAGCCATTCCAGGGCCGCATCCCGGCCGGCGAAGCGGCCGGGGCGGCGCCGCGCCGCCTCCGCATAACCCGGCCCCAGGTGCCAGCGGTGCGGGTTCACCGCGAAGTCCGCCTCGACCGCGGTGCGCAGCACTCCGCCGACCAGGCGGTCCAGAGCCGCCCGCCGCTCCTGCGGGGACTCCTCCGCACAGCGCTGCCGGGCGTGCAGCCGGACCAGGTCGTGGAAGGCCAGCCGGCCGCCGCGCTCCTCCAGCAGGCTGGCCGCGACCAGCCGCTCCACGTCCTCCTCCGCCCCATAGCGGTCGGCGCCGGCGAGCAGCGCCGCATCCTCGGCGGTGAAGTCGGGGCCGGGGTGCAGCCCCAGGAGCCGGTACAGGCGCGCCGCCGACGGCGGCAGCCCCAGGTAGGAGGCGTCCAGCGCGATCCGCACCGACACCTCCGCGTCCCTGCTCAGCGCGGACAGCCGGCGCCGCTCACTGCCCAGCTCCTCCAGCATGAGCTCGGCCGGGCGCTCCGGGCGGAGGACCAGCCGCCCCGCCGCGGCGCACAGCGCCAGGGGCAGGTTCCCGCACAGTTCGGCGATGCCGCGGGCGGAGCCGGCCAGGTCGCCGCGGTGCCCGCCGACCAGCGACTCCAGCAGCCCCGCCGCGTCGTCGGGCTCCAGCGGGCCCAGCGGCGTGAACCGGGCGCCCCGGGCCAGCAGCGCGGGCAGGTGCAGCCGGGTGGTGACCACGACGAGGTGGCCGCCCTCCCCCGGCAGCAGCGGCACCACCTGGGCGGCGCCGGCGGCGTTGTCCAGCAGCAGGGCCATGCTCCGCCCGTGCGTGCAGGCCTGGAAGAGCCGGGCCCGCCCGGCCAGGTCCGCGGGGATCTCGGCGGGACGCAGTCCCAGGGCGCGCAGGAAGGAGTCGAGCACGCCGGCGGGGTCGGCGGGACCGGAGGGCGCGAACCCCGCGAGGTCGGCGACCAGGCAGCCGTCCGGGAAGTCCTCGGCGGCCGCGGAGAGGAAGGCCGCGGCCACAGCGGTCTTGCCGACCCCGCCGGTGCCGGTGAGAACGCGCAGCCGCGGGGTCCGCAGGCTGCGGGCCGCCTCGGCGTCGGCCCGCAGCAGGGCGGTCTCCTCGGCCCGGTCGACCAGGACCCCCGGGGCCGACGGGCGGTGGCGCGGAAGGTCCCTGGTCTGCGCGGCGTACAGGTGCACGCCGCCGTGGACGGTCCCGGCCTGGAGCACACGGCCGCCGCCGACGGCGGTGGCGGCGTTGAGGTGGAGGGGAGCGGAGGAACCGGTCGGACGGGGGTGGTCGGGGACGGCCGGGTCGCTTCCAGGGGCCACGCACCCTCCCGCGCAAAGTGATCATTTTGTCACGGTTAGCTATTACGGTCACGCTACCACCGCGCCGCCGAACGGTCCTTGCCGGATCCGGCCGCCCGTGTGCGTTACCGTTCCCCACGACCGCCGGCCGAGCATCGACGGAGGATTCGCGGCGATGGAGGAGACGGGCATGACGGTGTTCCTGGAGACCGAGCGCATGGTGCTGCGCCGGTTCACCGAGAACGACGACGGGCTGCTCTTCGGCCTGGACGCCGACCCGGAGGTGATGCGCTACCTGACCGGGGGCCGGCCCACCCCGCGCGAGGAGGTCCGGGAGCGGATCCTGCCGGCGATGCTGGGCTGGTACGAGCGCTGCACCGACCGGGGCTTCTGGGCCGCCCAGACCCGGGAAGGCGGCTTCCTCGGCTGGTTCCACCTGCGCGAACCCACCGGCGCCGACCCCGACGAGCCCGAGCTGGGCTACCGGCTGCGCCGCTCGGCCTGGGGCCGGGGCTACGCCACCGAGGGCTCCCGGGCCCTGGTGTCGGCCGCGTTCTCCGACCCGTCGGTGCGCCGCGTGTTCGCCCAGACCATGGCGGTCAACGCCGGATCCCGGCGGGTGATGGAGAAGGCCGGGATGCGCCTGGTGCGCACGTTCAACGAGGGCGGCCACCCCATCCCCGGCTCCGAGCACGGCGACGTGGAGTACGCCATCACCCGGGCCGAGTGGGAGAAGGCCTACCAGCCCGCCCTGGGCCGCTGACGGGAGCGGGCGGGGGGAGCCTCCCGGCCGCCCCCTCCCCGGCGGCGCTCGGGGCGTCCCCCCTTTTCCCGGCACACGAAAGGCCCACGGAAAGGGCCGCGACATCCCGAGCAGCGACCAAGGCGGCCTCCGCCGAGCGCCCCCCGGGACCGACGCCGCGATCCGCCGACCGAGCCTCCCGGCGGCCGCCCTCCGAGGAACCCCTCCAAGGAGCCGTCCCCGCCCGGTGCCCCGGAGCGCACCGGATGCGCACCGCCGCGTTCCCGGCGGACCGGCCCCGAGACCGCCCGCGCGGACCGACCGCCCCGCCGCGGGGCCGGCGGCGAAGCGCCCACCTGACAGCACCCGGCAGGATGCCGCCGCATACTGGGGGCATGCGCGCCGACCGACTCCTCTCCTTCCTGCTCCTGCTGCAGAACCGGGGCCGGATGACCGCGGCCGAGCTCGCCGCGGAGCTGGAGTGCTCCGAACGCACCGTCTACCGCGACGCCGAGGCGCTCGGCGCGGCCGGCATCCCGATCTACGCCGACCGGGGCACCGGCGGCGGCTACCGGCTGATGGACGGCTACCGGACCCGGCTCACCGGACTCACCGCCGGCGAAGCCGACTCGCTGTTCTTCACCGGCCTGCCCGGCCCCGCCGACGCCCTGGGCCTGGGCTCGGAACTGGCCCTGGTCCGGCTGAAACTGCTCGCCGCCCTCCCCGGTGAACTGCGGGAACGCGCCGAACGGGTGGGCGCCCGGTTCCACCTGGACGCCACCGCCTGGTGGCGCACCCCCGCTGCCACCCCGCACCTGGCGGCACTGGCAGACGCCGTCTGGGAGGAGCGCACCGTGCAGATCGGCTACCGCCGGTTCGACGGCAGCACCGTCCAGCGCACCGTCGACCCGCTGGGCCTCGTGCTCAAGGGCGACACCTGGTACGTCCTCGCCCGCCCGTCTCCCGCCACCACCCGCACGTCACCCGCCGCACCGGGCCGCCCGGCCGGCCCCCCGGCCGAGGACGCTTCCGGCGCGGAGCACGCGGAGCACATGACAGCGTCGGCCGAGAAAAGGAAGAAGACCACGGAGACCGCCCCAGGACGGGATTCGGACCGGCAGGTGCGCACGTACCGCGTCGACCGGATCAAGGAGCTCACCGACACCGGGCTCTCCTTCACCCGCCCCGACGACTTCGACCTGCCCGCGCTGTGGGCCGCCTGGGCGGAGGAGTTCGAGTCCTCCCGGTACAGGCTGCACACCCGCGTCCGCCTCACCGACCGCGGGCTGCACCTGCTGCCCTCACTGTCCTCCCAGCGCACCGCCGCGGGCGCCGCCACCGCGCGCCGCTGCGCCGACGGCCGGCACGAGGTCGACCTGGTGGTGGAGTCCGTCCCCGTCGCCGTACACGAGTTCTCCGCCTACGGAGCCGACCTGGAGGTCATCGACCCCCCGGAACTCCGCACCGCCCTGGCCGAGCACCTGCGCGCGGCCGCCGCCCGCTACACCACCCCGCCGGAGGAGGCCGGAGAGGCCGACACCCCGGAAAAAGCCGTTTGACCCTCCAGTAACAGGAGGCTCCACAGTGGTCCCCATGGACGCACAGCACGGACCGGACGGCCTGTACACCATCGGTGAACTGGCACAACGCACAGGCCTGAGCGTGAAGACCATCCGGTTCTACGCCGACGAGGGCATCGTCCCGCCCACCGCCCGCACCACCGCGGGCTACCGGCTCTACGACGCCGAGGCGGCCGCGCGCCTGGACCTGGTCCGCACGCTCCGCGAACTCGGCCTCGGACTGCCGGCCATCCGCGGCGTACTGGACGGCGGAGGCGACCTGGGGCAGGTGGCCGCGGCGCACGCCGAGGCGCTCGACGCCCGGATCCGCATCCTCCGGCTCCGCCGGGCCGTGCTGCGCACCATCGCCCGAAAGGAACCGACCGCAAGGGAGATCTCCCTGATGAACCGCCTCGCCCAGCTGTCCGCCGAAGAGCGGCAGGCGATCCTCGACGACTACCACGAATACGTGTTCGGCGGCCTGGACATGGCCGAGCAGCCCGCCGCCAAGATCCGCTCCATCCGGGTGGAGCTGCCCGACGACCCCACTCCCGAGCAGGTCGACGCCTGGGTGGAACTGGCCGAACTGGTCCAGGACCCCGACTTCCGGGACCGCGCCCGCCGGATGGCCGAGGAGGGCGCCCGGGCACACGCCGCCGGCGAAGTCCGGCAGCCCGGCCCGGAGGAGCGGCGGACGGCCGAAATCGTCATCGAGACCGGCCGGGCCGCACTGGCGGCGGGCACCGCACCCGACTCCGCCGAAGGCCGCGCCGCCCTGGACGCCGCCATGGCCCGCCTCGCCGAGGCCGACCCCGCGATCGAGAACACCCCGCAGGGCCGCGCCAGGCTCGCGGACGACTACGCCGTCTTCACCGACGCCCGCGTGGAGCGCTACTACCGGCTCCTCGGCAAGGTGAACGGCTGGCCCGCCTTCGAGCCGAGCGTCCCCGCCTTCGAATGGTTCATCGCGGCCCTGCGCGCCTCGGCCGCCTGACCCCGCACCGGGGCGCCGCCATGCCTGGCGGCGCCCCGCCCGCCCCGATGAGGGTTCATGGAGCGGATCCTCCCCGTCGGCCTTGGACTCACCGACCGGTTCAGGCCCGCTCAAAGGCCGTCGGGTGTGCAAACGGGCGCCCGGGCGGCTCCCCGCCGTCTTCACCTGGAAAGGCCGTGAGCCCCCTCCGCGGTGGGCGGAGGGGGCTCACGGGGCGGACCCGGGGCCGGGTCAGAAGGAGCTGAAGAAGCCGTAGTAGCTCAGCGCGCCGTTGGTCGCGATGATCGCCACCGCGGCGAGCATGACGCCCACCACGAAACCGCTGCGCAGCGAGCGGATCAGGTACTCCACGGACAGCACGTTGTTCAGCAGGAAGTAGCCGAGCTGCATCGCCAGCACGAACCCGGCGAAGTTGAAGCCGTCCATCAGGCTGGCGCCCCACAGGCCCTCGTAGTACCAGGGCTGCCCGCTCCACACGTCGGTGGAGGTGAACCACTGCCAGGCCTGGGCCGCGCCCCAGCCCAGCGGGATCTGCAGGATCGGGATGACCAGCAGCGGCACCAGCTTGATGAAGCCCCACACCCCCGGGCTGGCGGCGCGGCGCGCCTCGGCGCGGGCCCGGCGGGCCGCCTCCTCCTCGGCGCGCAGCCGGTCCCGGTGGGCGCGCTCGGCCTCCCGGCGGCGGCGCTCCTCCTCGCGCTGCGCCTCCTGGCGGCGGCGCTCCTCCTCGGCCCGGCGGCGCTGCTCCTCCTGCTGCTGGGCGCGGGTGGCCGAGGCCGTGTCCCGCCCGGAGCCGCGGTACAGGTCGCCGTAGGCGTCGTCGGCGGCCGGCGGCATCGCCGCGGTCGCCCCGGGCCCGCCGGACGGGTCGTAGGCGGCGGTGCGCCCGGCGTCCTGCGGGTACTGCGCGGTGGGCTGGTAGCCGGCGGCGCCCGCCACCTGGCCCGGGTACTGCGCGGTCCGGCCGTCGGCGCCCATCACCGAGGTGGCGTCGCCGCCCGGCCCGCCCGCGGCGCGGGTGGCCTGGTCGTCGCCGAGCGCCCGGCCGGCGGCGTAGCCCGCGGCCGCACCGGCCGCCGCACCCGCGGCACCGGCCGCGCCCGCGCCCAGGACCGAGGTGCGGCCGTCCGCCCCGCCCTCGGTGGCCCCGGTGGCGGTCGGGGCGCCGCCCAGCGCGGCGTTGACCTTCTCCACCTGGTCGCGGATGCCCTGCTGGAAGACGGGCGGCAGCCAGGACGCCCCGCCCGGGGCGTCGCCGAGGAAGTCGAGGAGCTGGCCGGGGGTGGGCCGGTTGCGGGCGTCCTTGGCCAGGCAGGCCGCGACCACGCGCTGCAGCGACGCCGGGACCGCGCTGATGTCCGGCTCGTTCTGGATGATGCGCATGACCATGGTGTGCATGGCGCCCTCGCCGAACGGCCCGGTGCCGGCCGCCGCGTAGACCAGCACCGCCCCGTAGGCGAACATGTCGCTGGCCGGGGTCATGTGCTCGCCCTGGACCTGCTCGGGCGACATGAAGCCCGGGGTGCCGATGATGGACTGGGTGGCGGCCGTGCCGTCGGTGGCGCGGGCGATGCCGAAGTCGATGACGCGCGGCCCGTCCTCGGCGAGCAGCACGTTGCCCGGCTTGAGGTCGCGGTGGATCAGCCCGACCCGGTGGATCTCGCTGAGCGCCTCGGCCAGGCCGGTGGCCAGCACCCGCAGCGAGTACTCGGGCAGCGGGCCGTGCGCCTGGACCGCGTCGTCCAGCGGGAGCGAGGGCACGTAGGAGGTGACCAGCCAGGGCACCTCCCCCTCGGGGTCGGCGTCGATGACCGGCGCGGTGAAGGCGCCGCTGACCTGGCGCGCCGCGGTGACCTCTCGGGCGAACCGCTCGCGGAACGACGGGTCGGCGGCCATGTGCGGGTGGATCCGCTTGATCGCGACGGCCCGGCCCCCGGCGGAGCGGCCGAAGTAGACCTGGCCCATGCCTCCCGCGCCCAGTCGGCCGATCAGGCGGTACCGCCCGATGCGCTCCGGGTCGCCGTGCTCCAGTGGGCCCACGTTGAAACCTCCGTTGATCGCCGCCGCGGGGTGGCCGCCCCTCCCCGCGATCGTAGCCGGATCTTCGGGCGCGGCCCGTGTCCTCCGGAGGGCGCGTTCGTCCTTTTTACCCGGCGCCTCACCCCTCATCGGAGGACGCCCAGTCTAGGGCGTGGGAGTACGTTCAACGCCGGCTTTACCGCGTAGATCCTAGTGGCGCGCGCCATGCGGCACAGCCCGCTCGACGCCTCCCCGGCGCGGGTACTAGCCTGCGGGCCATGGCACGGTTGCTCCCTCCCGAACAGTGGTTCGCCACGCTGCCCACCGCCTACCTCACGGCCTCCGGTCTGATCACCGACACCGGCGGCCGGGTGCTGCTGGTGGACCCCAACTACCGGGAGCACTGGACGCTGCCCGGCGGCGTGGTGGAGCACGCCGAGGCCCCGCACACCGCCTGCGAGCGGGAGGTGGCCGAGGAGGTCGGGCTGGAGGTGGCCGCCGGGACACTGCTCGCCGTGCAGTGGAGCACCCCGCGCGACCCGCGCCCCAAGGCGTTCTGCTCGTTCGTGTTCGACTGCGGGAGCGTGCCCGCCGGCACCGAGCCGGCGGTCCAGGCCGAGGAGCTGGACGGCGCCGCGTTCCTGGAACCGGAGACCGCCCTGGAGCGGATGCACCCGGCCCTGGCCCCGCGCCTGGCCGGCGCCCTGGAGGCGCGGCGCACCGGCCACACCGTCTACGTCGCGCGCTGACTCCCCGCCCGGCCCCTGGCGGCCCCGCTCCCCCGCGGCGGCCGCGCGGCGGGGTCAGCGGGCCAGGAAGCGCGCGGTGTCCAGGTCGAAGCCGAACGGCTCCGGGACGGCCAGCGGCCTGCCGAAGGCCGCCGTCTCCGACTTGCGGTACTCGCCGTCCTCCGGGGCGGTGTACAGGGTGACGGTCGCCCGGAGCGGGTCGATGAGCAGGTAGACCGGGATCAGTGCGGCCGGGTAGATGCCGAGCTTGAGATCGCGGTCGTTCTCCGCGTTGGACGGCGAGACCACCTCGGCGACCAGCAGGACGTCGTCCGGCGGCACGTGGTGCGCATCGGTCGCCAGCACCTCGTAGGGGCGACGAAGAGGCCGGGGATGGTGCTGCGCCCGATGTGGTGCATTCGGATCTCAAGGCAGGATTCGACATCGTAGCCCTGAGGAAGTGCGGGCTTGATCTGCCAGATCAGCTCGAACACATTGCGCTGGCGCTTGCCCGCGGGGGTGGGCGACATGGTGATCTCTTCCTTGAGGATCTCCGCCCGGTATCCCGCCGGGGGGTCGAGGGAATCGAGTGCCTCGAACAGGTCGACCGCGCGCTCGGGTGTGGTCACTGCCATCCGCGGCCTCCGTGCCATGAGGTGCCGTCCCCTCGGTCCTGGTGCATCGCCCACCGGCGCCGCACGGTTTTCAGATTACTCGTCGCCCCTTTCCCCGATCATTCAGCGCACCGGGCTTCCCGACCGCAAGGCTTCCCGAGTAGGTCCGCGGCTCCGGACGTGGAAGGCTCAGTCCGGTTCCGCCGGGGCGACGGTGATGCCCAGCGAGGACAGCAGCATGCCGGCCTGCTCCGCGGAGAGCGTGGCGCCGCGCAGCGCCTCCGCCTTCTCCAGGCGGATCTCCCCCAGGTCGGCGCCGCGCAGGTCGGCCCCCCTCAGGTCCGCGCCGGCCAGCACGGCGCCGCGCAGCCGGCTCTGCCGCCACACGGTGGCGCGCAGGTCGGCGCCGGCCAGGTCCGCCTCGTCCAGCCGGTCGCCGGCGAACTCCCTGCCGCGCAGCGCCATGCCCTTGAGCGAGGCGAGCATCAGGTTGCACCGGGTGAAGACCGCCCCGATGCCGCGGGAGCCCTCGAAGTCGGCTCCGGTGAGCCGGCAGCCGGTGAAGGCGGTGTCGGTGAGCACCGCGCCCGCCCAGCGGGTGCCGGCCAGGTCGGTGCCGTCGAACACCGCGTCGGCGCACTCCGCGGCGGTGAAGGAGGCCTCGGCCGCGGTGCCGCCCTCGAAGCGGGCGCCGTCCAGGTCGGCGCGGTCGAATCGGGCGCCGTCCGCGGCGCACCGGGCGAGCACCGCCCCGGTCAGGCAGGCGCCGCGCAGGTCTGCGCCGCGCAGATCGCACTCGGTGAGCGCCAGGGGGCGCCCGGGCCGGTCGGGCAGCGCGGCGGCGAGGTCCCGCCCGGCGAGGTCGGCGCCGCGGATCTCGCCGCCGGCGGCCAGGTCGTGCAGGTGGTCGGTCATGCCGACAGGCTAGGCGCCGGCGGCGACAGGGCGGGGCGGGCGGGGACGCCGCCCGCCCCGGGCTCACTCCACCTCGTCCGGTTCGGTGCCGGGGTCGCCGTCGATGAGCGCGGCCAGGCGCGGCGGGAGCTCGTCCAGGGCGTAGTGCAGGCTGAGCACCGACCCGAAGGAGAGCGCGCCGTTGAGCCGGCTCATCTCCGGCATCTCCAGGACCCGGCCCTCCTTGGCGGCGGCCAGCTGCTTGAAGACGTCCCGCCGGGTGACGCTGTCCTCGGCGGCACCGTAGAGCCCGACCAGGAGAGCGTCGGCCTCCAGCACCTCCAGGTCCTCCAGCGCGACCTGCTTGGGCTCGCGGTTCTCGTCGGTGAACAGCGCCTCGGCGTCCCCGGGCAGGGCGAAGCCGAGCTGGGCGAGGAAGCCGGGGGCAGGGCCCTCGGCGTAGGCCCAGGCCTCCCCGGAGATGGAGCTGGCCAGCAGCGCGGTGGACGCGGCGAAGTCGGGGTTGTCCTCGCGGATCTCCTCGAAGCGCGCCTCGATGTCGGCGATGAGCGCCTCGGCCTTGTCCTCCTCGTCCAGGGCGGTGCCGACCATCCGGGTGATGTCCTGCCAGGGGGTGCCGTAGTCGGCGTAGTCGGCGTGCTGGGCGACGGTGGGCGCCAGCTCGGACAGGGTGGTGTACTCCTTCTTCGTCAGCCCGGAGTTGACGCCCAGGATGAGGTCCGGGCGCAGGCTGCCGATCTGCTCGAAGTTGAGCTCCTCCACCGGGAGCACCTCGGGGGTCTCGGCGTCGCCGAGCGCTTCGGCGGCCCAGGGCCACAGCGCGCCGGGGTGCCCGCCGAACCATTCGCGCACCCCGACCGGGGCGACGCCCAGCGCCAGTGCGTAGTCCTGCTCGGTGAGGCCGACGGTGACCACCCGGGAGGGGGTGCCGGAGATCTCGGTGGTGCCGTACTTGTGCTCGATGGTGCGGGTCGGGCCGCCGTCGCCCTCGTCTCCGGCGGTGCCGCTGCTGCAGCCCGCGGCGCCGAGCGCGGCGACCCCGCCGAGGCCGAGGAGGGCGCTGCGCCGCGAGAGGGCGGGGCCGGAGAGGGCGCGCCGAGCGCGCCGGGTCCGCCGTGCTGTCCTGGTGTCCACTGTGCCTGCTCTCCTGACGTCTGCTGCGGCCGGGGCGCTACGGGGCCGCCCCGGGCACGGCGGCGCCGCCCCTGCTCAGAGGGGGCGATCCGCCCATCGATCAGGGATTAGGTTAGCCTAAACTGACATCGCCGGGTCCAGCGGGGCTCCGGAGGGGCCCGGAACGGCGGCCCCGCTCTCCCGGGCGGATGGCGGCGCTTCGGCGACGGGCATGTCCGGAGGGGCCGCAACGGCGGTCCCGGTCGGAGCAGCCGGGTGCGGAGGGGGCGGGCACCGGTCGCCGGGGGG
>Ga0079224_100005686_pt1 | contig 16423 bp, 15 predicted proteins | sample Stecom2015_FD_80414 | JGI IMG/M metagenome (GOLD analysis project Ga0079224, IMG submission 80414) | Agricultural soil microbial communities from Utah to study Nitrogen management - Steer compost 2015 | ecosystem: Environmental > Terrestrial > Soil > Agricultural land | place: USA: Utah... | reverse complement strand
GCCGAACCGGGACACAATCACGCCCGCCTCCACCGGCCAGGGCAATTTCCCGCGGTTATTGGCAAAGCCGGCCGATAAGGCCTTGGCTTCCGGGGTCATGGCCAAGGCGGAAGAACCGCGACTTGCTTCCGGCGGGGGCGCCTCACCGCGCGCTTTGGCGGCGGCTTCGGCTTTCCGGCGGGCTTCTTCAATTTCCCGCTTGATGGCTGCGGAAATGGCTGCATCCAGGCGGCGGGCTTCCTGCTGCTGTTTGGCCAGCCGTTCCTTGAGGGAGGCCTCCTTGTCCTGCAATTGCTCCACCACAGCAGCCTGCCTCTGCTTGTCCTGGTTTAATACGTCCCGCTGCTTTTCATTCTCCGCCAGCAGTTTCACCTGGCTGGCCTTGTTGTTCTTCAGTTTCTCGATCTCACGGTTCAAAGCCGCCTGGGTTTCCTGGATGTACACGGCCTGCTTCCGTCGGTATTCGCTGATATCCTGCAGATACCTGATCCGCCGGAAGGCCTGTTGAAAATCTTCGGCGGCAAAAATGAACATCAGCTTGGAGTACGCGTTTTTGTTGCGGAAAGCAAAACTGATCATGGCCGCGTATTCTTCCTGAAGCTTTTCCAGTTTTTCCCGCAGGGAAGCAATCTGGCGTTCGTTCTGGTTGATTTCGTTATCCAGTACATTGATCTGGGAACTGATATTGTTGATCAGCTTCTGTCGGTTCCTGATCTGGGAGTTGAGCGCCTGTAACTCTTCGAGCGAAGCGGATTTGTCCTTTTGCGTTTCGTTCAGAATACGCTGGGTATAGGCGATCTCCTTTTCCAACTGCTGCTTGCGGCTTTCCAGTTCCGCCCGGGTCTGGCCGTAACCCGGCAGGGAAACCCACAAAAGCAAAAGGAGGATACCGGCAAACTTAATCAATGACTGCATGGTTATTGAATGCGTTTATACCGTTCAGGGATCGTAAAAGGAAAGCGCTGCGGTTCATTCAACACAAAGGTATCGTAACTTAGGTGGATCTTCAAATTTTCCTTTTCCGCAGTGGACGCGAAACGCACCGACCGTGGAATCCAGTTGCCATCCCGGTTTTCAAATTGGTCGTAATCCACGCGAAAATTACCGGATCCTGCTTTTTCCCGGATCAGGATTTCGCTCACCCGGTAATTTCCGTTAAAACGGAGCAAATAGTCAACTAATTTTCCCACCCCTTCCAGCCGGTAACCGGTTGGTGTTTTCCAGAGCTCCCCCGCTCCCCCCATCAGATAACTGGGTGAATTCCCCGTCAACGCCGACTCCAGCAGCGCGAAACTGATTCCGGGGTGGATATGTTCCTGCAGGTAGGCCATGTCCTGACTCAGGTAGGTACGTTCCAGCCGGTTGAAGAACCGGATGCTGTCCGGGGTAATCAGGACCCGGGCCACCTCCAGGCCAAGAATCGCGGGCACCGAAGCCCAAATGACTTCTCCCTGTTGCATGCGCAGGTTCAGGCTTACCTGGTAGTTCCGTCGCCCATCGGTGATCTCTGCCTTGCCCCGCGCGGCAAACCAATCGAATTCCAGGTCAGCCTGTTGAACCGATCCATAAAATTCCGCTTGCTCTTTTCCTTTGTGAATCAGTCGGTCGGCTGAGCTGGTTTCGCTTTCCATCGCTTTCTTTCCCGTTTTGCATCCGCCCGCCGCCAGGAGGGCCAGCATGAGCCAAGTCCGGTAGCTTTTATTCATATAGTGCTTTTTCTCTGATCTTTTTATCAAGTAAGCGGGATCCTCCACCCAGTTCCCGGGCCCGGTTCCACATATTCAGCGCCTTGGTCGTTTCGCCCAGCCGGTAAAGGATATCACCGTAATGTTCCCAGAAAACAGGACTGTGCGGATAGCCCTCAATGGCCTTTTCAATCCACTTACACGCTTCTTCATACCGGCCGGCCTTATACAATACCCAGGCATATGTGTCGTGGTACGATAGATTATCGGGATCCAGTTCGAGCGATTCCCGGGACATCCGTTGCGCCTTTTCCAGATCCTGCTCCCGCAAGGCAAGGTAATACGCGTAATTATTCATCACCAGACTATTCGAAGCGTCCAGCTGCAGGGCGGCCTCGAACGCTTTGTCGGAAGCCGCGTGATCGCCCACCGCATGGTACGCATCGCCCAGATTGGAATAAAACTGCAATTTCAAAGAATTGTCGCCGGCCAGTTTCAGTCCTTTGTTAAGGGTCCCGATCGCCTCTTTGTAGGCGCCCAATTGCATCTGGGATACGCCCTGAAAAAGGTAAAACTCGGCTTGTTCCGGAAAATACTGCAGGGCTTCCGAGCTGACCTTTTCTATTTCCCCGAAATCTTCCCCGGATAATTCAAGCCGGAGAAGCTGCTCCCATAACAGTAAAATGTTTTTCTCATACTTTACGGCCTGCCGGTAGGCGTTTTTCGCTTCCGATTTTTTATTCTGCTGCAGCAGAATATCGCCGGTTACGGCATAGGACCGCGCATCGCGCGGATAAACAGCCTGGAGGATCCCGGCCAGTTCTTCGGCCTGCCTCCATTTTCCCGCTTTGTTTTCGGGCTTTATATAGTTGTTGATCAGTATCTTAACCTTTACATCGATGTGTAGCTCAGGCGAACGGAACGCGTCTTTCAACTCCTCAAACGCCTGTCTGTGTTTCCCCTGGGAACGGTAATGATCGGCGATTGCCAGGCGCGCGTACCCGTGATCCGGCTCGATCTCAAGCGCCTTCCGGTAGGAGCGCAGCGCCTTTTTGCTTTGATGGGCCGCCTCGTAGGCCTCGCCGCGGACCAGGTAATAACGTACCTCGGCCGGAGACTTTTTGATCAACCCGTTGATCTCTTGCAGCGCTTTCTTCGTATTGCCCTGCTTTAAATAAGCCCGCTGACGCGCCAGGGTCAATTCGGGGCTGGGCCCGCTGGCCAATTCGATCTGATGAAATACGGCCAGGGCTTCCGAGGCACGGTTGAGCGCAAGCAACGCGTCGGCTTTGTTATAGTAATGATCCAGGTAATCGGGCTGAAGTTCGATCAGGCGGTCAAAGGTTTCCACCAATTCCGCGTTTTTTCCTTTATACTGAAGCAGGTCCGCCTTCAGGCCCAGATACCAGGGTTGGCGGTCGTTGACCGCCACGGCCTTGTTGATCATTTCCAGCGCCTCATCACGTTCACCCCGGCTGTAATGCAGGATGGCGAGTTCGTACCACGCGGCATCGTTTTCAGGGACAAGCCGTGCGCAAGTGGCAAAATGTTCCATTGCCGCCTCGGTATTCCCCAGCGTTTTTGCTTTGAGCCCAGCAAAGAATTCCCGGGAATACAACGCGCTGTCCAGTGTAGTCCTACCCGCGGACACCGGCACGGACTGCGAATCCGCATAGCCGTAAAGCCCTGAAAGGACGGCGTGTAAACCGATCAACAAGAGTACCCTCATTTCAAAAATAACTTCCCACTCCTGGGTATTATTGCCCGGGCGTCCACTTGACTACAGGCCCGTATGTCCGTACCCGCCAGCACCCCGGACGGTATCGCTCAATTCAACGCTTTCCTCCCAGACAGCCGTTTCGTGCCGGGAAATGATCATCTGGGCGATGCGATCGCCATCATTTACCGTAAAATCCTCATCGGAAAGATTGATCAACAATACTTTGATCTCCCCCCTGTAGTCGGCGTCAATGGTTCCCGGGGAGTTCAGTACCGTGATCCCGGATTTGAAAGCCAGGCCGCTCCGGGGGCGGATCTGGGCTTCGTATCCCAGGGGAAGCTCCATGAACAAGCCGGTTGGAATTATTTTACGCTCCAGGGGTTTGAGGGTTATCTTTTCTTCCAAAAACGCGCGGAGATCCATCCCGGCGGATCCTTCCGTTTCGTAAGCCGGCAAAGGATGGGTAGAACGGTTGATCACTCGAATTTTCATGCACTCCTTAATTTACTCTTTCCTGTTCAGCATTGATTTGATCCGCTTTCGCTCGTTCAGGTAAATATATCCCAGAAACACCAGCAACAACGCATTGCCGGCCCAGATATTACTGTCCAATACGGCGAAAGATAAAAAAGCCAATATAGTTGAAATACCGATATACTGCAGATTTTTTTTCAGTTCGTAGGGGATCGGATAATTCCGCTGTCCCAGTACGTAGGAGAGGATCATCATGAAACAATACGCAGCCAGTGTAGCCCAGGCCGAACCAAGGTAGCTGTATTGCGGGATCAGCCAGATATTAAGCAGCACCGTCCCGGCCGCGCCCAAACCTGAAATATAAAATCCGTAACGGGTCTGATCGGATAATTTGTACCAGATGGACAGGTTCATGTAGATGCCCAGAAAAACATAACCCAGCAGCAGGATGGGCACAATACGCAGCCCTTCCCAATACTCGGCGCCGATAAAATATTTAAGCAGGCCGATGTTGACCACGATGGCCAGAAAGCCGGCTGTAGAGGCCGCCACAAAATACCGCATGATTACCGCGTAGGTTTGCCTTGCGTTTGCCGCGGCCGAATGGCTGAAAAAGAAGGGTTCCGCTCCCAGCCGGAAAGCCTGAACGAAAATATTGAGAAAAACCGCCAGTTTCGAACAGGCTCCGAATATGCCCAAATCGCGCATGCCCTGCTGAGCCGGAAGCAGAAACCCCATCAGGATGCGGCTGATGTTCTCATTGACGATGAAAGATATATTGGCGACCAGTACGGGCCAGCTGTAGGCCAGCATGTTCTTCATCAGACGCAGATCCACCCGTAATTTCAGGCTTACCAGCTGGGGGCTCAGCAACAGGAAGGTCAGGCAGCTGGCTACCAGGTTGGCGACAAACACATAGCCAATCCATCCGGGCCGGTAGACTTCCATCAGGGTTTCATGAAAAATCCATTTCTCGCGGATTGCCAGGGGTACACCCAGGATCAGGAGCAGGTTCAAGGCGATGAACACCGAAATATTCAGAAACTTGAGCACGCTGTAACGCAGGGCCTTCCCCTCGGCACGCAGCCGGGCAAACGGAAGCACCGCCAGGTTATCAAAGAAGACAATCCAGGCGAAAAGCCGAATGTAGTCCACGTAATCGCCCGCCGGCACGAGCTGCCCCTTCTGCATCCACCCCGCCAGCGCCTGGGCATTCGCAAAACTTCCTGCAAGAAATAAAGCGGATAAAGCCCCTACCAGGAGAAAGCCGTTGGAATAAACGGCCTGTTTGTCGTCGTGTTTCTGAAGATAGCGGAAATAGGTGGTTTCCATGCCGATGGCCAGCAAGGCATTGATCAGAGCCGCCCAGCTGTACATTTCTGTAAATATTCCGTACACCTCCTCCTGATAAACCCGGGTATACAGGGGGGTAAGCAGGAAATTCAGCAGCCTGGATACGATGGTGCTGATCCCATAGATGGCGGTTTGCCCGGCAAAATGTTTAAAAACAGACAACAAGCACGCTATTTGGAGCCAAAGATACCTTTTTTCCGAACCACAAAATCAGTGAAACCCTGGAGCTGCCCGCTCTCTTCGGTCTCCACCCGTTCCACCTTGGCCCGTTCGGGGCCTTCATGACACCATGCCAGGAATTGACTCATATCCGAAGAGGTTCCTTCTGCTTCAATATAAACGGTTCCGTCCGGTTCATTTCTCACAAATCCGGTAATTCCCAGTTGATTGGCAACCGCTTTGGTACTGTCCCGGAACCACACGCCCTGGACTTTGCCGCTGATCCGTATTTTAAGATGCTTTTTCATCACTTATCGTATTGTTTTCACCCGGGTTTCCTTTGAAAGGTATTTTCCCCGATGGAGCCCTGTCAGCAAATTCACGCCGGGACGCTTCCCTTTTGAAAAACTGCCCAGGTGCTCCCATTCAAAAAATTCGGCCCCGTTACGGGTTGCCCATTGCAACAATTGCTCCAAACCAATTGTGGGGAAATGGGCCGAAATGGTTTTCATTTCTTCCAGAATACTCAGCCCGTCGTTCGAAGCGAGGCTGTCGGTACCCAATACAAGCCGGAGTCCTTTACTGACAAACAAGGGAATATCCGGAAGCCGGTTTTCAATGTACAAATTGGCGTTGGGGCAAAGACACCACCAGATCTCTTTCCTATCCGCCGCGTGACGAATGTCCCGGGCACGGGTATAGGTATTATGAACCAATAGGATCTTTTCGATCCCGTCCAGCCAGGGAAGCCAGGTTTCCAGCGCATCGCTTCCATGGGGACGATAATAGGAAATATCCATGCCCAGTTCCCGGTAAAGGCGATTGAAATCCCCGTTCCCCTCCCGGTAAAAAGGATCTTCATGGGCGCTTTCCTGATTGTGAATGGACAGCAGAACCGGCTTTGCCCCGTCTTCTGCTGAACGGGCCTGGGCCGCGATCAGTCCGAACAGTTCAGGGGATACCGAATAGGGCGCATGGGGAACGACCCCCGGTAGCCTTCCGGTCCCGCGCCCAACCGCTGCATCGCGGAGCGACAGCGCCGCGGACAGAATTCCACCGGCTTTCGCCGGATCGAACCCGAACACTTCCAGAAAGGTATGATACGCTAGCCGGGATTTTTCCTTCACTCGGAACGAGACCGCGCCATTGGCAATATCCCCCACCCCCACAGTCCCGGCTGCACGCATTTCCGTTTCGGCCTGCTCCATGGCGCTCACTACTTCTTCCTGCTGAAAGCCGCTGCGTGCGCGCTGCAGCTGCAGAATAAAATCCACCAGTCCCTGCCCTTTTGGCACGAGACCTCGTAAACAGGATAATTCCAGATGGCAATGCGCGTTGATAAAACCCGGGCAAAGGATCCCATGGAAGGATTCGATCGCGTCTCCGGGGGCGGTTTCGTCCTGTAAAAGCAGGTCTGCAACCACCCCCGCGTCATCCATCACCAGTGTAGCCCCTTGATGCATGCGGTGGCCATCAAATATCCAGTCTGCCCTCAGTTTACGCATTGTCCAAATATATAACAGTTCCAACGCCGGGACAAGGCCTTGCCTCCGTCTGAATTTTCGTACCTTTGCCTCATGGAAACGGTGCTGCAGAAGAAGGACATACGCACACTCAGTCTGGAAGAACTCAAATCGGTTTTTTCCGGCTTGGGCGAACCCGCCTATCGGGCAGTACAGGTGTATGAGTGGCTCTGGAAAAAGCCGGTATTTTCTTTCGCGTCCATGAGCAACCTGCCCTTAAGCCTCCGGAATAAGCTGGACGAGCAGTATGTCATCAACGCGGTAGCCCTCCATACGGTGAAGAAAAGCCGGGACGGGACCATCAAAAGTGCTTTCCGTTTGCACGATGGAGACCTGATTGAAGGTGTGCTGATCCCGGCTGAAGAACGGATGACGGCCTGTGTTTCTTCCCAGGTAGGCTGCAGTCTTACCTGTAAATTCTGCGCCACCGGCTACATGGACCGGAAAAGGAATCTGGATGCAGCCGAAATCTATGATCAGGTGGTACTGATCGCGCGCCAGGCAAAGGAAACCTATGATCTGCCGCTTAGCAACATCGTGTACATGGGCATGGGCGAACCGCTGCTGAATTACCGGAACGTGCTGGCTTCGATCGACCGGCTTACCGCCGAGGACGGCCTCGGTCTTTCCTATAAGCGCATTACCGTTTCCACCGCCGGAATCGCGAAGATGATCCGCAAGCTGGGAGACGACCGGGTTAAGTTCAATCTGGCGCTTTCCTTGCATGCGGCTAACGACCGGAAACGGAACGAGATCATGCCCATCAACGAGCAAAATTCGCTGGAGTCGCTGCGGGACGCACTGAAACACTATTTTTCAAAGACCAAAAACCCGGTCACCTACGAATACATCGTATTCAACCAGTTCAACGACGGTCTGGCCGACGCAAAGGAACTGGCCTTTTTCTGCAAACATATTCCGTGTAAAGTCAATATCATCGAATACAATCCCATTGAATTCGCCGACTTCCGGAATACGGGAGAAGACAACTTGGAGGCATTCGCGGATTACCTGCGGAAGCAAGGCGTCAATGTCCGGATCCGCCGCAGCCGGGGCAAAGACATCGATGCCGCCTGCGGCCAGTTGGCGGTAAAGGAAAAGTAAGTACCGTCCTTTTCGGGCTCCCTACCAGATTATTTGTATCTTCGCCCGCCAGAAAAACTATTAAATCCTCACGTGAATGAAGCATTATCTGATTACAGGGGGCGCTGGTTTTATCGGAAGCAACCTTTGCGAACACCTGTTGAAAGACCCCACCGTGAAGGTAACCTGTATCGATAATTTTGATCCGTTTTACCCCGAAAGCTTTAAAAGAAGGAACCTTTCCGAATTGGAGAAAAACCCCCGGTTCAGATTGGTGGAACAGGATATCGGGGAACTGGGGGACCTGGAAGTCTGGCTGACCGATGATTACGATGCCATCGTCCATCTTGCCGCCAAAGCCGGTGTTCGACCCAGTATCCAACAGCCTGCGCGGTATCAGCAGGTAAACGTGATCGGCACGCAGAATCTGCTGGATTTTGCGCGTATCCGGGGAATTAAGCAGTTTGTTTTCGGCTCATCCAGCAGCGTGTACGGAATTAATCCAAATGTCCCCTGGCAGGAAGAGGAAAAGTTAATGCCCATCAGCCCCTACGCCTCCACCAAGCTGTCGGCTGAAATGATCGGACACACCTACATGCATCTGTATGGAATCCGTTTTATCGCGTTGCGGTTTTTTACCGTGTACGGTCCGCGGCAACGCCCCGACCTGGCCATCCATAAATTTACCCGCGATATTATTCAGGGAGACCCCATCACGGTGTACGGAGATGGAAGCAGCAGCCGGGATTACACCTACGTGGACGATATCGTGCAAGGGGTGATCGCTGCGATCCACTACGACCGCTCTCCATTCGAGATCATTAACCTGGGAAACCGCCACGGGGTAAAATTACACGAGCTGATCGAGACCATTGAACAGGTCAGCGGACGACAGGCCACCATTGACCGCCGGCCGGAACAGCCGGGCGATGTGCCGCAGACCTGTGCCGACATTTCCAAGGCAGGCAGGCTGCTTGATTATCATCCTCAGACGACTTTCGAAGAAGGAATCGGTAAATTCACCCGCTGGTTTGAAGCCAATCAGGATTGGTTGCTTCTGTAATTACGAAAGCAGCAATTACTGAAGCAGCGTTTTCCAGCTTACCCGCTCGGCGATCATCCCGTATAGACTTTCGATGGAAACCCGTTCCTGCTGCATGCTGTCGCGATGCCGTACAGTGACCGTATCGTTTTCCAGCGATTCGTAGTCCACGGTAATGCAGAAAGGGGTACCGATGGCATCCTGGCGCCGGTAGCGCTTGCCAATGGGATCCTTTTCGTCGTACTGCATGTTGAAGTCGAGCTTGAGCCGATCCATGATGGCGCGGGCTTTCTCCGGCAAACCATCCTTGCGGGTGAGCGGCAGAACGGCCGCCTTGACAGGGGCCAGCGCCGGATGGAATTTCAGGACGGTCCGGGAATCGTTTTCCAATGCTTCCTCCGTGTACGCATTACAGAAAACCGAAAGGAACATCCGGTCCAACCCAATGGAGGTTTCAATTACCGCCGGAACGTAACTTTTATTCAGTTCGGGATCGAAATACTGCAGTTTCTTTCCGGAAAACTCCTGGTGCTGGCTCAGGTCGAAATCCGTGCGGGAATGGATGCCCTCCACTTCCTTAAAACCAAAAGGGAACTCGTATTCGATATCGACGGCCGCATTGGCATAATGGGCCAGCTTCGCGTGATCGTGGAAGCGGTACCGGGCCGGATCAACCCCCAGGGCCAGGTGCCATTTCAGGCGCATTTCTTTCCAATGCGCATACCACTCCAGCTCCGTCCCCGGACGGACAAAGAACTGCATTTCCATTTGCTCGAACTCCCGCATGCGCATAATAAACTGCCGTGCGATTACTTCATTCCGGAAGGCTTTCCCGATCTGGGCGATCCCAAAGGGGATTTTCATCCGCCCGGTCTTCTGCACATTCAGGAAATTCACAAAGATCCCCTGCGCGGTTTCCGGCCGCAGGTATACCACCTCGTTCTCGCCTGCAGTGGCTCCCATTTTGGTAGAGAACATGAGATTGAACTGACGGACGTCGGTCCAGTTACGCGTTCCGGACACGGGGCAGGCGATCTCATGCTCCTCGATGAGCTGTTTCAACCCCGCCAGGTCGTCGGTCTTCAGGTAGGCATCCATTTGCTCCTGCAACTGCGCTGCCTTGTCGGTTTTCCCTTCTTTGTGGTATTTGGCAATGCGGTCCTCCAAGAGGTTATCCGCCCGGTACCGTTTTTTGGAGTCTTTGTTGTCGATCATCGGATCGTTGAATCCATCCACGTGCCCGGAGGCTTTCCAGATCTTCGGATGCATGAAAATCGCCGAATCAATACCAGTAATGTTTTCATTCAGCTGCACCATGGCCTTCCACCAATAGGTTTTCAGGTTGTTCTTAAGCTCCGCACCGTATTGCCCGTAGTCGTAGACAGCGCCCAAACCATCGTAGATCTCACTTGAGGGAAAAACAAAGCCGTATTCCTTGGAATGTGCAATTATATTCTTAAAAAGCTGTTCCGTGTTCTGCATGCTGCAAAGATATTTTTATTTTTGGAATTGCCTTGTCTTGTGCGTTGAAGTTTACTTTGGGAGCAAATCATGATTGAAGTTCAGGAGCTGACAAAAAAATATGGGAAACAAGTGGCCGTGGATCGCCTCAGCTTCCGGATTTCCGGCGGGAATGTAGTGGGCCTATTGGGTCCGAACGGCGCGGGCAAGTCCACCACCATGCGGATGCTATCCGGCTACCTGCTGCCCGACTCGGGAACAGCCGCTGTCGGTGGCTTCGACGTGGTGAAGGAATCGATGCGGGTCCGGGAGCACATCGGTTATCTGCCCGAGAACAACCCCCTGTATCCGCACATGTACGTGCGGGAGTATCTTCATTTCATGGGCGCCCTGCACGGGATGAAAAAAGACCGCAGACGGACCGAACACGTCATTGAACTTACCGGACTGGGGCCCGAAAGCCATAAAAAACTGGGCCAGCTCTCCAAAGGGTACCGGCAGCGGGCCGGGCTGGCCCAGGCACTGCTACACGATCCGCCCGTGCTGATCCTGGACGAGCCGGCTTCCGGATTGGACCCCAATCAGCTGACCGGCATGCGGGAGCTGATCCGGGAGCTGGGCAAGGAAAAGACCGTGATCCTTTCCACGCACATCATGCAGGAAGTGGAATTGCTCTGCCGGCACGTGCTGATTATCAATAAGGGAAAGATCGTGGCCAACGATCCGCTTCCGGCGCTTGTAGCCGAAGGGGGACTAGAAGATGTGTTTCGTAGGGTAACCCGCTGACGGGCGGCCTAAGAAACCGTTGTATTGTGTACATGCTGAAAATAATTTAGGGATTTGAAAATACGGACGATTCTAGCGAAAGAAATAAACGAGTTTTTCAGTTCACTGACGGCCTATATTACCGTTTCATTGTTCCTGATAGCCATGGGGCTGTTCCTGTGGGTCTTTCCCGACACCAGTATCCTGGAATATGGATACGCCTCACTGGAAACGCTCTTTCAGGTTGCACCCTGGGTCTTTCTGTTCCTTGTACCTGCGCTTACCATGCGTTTCTTTGCGGAGGAAAAACGGATGGGAACCCTGGAACTCATATTGACCGCGCCGGTTTCGCAGTGGCAACTCATCCTGGGGAAATTCCTGGCCGGAGCCTTCCTGATCCTTTTCTGCCTGCTTCCCACCCTGGTGTATTACTTTACGGTTTACGAGTTGGGGGAAGTTAGGGGAAACCTGGATTCGGGCGCCATTGCCGGGAGTTACCTGGGCTTGTTTTTACTGGGGACGGCATTCTGCGCCATCGGCTTGTTTGCCTCCACCCTGAGCAGCAATCAGGTGGTGGCTTTTATGCTGGCTGTTTTCCTGTGCTTTTTCTTCTGGTCTGGGTTTGACTCCATCAGCCGCGTGGCATCGCTCGGGGCGGTCGATTTCATCCTGGTGCAGCTCGGGATCTATGAGCATTACGTATCACTGAGCCGCGGGGTGATTGATTCCAGAGACCTGTTGTATTTCGCAAGTCTCACGTTCTTCTTTCTTCTTTTGAGCAAACAACGTCTGGAGGGTGCAAGATGGTAGGCAATAAAACGGCAGGCCGCCCGCTGAAGACGATCCTGTTATGGGCAATAATCCTGGTAGCGGCCAATGTGATCCTGTTCCGGTACTATATGCGGCTGGACCTGACAGCGGACAAACGGTACACCCTTTCGGGAACGACCCGAAGCCTGTTGGCCCAACTGGATCAGCCCCTGGTGGTCACCGTATTCCTGGACGGAGACCTCAGCACGGATATCAAACGCCTGCAGGTTGCGGCCAAAGACCTGCTGGACGAATACCGCGCCCGTTCGGGAGGCAAGCTCCAGGTCACCTTCGTGGATCCCCTGGCGGAAGTCTCGGGCGAAGCGGCGGAAAAGGTCTATACCGACTTGATGGAAGCCGGACTGGAAGCGACCAACCTGAACATCCGCAGAAGCGAAGGCGTACTTCAGAAGATCAGTTTTCCGGGCGCGCTGGTATCCTACAAGGGTAAGCAGCTGCCCGTCAATTTTCTCGGCACCCATTTCCAGACCCGTTCATCGGCGGAAAGCATCCATTACGCAACCGAAAACCTGGAACATCAGTTCACCTCCGTCATTGAAAAACTCCTCAACCGGGAAAGGGTAAAAATCGGATTTCTCACCGGCCACGGTGAGCTGAGCGGCAGGCGCATCGTGGATATCACCGGCACGCTGAACCAAACCTACGAGGTAAAACAGATCGAGCTCAGGGAAGAGCCCCTTTCCAACCTGAACGAATACGCCACATTGATCCTGGCGAAGCCCCGCGATTCCTTTTCCGAAGATGAAAAGTACAAACTGGACCAATACCTGATGCAGGGAGGCAATCTGCTGATCTTCGCCGACCAGTTCAACGCGAGCCTGGACAGCATGCGGACTGCCGGTAACATGCTGGCGCTTCCCTTGGATCTAAAACTGGACGACCTGTTTTTCAAATATGGTTTCCGGATCAATTACGACCTCCTTCGGGATATGAACTGCGCGCCCATCCCGGTGGTGTTGGAAACCGGGGGCCAGGGAAACCAGCAACTCATGCCCTGGGTTTATTTCCCCCTTGTATTTTCGCGATCGCAGCATCCGCTGGTACGCCATATCGATCCCGTCCGGATGGAATTTGTCAGCTCCATCGACACGATCGCGACCGAAGGCATCCGAAAAACCATTCTCCTCAGCACCTCGCCCTATACCCAGAAAGCAAAGGGGCCAGTTTACCTTTCCCTGGATGCAATTCACGACGCGGCCGATCCTGCCGCGTTCAATGCGGGCGAAACCCCGGTCGCTGTCCTACTGGAGGGAGAATTCACATCCGCATTCCAGCATCGCGGACGTGCCCGGTTCGACCAGAGCGTCCCTTTCCTTGAAAAAGGAAAAACAGCACGGATCATCGTTGTAGCCGATGGCGATGTCCCCGCCAACGACATCAGCGCGATCGACAACAGTTATTTTCCGCTTGGATTCGATAAATACACCCGGCAGACCTTTGGAAACAAAACCTTTGTAAGCAACTGTGTGGATTACCTCAGCGGCCGGAGTGCGATCCTGGAGTTGCGCCGCCGCGAAATGGGAATGCGCATGCTAGACCGGGCGCGTGCCGCCGCCGAAGGCACCCGCTGGAAACTGATCAATATGATATTCCCCGTCGCGCTTGTCCTCCTGTTCAGTTTCGTTTACAATTTGTTAAGAAGACAAAAATATGGTCGCTCCTGAATTTCTTATAAATTTGCCCTATATTTAGCCATCGAAATCCGCAAAATATGAGGTTTATTGTTTCCACATCAGCTTTATTAAAACATCTGCAAGCCATTAGCGGTGCGCTGAGCAGCAATACGGTTTTACCCATTCTTGAGAACTTTTTATTCGAAATACACGATGGATCCCTGCAGATCTCTGCCACGGATCTGCAAACTTCCATGAGTACCAATCTGCAGGTGGAAGCCAAGGACAGCGGAAAGATCGCCATCCCCTCACGCATCCTGATCGATACCCTGAAAACACTCCCCGAACAACCGGTCACCTTTACGATCAATAAAGAGAATTTCGGGATCGAGATCAGCGCCGGAGATGGCAAATACAAACTGGCCGGAGAAGACGGGGACGATTTCCCAAAAATCCCCGTGATTGAAAATGCCGCCTCGGTCAGTCTGCCTGCCGATGTGCTGAACAACGCCATTACCAAAACCCTTTTTGCGGTTTCCAACGACGAGCTCCGTCCCAACATGACCGGGGTATTCTGCCAGATGAACGGAGGCGAGATCATTTTCGTGGCAACCGACGCGCATAAGCTGGTGCGCTATAAACGAAAGGACGTCACAATCGATTCGGACGCTTCCTTCATCATCCCCAAAAAAGCCCTTACCCTATTAAAGAATACGCTTCCCGATGATGATTCGGCCGTTGCAGTCGATTACAACGCAAGCAATGCCTTTTTCCGATTTGGGCATCTGCAGTTGATCTGCCGGCTCATCGATGAAAAATATCCCGATTACGAAGCGGTCATTCCGACCAATAATCCCAATAAACTGACCGTCGACCGGGGTCAGTTTCTCAGCTGCCTGAAACGCGTTGTGATCTATTCCAATAAAACCACCCATCAGGTACGCCTCAAGATATCGGGTAGTGAGCTGCATATCTCATCCGAAGACCCGGATTTCTCCAACGAAGCCCATGAGCGCCTAACCTGCCAGTACGAAGGCGAGGACATGGAAATCGGTTTCAACGCCCGCTTCCTGATTGACATGCTGAGCACGCTGGATTCCGACGAGGTGCTGGTGGAAATGTCCACCCCCAACCGCGCAGGACTGATCATTCCAGCCAACCAGGAAGAAGAGGAAGACATTCTGATGCTGGTCATGCCGGTTATGCTGAATAATTACTAAACCGCTGCCGGCCGGTCAGGAATTGCAGGAGACTGCCTGATACAGATCCCGGAAAAGATGACTATTTATGAAAGACAGGTGGCCAGGAAGCTGTGGAAATGGCAGGTAGAAATGCAGAAACACGCCTCTTTTACAAGCAAGGTATCCAGCAACCTGCAGGGACGCATTAACCGGGCCATTCCGGAAAAGGTCCATGAAGTGATCACCACTTCCATCCGGCAGATGACACTCGCGGTTTTTTATGGCGCGGACTTTATCAATCCGACACCACTGGAGCATGCTTCGCTTCGTGTGAGGGAACACCGGGTGCTGAAACGGATCCGCTTTTACCGCAATACCGCCACGGCCGAAGGAGCCATCACCGGTGCGGGAGGCATCCTGCTGGGTCTTGCGGACTTCCCCTTGTGGCTGGCCCTGAAGATGAAACTTCTGTTTGAAATATCCGCCCTCTACGGCTACCACGTGAGCGATTACCGGGAACGTCTTTACATGCTTCACATCTTCCAGCTCACCTTTTCGAATCAGGACAAACGCAACAAGGTGTACGCCCAAATGGCCGACTGGGACGCCTATCTTCAGCACCTGCCGCAGGATATCAATGCCTTTGACTGGCGGACCTTCCAGCAGGATTACCGCGATTACATCGATATTGCGAAATTGATCCAGCTGGTTCCGGGCATCGGTGCCGTGGCAGGGGCATACGTTAACCATCGCCTCACCGGCAGGTTAGGCGAATACGCCATGAACGCCTACCGGATGCGCCTGCTTCCCGGGAACTGACCCCGCGGGAAACCCTTTTATTTGCTGATGATCACCTCTACGCGCCGGTTGGCAGCCTGCCCCTCCGGCGTATCGTTCGGTGCAATCGGGTTTGATTCCCCGTAACCCCTGGTTTGCATGCGGTTGGCCTGGATTCCGAGGCTTTCCATGTATTTCTTTACCGATTCGGCCCTTCGCTCGGACAGCCACTGGTTATACTCGTCTGTACCCGTATCGTCGGTATGCCCCTCGATTCGGATCAGGGTGTAGGAATGCTTTTTCAGCGCGTTCACCAGCTCGTTCAATTTCTCATGAGCCGCCGGTGTCAGATAAGATGAGTTCAGCTCGAAAAGGATGCTGGAATCAAAGGTGACTTTCACGCCTTCATCCTCCGGCTCCACCTTCGTTCCCGGCATATCGTCTTTCATGTCCTCCACACGCGTATCGGGCGCGGGTTGCTCTTGCCGGGGAGCTTGCTCCACCGTGATTTTTTTACTTTTACAGGATACCACGGAAAAACAGGCAAGGATACTCAGGGTCCAGAGTAAGTTTTTTCTCATAACAGCCACAAATTATGGGCTAAACATAAGAAAAAACAGCGATATTTGGATACATGAATATCATTGTAACGGGTGCGAGCCGCGGCCTGGGATACGAGACGGTCCGCCGGATCTGCCAGTCGGGTGCGCACCGGATAATCGCCCTGGCCCGGTCGGGCGAAAAGTTGACTGCACT
>Ga0079224_100005685_pt1 | contig 16423 bp, 14 predicted proteins | sample Stecom2015_FD_80414 | JGI IMG/M metagenome (GOLD analysis project Ga0079224, IMG submission 80414) | Agricultural soil microbial communities from Utah to study Nitrogen management - Steer compost 2015 | ecosystem: Environmental > Terrestrial > Soil > Agricultural land | place: USA: Utah... | reverse complement strand
GCATCTCGCGGCTCCCGATGCCGGATTGCCCCGCCGAGGGCCGCCCGCGCGATAATAGCGGCGTGATCCTTCCCGACGCGCCGCGCATCAATCCGAGCATCCTGTCCGCCGACTTCGTGAACATGCAGCGCGATCTCGAGCGGATCGCGGGGGCCGACCTCGTGCACGTCGACGTCATGGACAACCACTTCGTGCCGAACCTCACATTCGGGCCGCAGATGGTCGGGCGCATCCAGGACACGAGCCCCATTCCGCTCGACGTGCACCTCATGATCTCCGACGCCGATCGGCACGCGCCCGAGTACGCCGAGATCGGCGCGGCGTCGGTCACGTTCCACCTCGAGGCCGCGTCGGATCCCGTCGCCCTCGCGCGCCGGCTGCGCGCCATCGGCGCCCGCGCGGGCGTCGCCATCAAGCCGGACACGCCCGCGGAGCCGCTCTTCGAGGTGCTCGACGAGTTCGACCAGATCCTCGTCATGACGGTCGAGCCGGGCTTCGGCGGCCAGAGCTTCCGCGCCGACCAGATGCCCAAGCTGCGCGGGCTGGCGGACGAGGCGAGGCGCCGCGGATCCGCGGTGTGGCTGCAGGTCGACGGCGGCATCGGCCCCGACACGATCGCGCAGGCGGCCGAGGCCGGCGCCGACACCTTCGTCGCGGGATCGGCGGTTTTCGGTGCCGACGACATCGACCAGCGCATCGCCCAGCTGAGAGCGCTGGCGGCCGAGCACCGCCACGCACCCGATAGCCTGGACGCGTGAAATCGTTCGAGGACCTGTTCGCCGAGCTGAGCGACAAGGCCAAGGCCCGCCCCGCCGGATCCGGAACCGTCGACGAGCTCGATGCCGGCGTGCACTTCATCGGCAAGAAGATCGTCGAGGAGGCGGCCGAGGTGTGGATGGCCGCCGAGTACGAGTCCGACGAAGCCGCCGCCGAGGAGATGTCGCAGCTGCTCTACCACCTGCAGGTGATGATGATCGCCAAGGGGCTTTCGCTCGAGGACGTCTACCGACATCTCTGATCCGTCGCCGCACCCCTCTTCCGACGATCACGAAAGACCCTCAACCGTGCTCCGCATCGCCATTCCCAACAAGGGATCCCTGTCCGAGACCGCCGTCCAGATGCTCGCCGAGGCGGGCTACGCGACGCGCCGCGACTCGAAGACGCTGCACCTCATCGACGACGCCAACGGCGTCGAGTTCTTCTACCTGCGCCCGCGGGACATCGCGACCTACGTCGCCCGCGGCGCCCTCGACGTCGGGCTGACGGGCCGCGACCTCCTGCTCGACGTGCGCCTGCCGGCCGCGCGCGAGATCGAGGCGCTCGGCTTCGGCGACTCGACCTTCCGCTTCGCTGCGCCCGCGGGCCGCTTCTCGTCGCTCGACGACCTCGACGGCAAGCGCGTCGCGACGAGCTACTCAGGGCTCGTCGAGTCGTTCCTCGAGCGCCACGGCGTCTCGGTCGACGTCGTGCCGCTCGACGGCGCGGTCGAATCGGCCGTGCAGCTCGGCGTCGCCGACGCCGTCGCCGACGTCGTCTCGACGGGCACGACGCTGCGCCAGGCGGGCCTCGAGATCTTCGGGCCCGTCATCCTCGAGTCGGAGGCCGTGCTGATCCAGGGCCCGAGCGAGGCCGCTGGCGTCGACCGCCTGCTGCGCCGCCTGCGCGGCGTGCTCGTCGCGCGCCGCTACGTCATGCTCGACTACGACCTGCCTGCGGAGCTCCTCGAACAGGCGACCGAGATCGCACAGGGCATGCAGTCGCCGACCGTCTCGCCGCTGCAGCGCGAGGGGTGGGTCGCCGCGCGCGTCATGGTGCCGCGCCGCGAGGCGAACCGGATCATGGACGACCTCTACGCGCTCGGCGCGCGGGCGCTGCTCGTCACCGCGATCGACAACGCGCGACTGTGAGCAGGCCGTGACCCCCGAACACGCCACCTCGGCCGACCTCGGCGTCGCGACGCGCGTCATCCCGTGCCTCGACGTCTCGGGCGGTCGCGTCGTGAAGGGCGTCAACTTCGAGAACCTCCGCGAGATGGGCGACCCCGTCGAGCTCGCGCGCGAGTACTACGAGCAGGGCGCCGACGAGCTGACGTTCCTCGACGTCGGCGCATCCGTCGAGGCGCGCGAGACGATGTACGACGTCGTGCGCGCGACCGCCGAGCAGGTCTTCATCCCGCTCACGGTCGGCGGCGGTGTGCGCACGGTCGACGACGTCGCGCGGCTGCAGGAGGTCGGCGCCGATAAGGTCGGCGTCAACTCGGCAGCGATCGCGAGGCCCGGTCTGCTCGACGAGATCGCCGATCGCTTCGGCGCCCAGGCACTCGTGCTCTCGCTCGACATCAAGCGATCGCCCCGCACGCCGAGCGGATTCGTCGTGACGACGCACGGCGGGCGGCGCGAGACCGATCTCGACGCCCTCGCCTGGGCGCGCGAGGCCGTCGAACGCGGTGCGGGGGAGCTGCTCGTCAACTCGATCGACGCCGACGGCACCCGCGCGGGCTTCGACCTCGAGCTCACGGGCCTCGTCCGCGAGCTCGCCGACGTGCCCGTCATCGCGTCGGGCGGCGCAGGCAGCGCGGAGCACTTCGCGCCCGCAGTGCGCGCGGGGGCCGACGCGGTCCTCGCCGCGACCGTCTTCCACACCGGCCAGATCACGATCGCGCAGGTCAAGCAGGCGCTGCGCGACGAAGGAGTCCTGATCCGATGACGACCCCCGCAGCCCCCGGCGTCGAGGAGCGCATCGCGCGCGTCCGGTTCGACGGCTCCGGCCTCGTGCCGGCGATCGTGCAGCAGCACGACACGGGCGATGTGCTCATGCTCGCGTGGATGGACGCGGAGGCGCTCCGGCGCACGCTCACCGAGGGGCGCGCGACGTACTGGTCGCGCAGCCGGCAAGAGTACTGGCGAAAGGGCGACACCTCGGGCCACATCCAGGAGGTGCGCGGCGCGCGCATCGACTGCGACGCCGACGTGGTGCTGCTCGAGGTCGACCAGACGGGCGCCGCGTGCCACACGGGCACGCGCACGTGCTTCGACGGCCACGAGCGCGACCTGCGTCCCGCTGTCGCGACCGACGGGACGCCCGCGCCGTGACGGACGCCGCCGGAGGCTGGGCCGCGCGCCGCGGGCGGTCTGCGAGCGTCGTCGCGATCCTCGTCGGCGCCGCGGGAGCGCTCATCTCCTCGACGCAGACGTGGGCGAGTGCCGAGGTCGCGAGTGCGCCGATCGCCTCGTCGGGTGCCGACGCGCTGCCGCTGCTGCAGCCGCTCGCACTCGCCGCGCTCGCGCTTTCGCTCGCGCTTGCACTGACGGGCCGCGTCGTGCGCGTGATCCTCGCGGCCGTCGCGCTGCTCATCGGCGCGGGGATCGCGGTGCTCTCGATCCCCGTCGCGACGACTGCGCCCGTGTCGGCGGTCGAATCGGTCGTCACCGAGCACACGGGCATCGCGGGCACGGAGTCGGTCGCCGAGGTCATCGGCCCCATCGCGCTCACCGCCTGGCCGTGGATCGGCGTCGCGAGCGCGCTCGTGCTCGCGGCCGGCGGGATCCTCGCGCTCGTGACGGCGCCGCGCTGGCGCCGCGCGGGCCACCGCTACGAGTCGGCGCAGCCGACGTCGCGCGCGCCCGAGCTGGGCCCCCTCGACGCCGTCGACTCGTGGGACGATCTCACGCGCGGCGACGACCCGACGCGCCCCGACTGATCCGGACCGCTGGGGCGGATCCCCTAGAATCGAAGAGTTCCCGCAGCTTACGAGGAGTACCCCTATGACGAATCCCATCGGCGACCCCGGCCACGGACACTCGCCTGCCGCCTGGACGGCCGTCCTCATCATGCTGGTCGCGCTCGCCGTCGGCACGGTCGCGCTGTTCTTCTCGCAGCTCTGGCTCATCGTCGCGGCCGCCGTGCTCTTCGTCCTGGGGCCGATCGTCGGCTTCATCCTGTCGAAGGCCGGATTCGGCGTCAACGGGCCCAAGTACCAGCCCAAGGCCCACTGATGTCGCTCCTCGCCGAGCTCACGGCGGGTGCGGTCGAGGACGCCGAGGCGCGCTGCGCCCGGCGCTCCCTCGCGGAGGTCGAGCGGGCGGCGCGCGAGCGCCCCGACGCGCTCGACGCGACGCGGTTCCTCGCGCGGTCGTCGGCGATCCGCGTGATCGCCGAGGTCAAACGCGCGAGCCCGTCGCGCGGCGACCTGGCCGCGATTCCCGACCCGGCGCACCAGGCCGCGCTCTACGAGCAGGGCGGCGCGAGCGCGATCAGCGTGCTGACCGAGCAGCGGCGCTTCAAGGGATCGCTCGACGACCTCACGAACGTGAAGGATCGCGTCGGCGTCCCCGTGCTGCGCAAGGACTTCATCGCGACGCCCTATCAGGTCGCCGAGGCCCGCGCGGCCGGCGCCGACATGGTGCTGCTCATCGTGGCGGCGCTCGAGTCGCCCCGGCTCGCCGAGCTGTTCGCGCTCATCACCGAGATGGGCATGACGCCCCTCGTCGAGGCGCACTCGGCCGACGAGGTCGCCGCGGCCGCCGATCTCGGCGCGCCGCTCATCGGCGTCAACGCGCGCGACCTCACCGACTTCTCGCTCGACCGCGACCTCTTCGCGCGCCTCGCGCCCGGGATCCCCGAGGGCACGATCCGTATCGCGGAGTCGGCCGTCGCGGTGCCCGACGACGTCGTGCACTACCGCCGCGACGGGGCCGACGCGGTCCTCATCGGCGAGGCGCTCGTGACGGGCGAGCCCGTGCGGGCGCTCGAGAGCTTCATCCAGGCGACGGAAGGCATCTAGATGACCCTGCGCGACCAGCCCGGGCCGTTCTTCGGCGACTTCGGCGGGCGGTTCATGCCCGAGTCGCTCATCGCGGCGATCGACGAGCTCGCCGCCGCGCACACGGAGGCCATGGCCGACCGCGCGTTCCGCGAGGAGCTCGCGACCCTGCTCTCGGAGTACGCGGGCCGCCCCTCGCCGCTCACGGAGGTGCCGCGCTTCGCTGCGCACGCGGGCGGCGCGCGGATCTTCCTCAAGCGCGAGGACCTCAACCACACGGGCAGCCACAAGATCAACAACGTGCTCGGCCAGGCGCTGCTCACGAAGCGCCTCGGCAAGACGCGCGTCATCGCCGAGACGGGTGCCGGCCAGCACGGCGTGGCGACGGCGACGGCCGCCGCCCTGTTCGGCATGGACTGTACCGTGTACATGGGCGAGGTCGACACCGAGCGCCAGGCGCTCAACGTCGCCCGCATGCGGCTGCTCGGCGCAGAGGTCGTCTCGGTGACGACCGGATCCCGCACGCTCAAGGACGCGATCAACGAGGCGTACCGCGACTGGGTCGCGAGCGTCGAGACGACGAACTACATCTTCGGCACGGCGGCGGGCCCGCACCCGTTCCCCGCCATGGTGCGCGACTTCCAGAAGGTGATCTCCGAGGAGGCCCGCGCGCAGCTGCTCGAGAGGACGGGCGCGCTGCCCGACGCCGTCGTCGCCTGCGTCGGCGGCGGCTCGAATGCGATCGGCATGTTCGACGCGTTCATCGACGACGAGGACGTGCGTCTCATCGGTGTCGAGGCCGCGGGCGACGGCATCGACACCCCGCGCCACGCTGCGTCGATCGAGCGCGGCAGGCCGGGCATCCTGCACGGCGCGCGCACCTTCATCCTCATGGACGACGACGGCCAGACGATCGAGTCGCACTCGATCTCGGCGGGCCTCGACTACCCGGGCGTCGGGCCCGAGCACGCGTGGCTCGCCGCGACGGGTCGCGCGACCTACGTGCCCGCGACCGACGACGAGGCGATGCAGGCGCTGCGGCTCCTGGCCGAGACCGAGGGCATCATCCCCGCGATCGAGTCGGCGCACGCGCTCGCGGGCGCCCTCCGCCTCGGTCGTGAGCTCGGCCCCGACGCCACGATCGCGGTGAGCCTGTCGGGCCGCGGCGACAAGGACATGGACACGGCCGCGAGGTACTTCGGCCTCTACGACGAGGGAGCAGGCGAGTGACGTCACGCGTCGCAGAGGCGATCGACCGCGCGAACGCCGAGGGCCGGGCGGCCTTCGTCGGCTACCTGCCGGCGGGCTTCCCCGACATCGAGGGATCCATCGAGGCGGCCGTCGCGCTCGCGGAGAACGGCGCCGATGTCATCGAGCTCGGCCCGCCGTACTCGGATCCCGTCATGGACGGCCCCATCATCCAGGAGGCCACGCACGCGGCGCTCGAGGCGGGCTTCACGACGGCCGACCTCTTCACGGTCATCCGCGAGGTCACAGCCCGTACCGAGGTGCCCGTGCTCGTCATGACCTACTGGAACCTCGTGGTCCAGCACGGCGTCGACCGGTACGCGCGCGATCTGCGCGAGGCCGGGGGAGCGGGCCTGATCACGCCCGACATCACGCCCGACGCCGCCGACCACTGGATCGCGGCCTCCGAGCGCGAGGGGCTCGACCGCGTGTTCCTCGCGGCGCCGACGTCGTCGGACGAGCGGCTCACCCTCATCGCGCGCTCCTCGCGCGGTTTCGTCTACACGGTCTCGACGATGGGCATCACGGGCGAGCGCGCGCAGCTCGACGCGGCCGCGCGATCCGTCGTGGAGCGTCTCCGCGCGGCAGGTGCGAAGCGCGCGTGCGTCGGCATCGGCGTCACGACGGCGGATCACGTCGCGAGCATCGCGGAGTACGCAGACGGCGCGATCGTCGGCACGGCGCTCGTCCGAGCGCTGCGCGACGGCGGCGTGGACGGCCTCGCGGCCAAGGCGCGCGAGCTGTCGGCCGGTGTGCGCCGCTCATGATCCTCTGACCGGGCACAACGAAGAAAGCTCTACACTTTCCCCATCATGGCGTCTCTGACTGCGCTCCCCGCGAGCATCCCCAGCCCTCCCGTGTCCAGCTTCACGTTCGGGGGCGAGTGGACGATCGGATCGTTCACGTTCGGACCGTTCACGATCCACATCTACGCGCTCTGCATCCTCGTCGGCATCGTCGTCGCGACCCTCATCACGCACCGCCGGCTCACGAAGCGCGGCGGTGAGCCCTGGGTCGTCATCGACATCGGCCTGCCGGCCGTGATCCTCGCGTTCATCGGGGCGCGCGCCTTCCACGTCGTGACGCACTGGGGCTTCTACTTCTCGGGCGGCCGGGAATGGTGGAACCCGTTCGTCCAGGACGCCGTGTGGAACATCTGGGACGGCGGCATCGCGATCTTCGGCGCGCTGCTCGGCGGCGCGCTCGGCGCGTGGATCGGCTGCCGCTGGACGGGGATCCGCTTCCTGTCCTTCGCCGACGCCATCGCACCGGGCCTCATCCTCGCGCAGGCGCTCGGCCGCTTCGGCAACTGGTTCAACCAGGAGCTCTTCGGCCTGCCGACCGACCTGCCGTGGGGCCTCGAGATCGATCCCGGCAACGCCGCGATCCCCGCGGGGCTGCCCGAGGGCACGCTGTTCCACCCCACCTTCCTCTACGAGGTCATCTGGAACGCGCTCGGCGCCGTCGTGCTGCTGTGGCTCGGCCGCAGCGTCGCGATGCAGTGGGGCCGCCTCTTCGCCGTCTACCTCATCTGGTACGGCGCGGGCCGCATCGTGTGGGAGTCGATCCGCATCGACCCGAGCCAGGTCTTCTTCGGCCTGCGCACGAACGTCTGGGCGGCCATCGCCGCCGTCGTGCTCGGCATCGTCATCCTCATCGTGCAGCGCCGCCACACGGGCGCGGTCCCGTCGGTGTACCGCCCCGGGCGTCAGCGGGCCGACGAGAAGGCGCTACACTCGACCGAGGACGACTTCGTCGACGTCAGCGAACCGGCTGGCCGCGAAGCGACCGCACAGCCGTCGCCACAAGCAACGTCGTGATGCACTGATCTCTCTGCTGTCCTTTCGGAAAGGGCACGAGGACTCATCGCGCGGTAGAACGACGGCTCACCCTTGGGCCGACGCCGCCCCAGCGAAGTTCGCGTGACCCCGACCGAAGGACAACAGATCGATGTACTTCCAGCCCCCGTACGGCGCCAGCGGCGCCTACCCCCCGCAGCAGGGCATGTACAACCCGCGTTTCGAGAAGGACGCGTGCGGCCTCGCGATGGTCGCGACGCTCCGCGGCGAAGCCGGGCATGACATCGTCGCCCTGGCGCTCGAGGCCCTGCGCAACCTCGAACACCGGGGCGCGGTCGGCTCGGATGCGGGCACCGGCGACGGCGCGGGCATCCTCACGCAGATGCCCGACGCCTTCCTGCGCGAGGCCGTCGGCTTCGCTCTCCCTCCCGTCGGCGAGTACGCGGCCGGCATGGTCTTCCTTCCGCAGGATGACGACGCTCGAACGCAGCAGAAACGCGAGATCGAGCAGATCGCCCTGTCGGAGAACCTCCACATCCTCGGCTGGCGCACGGTGCCCACGGCCCCCGAGCACCTCGGCCGCCTCGCGCGCGAGGCGCAGCCCGCGATCGAGCAGGTCTTCGTCGCCAGCGCGCAGGCCGGCCATCAGGCGCCGCTCCAGGGCATCGCCCTCGACCGCCGCGCCTACCGGCTGCGCAAGCGGGCGCAGCACGAGCTGAACGCCTACTTCGTCTCGCTCTCGAGCCGCACGCTCGGCTACAAGGGCATGGTGACGACGCTGCAGCTCGAGCCCTTCTACCTCGACCTGCAGGACGAGCGCTTTGCGACCGAGCTCGCGGTCGTGCACTCCCGCTACTCGACCAACACGTTCCCGTCGTGGCCGCTCGCGCAGCCCCTGCGCATGCTCGCCCACAACGGCGAGATCAACACGGTGCGCGGCAACCGCAATTGGATGCGCGCGCGCCAGTCGCAGCTGTCGAGCGAGCTGCTCGGCGACATGGCGCCGCTGCTGCCCATCTGCTCCGACGACGAGTCCGACTCGGCCTCGTTCGACGAGACGCTCGAGCTGCTGACGCTCGGCGGCCGCTCGCTGCCGCACGCGCTGCTCATGATGGTGCCCGAGGCGTACGAGAAGAAGGCGGGTCTCGACGCCGACCTGCGCGCCTTCTACGAGTACCACGCGGGCATCATGGAGCCGTGGGACGGCCCCGCAGCCCTGCTCGCGACCGACGGCACGCAGGTGTGCGCGACGCTCGACCGCAACGGACTGCGCCCGGGCCGATGGACCGTCACGACCGACGGCCTCGTCGTCATCGGATCCGAGACGGGCGTGCTCGAGTTCGAGCCCGAGCGCATCGCGCGCCGCGGCCGCCTGCGCCCCGGCACGATGTTCGTCGTCGACACGGCGGAGGGGCGCATCCGCTCCGACGCCGAGGTCAAGCGCGAGCTCGCCGAGATGGAGCCCTGGCAGGAGTGGCTCGACGGCGGCACGGTCCGCCTCGCTGACCTGCCCGAGCGCGAGCACCTCGTGCACCCCGTCGCGTCGATCCGCCGTCGCCAGCGCACGTTCGGCTACACGGAGGAGGAACTGAAGATCCTCATCGGCCCCATGGGCCGCACGGGCGCCGAGCCGATCGGCGCCATGGGATCCGACACCCCCATCGCGGCGCTCAGCAAGCGCCCGCGCCTGCTGTTCGACTACTTCGTGCAGCAGTTCGCGCAGGTGACGAACCCGCCGCTCGACTCGATCCGCGAGGAGGTCGTGACGAGCCTGACGCAGAACCTCGGGCCCGAGGCGAACCTGCTGACGTCGGGCCCGCAGCACGCACGCTCGGTCGTGCTCGACTTCCCCGTCATCGACAACGATGAGCTCGCGAAGATCCAGCACATCGATCAGGCGCTGCCCGGCCGCACGGCCGTGACGATCTCGGCGCTGTACCGCGTCTCGGCGGGCGAGGCCGGCATGGCCAAGCGCCTCGAGCGCATGTGCGCCGACGCCGACCGCGCGATCGAGGACGGCGCGGAGATCATCGTCCTTAGCGACCGCGACTCGAACCAGGACCTCGCGCCGATCCCGTCGCTGCTCGCCGTCTCGGCGGTGCACCACCACCTCATCCGCCAGTCGACCCGCATGAAGGTCGGCCTCGTGGTCGAGGCGGGCGACGTGCGCGAGGTGCACCACGTCGCGACCCTGCTGGGCTTCGGCGCGACGGCCGTGAACCCGTACCTCGCGATGGAGTCGGCCGAGCACCTCGTGCGCAGCGGATCCGTCACGGGCGTCGAGCCCGAGCAGGCCGTGAAGAACCTCATCTACGCGCTCGGCAAGGGCGTGCTGAAGATCATGTCGAAGATCGGCATCTCGACCGTGTCGTCGTACACGGGCGCGCAGGTGTTCGAGGCCGTCGGCCTCGCGCCCGACTTCGTCGAGGCGTACTTCGAGGGCACCGAGACGAAGATTGCGGGCGTCGGCCTCGACGTCATCGCGGCCGAGACGGCCGCGCGCCACGCGTTCGCCTACCCCGAGGACCGGGCGCCCCGCGCGCACGAGCGCCTCTGGACGGGCGGCGAGTACCAGTGGCGCCGCGACGGATCCGCGCACCTGTTCAACCCGGAGACGATCTTCCGGCTGCAGCACTCGACGCGCACGCGGCGCTACGACATCTTCCGGCAGTACACGAAGCTCGTCGACGACCAGGCGGCCGAGCTGAAGACGCTGCGCGGGCTGTTCGAGTTCAAGGAGGGCGTGCGGCCGGCGATCCCGATCGACGAGGTCGAGCCCGTCTCCTCGATCGTCAAGCGCTTCTCGACGGGCGCCATGAGCTACGGCTCGATCTCGCGCGAGGCGCACGAGACGCTCGCGATCGCGATGAACCGCCTCGGCGCGAAGTCGAACACGGGCGAGGGCGGCGAGGACGTCGAGCGCCTGCTCGACCCCGAGCGGCGCAGCGCGATCAAGCAGGTCGCATCGGGGCGCTTCGGCGTCACGAGCATGTACCTCACGCACGCCGACGACATCCAGATCAAGCTCGCCCAGGGCGCCAAGCCGGGCGAGGGCGGTCAGCTGCCGCCGGGCAAGGTGTACCCGTGGGTCGCGCGCACGCGCCACTCGACGCCGGGCGTCGGGCTCATCTCGCCGCCGCCGCACCACGACATCTACTCGATCGAGGATCTCAAGCAGCTCATCTTCGACCTCAAGCGGGCGAACCCGAGCGCGCGGATCCACACGAAGCTCGTCAGCCAGTCGGGCATCGGCGCGGTCGCCGCGGGCGTCGCGAAGGCGCTGAGCGACGTGATCCTCGTGTCGGGCCACGACGGCGGCACGGGCGCGAGCCCGCTGAACTCGCTGAAGCACGCGGGCACGCCGTGGGAGCTCGGCCTCGCCGAGACGCAGCAGACGCTCATGCTCAACGGCATGCGCGACCGCGTCGTCGTGCAGGCAGACGGCCAGCTCAAGACGGGCCGCGACGTCGTGATCGCGGCGCTGCTCGGCGCCGAGGAGTTCGGCTTCGCGACGGCGCCCCTCGTCGTCGAGGGCTGCATCATGATGCGCGTGTGCCACCTCGACACCTGCCCCGTGGGCGTCGCGACGCAGAACCCCGTGCTGCGCTCGCGGTTCCAGGGCCAGGCCGACCACGTCGTGAACTTCATGGAGTTCATCGCGCAGGAGGTGCGCGAGTACCTCGCGCAGCTCGGCTTCCGATCGATCGACGAGGCCGTGGGCCACGTCGAGGCCCTCGACGTCAACCGGGCGATCGAGCACTGGAAGGCCGACGGCCTCGACCTGTCGCCGATCCTCGACGGACCGTCGTTCGCCGAGAACGAGCCCAGGGCCAACCGCCGCGGCCAGAACCACGAGCTCGAGGAGCACTTCGACGTCGAGCTGATCCGCCGCGCGCGCCACGTCATCGACGAGGGCGGCGACATCCGCGTCGCGCTGCCCGTGCGCAACACCGCGCGCGCGGTCGGCACGATGCTCGGCCACGAGGTCACGAAGGTGCACGGCGAGCACGGCATGACGTCGGGCTCGATCCAGGTCGACCTCACGGGGTCGTCCGGACAGTCGTTCGGCGCCTTCCTGCCGGGCGGCATCGCGCTGCGCCTCACGGGCGACGCGAACGACTACGTCGGCAAGGGCCTCTCGGGCGGCCGCATCGTCGTGCGCCCGCCGGAGGACGCGTCGTTCCGCGCCGACGAGAACGTCATCGCGGGCAACGTCATCGGCTACGGCGCGACGCAGGGATCCATGTTCCTCGCGGGCGTCGTCGGCGAGCGGTTCCTCGTGCGCAACTCCGGCGCGACGGCCGTCGTCGAGGGCGTGGGCGACCACGCGCTCGAGTACATGACGGGCGGCCTCGCCGTGATCCTCGGCGAGACGGGCCGCAACCTCGGCGCCGGCATGTCGGGCGGCACGGCGTACGTGTACCGCCTCGAACGCGACCGGGTCAACGCGCAGGCGCTCGCCTCCGGTGAGCTCACGGTCGGCGAGCTCGACTCGGCCGACCGCGAGATTCTGCGCGACGTGCTCGAGCGGCACGTGACCGAAACGGGTTCCGAGCGGGGCCGCGCCCTGCTCGAGGACTTCGAGACCGAGGCGGCGAACTTCGTGCGGGTGCTCCCGCGCGACTACGCCGCCGTGCTGAAGACGCGCCAGGACGCCGCCGACGAGGGGCTCGACCCCGACGGCGACGTCGTCTGGAACCGGATCCTGGAGGTGACCGGTGGCTGATCCCAAGGGCTTTCTCAAGGTGACCGAGCGGGAACTCCCCGCTCGTCGCCCCGTCCCCGTTCGCATCCTCGACTGGAAGGAGGTGTACGAGCCGGGCGACAAGGCGGTGCTGACCCGCCAGGCCGGCCGCTGCATGGACTGCGGCGTGCCGTTCTGCCACCAGGGCTGCCCGCTCGGAAACCTCATCCCCGAGTGGAACGACCTCACGTGGAAGGGCGAGGGGCGCGCGGCGATCGACCGCCTGCACGCCACGAACAACTTCCCCGAGTTCACGGGCCGCCTTTGCCCCGCACCCTGCGAGAGCGCCTGCGTGCTCGGCATCAACCAGCCGCCCGTCACGATCAAGCAGGTCGAGGTGTCGATCATCGACGAGGCCATGGCGAACGGCTGGGTCGAGCCGAAGCTCCCGACGCGCCTCACGGGCAAGACGGTCGCGGTCGTCGGATCCGGCCCCGCAGGCCTCGCGGCCGCGCAGCAGCTGACGCGCGCGGGCCACACGGTCGCCGTGTACGAGCGCGACGACCGCATCGGCGGCCTGCTGCGGTACGGCATCCCCGACTTCAAGATGGAGAAGCAGCACCTCGAGGCCCGCCTCACGCAGATGCGCGAGGAGGGCACGCGGTTCCGGGCCGGCGTCACGATCGGCGAGGACATCACGTGGGACGAGCTGCGCCAGCGCTACGACGCCGTCGTGGTCGCGACGGGCGCGACCGTGCCGCGCGACCTGCCGATCCCGGGCCGCGACCTCGCGGGCGTCCACTTCGCGATGGACTACCTCGTCGAGTCGAACCGCGCGGTCGCGGGCGACGACGTCCCCGGCCAGATCACGGCCGACGGCAAGCATGTCGTCGTCATCGGCGGCGGCGACACGGGCGCCGACTGCATCGGAACGGCGCACCGCCAGGGCGCCCTGAGCGTGACGAACCTCGCGATCGGGCGCCGCCCGGGCGACGCACGGCCCGACCACCAGCCGTGGCCGACGCATCCGACGGTGTTCGAGGTCTCGAGCGCGCACGAGGAGGGCGGCGAGCGCCGCTTCCTCGCGTCGACCGTCGAGTTCCTGCGCGACGACCGCGGGCACGTCCGCGCGCTGCGCGTCGCGGAGACCGAGTACGTCGACGGCGGGCGCCGCCCCAAGGCGGGCACCGAGCACGAGATCCCCGCCGACCTCGTCCTCATCGCCATGGGCTTCACGGGCCCCGAGCGCGACGCGCTCGAGCAGCAGCTCGGCACGCGCTTCACCGATCGCGGCGCCGTCGAGCGCGGCGACCGCTACGAGACGTCGGATCCCGGCGTGTTCGTCGCGGGCGACGCGGGCCGCGGCCAGTCGCTCATCGTCTGGGCGATCGCGGAGGGCCGCGCGGCGGCCGCGCACGTCGACGAATACCTGATGGGGGAGACGCTCCTCCCCGCGCCCGTGCGGCCGACCGACGTCGGCATGCACGTGTGATCGCTCCGGGCGGCGACGCGGCGCCTGCCGTCGCGTCGCCGCCCCGTATGCGCGTAGGCTGAGGGGAGCGCTCGGGCACGATCCGACCCGCCGGGCACGTGCGGTGCCGCTGAGGTCGGGCGAGCGCAACTCCATACCCACGGGCAGGCATGCCCAGCAGTGCGGAAGGCATTTCTGTGAGACGAGCCAAGATCGTCGCGACCCTCGGGCCGGCGACCTCGACCAAGGAGACCGTCCGGGATCTGATCGACGCGGGACTCGATGTCGCGCGATTCAATCTGAGCCACGGCGACTACTCCGTCCACGACAACAACTTCGCGAATGTGCGCGGCGCGGCCGAGGAGGCGGGACGCCCCGTCGCGATCCTCGCCGACCTGCAGGGCCCGAAGATCCGGCTCGCGACGTTCGCCGACGGTCCCCACGTCCTCGCCCCCGGCGACATCTTCAAGATCACGGTCGAGGACGTCGTCGGCACCAAGGAGATCGTGGGGACCACCTACAAGGGCCTCGCGGGCGACGTCGCCCCCGGCGACTTCCTCCTGATCGACGACGGCAAGGTCCGCGTCAAGGTGCTCGAGACCGACGGCACGACCGTGACGACCGAGGTCGTCGTGGGCGGCCCCGTCAGCAACAACAAGGGCATCAACCTCCCGGGCGTCGCCGTCAACGTGCCGGCACTGACCGAGAAGGACGAGGCCGACCTGCGCTGGGCGCTCCGCAAGGGCGCCGACATCATCGCGCTGTCGTTCGTGCGCAGCGCGAAGGACGTGCAGCGCGCCCACGTGATCATGGCCGAGGAGGAGCGCCGCGTTCCGATCATCGCGAAGATCGAGAAGCCGCAGGCGGTCGAGGTCCTCGAGGAGATCGTCGAGGCCTTCGACGGCATCATGGTCGCCCGCGGCGACCTCGGCGTCGAGCTGCCGCTCGAGGCCGTGCCGATCGTGCAGAAGCAGGCCATCGGGATCGCCCGCCGCCTCGCCAAGCCGGTCATCGTCGCGACGCAGATGCTCGAGTCGATGATCCAGAACCCTGTCCCGACGCGCGCCGAGACGAGCGACGTCGCGAACGCCGTCCTCGACGGCGCCGACGCGGTCATGCTGTCGGGCGAGACGAGCGTGGGCGCGTACCCCGCGATCACGGTGCAGACCATGGCGCGCATCGTCGAGTCGACCGAGGACCACGGCCTCGAGCGCATTGAGGCCCTGAGCTCGAAGCCCCGCACGCAGGGCGGCGCGCTCACGGTCGCGGCCGTCGAGGTTGCCGACTTCGTCGAGGCGAAGTTCCTCTGCATCTTCACGCAGACGGGCGACTCGGCGCGCCGCATGTCGCGCCTGCGCCCCTCGCGCCCCATGATCGCGTTCACGATCGAGGAGGAGGTGCGCCGGCGCATGCAGCTCACGTGGGGCATCCGCTCCGCCATCGTCGAGCCGGTCGAGCACACCGACCGCATGTTCCTGCAGGTCGACGAGCACCTGCTGTCGAACGACCTCGCGCGCGTCGGCGACAAGGTCATCGTGATCTCGGGATCCCCTCCCGGAATCGCGGGGTCGACGAATGACCTGCGCGTGCACCGCGTGGGCGACGCGATCCACGGCGCGGCGCCCGCCTACAAGGCGTAGCCTCGTCGCGGCGGTCCCGCCCAGGGGCCGCCGCTCGAGCCGATGTGGCGGAATGGCAGACGCGGCGCACTCAAAATGCGCTGTCCGCGAGGGCGTGTGGGTTCGAGTCCCACCATCGGCACACGGATCGTCGGCACCCGTCCTGGGAGTCGCTGATGATCGAAGACGGAACCCGGTCATAGGATGGAACACGTGAGCGAAGAGCAGAACGAGAACACCGAGCCGGCGCCGCGGCGCGTGGTGGTCGCAGAGGACGAGTCCCTCATCCGCATGGACATCGTCGAGATCCTGCGCGACAACGGCTATGAGGTCGTCGGCGAGGCCGGCGACGGCGAGACGGCCGTGCAGCTCGCGACCGAGCTGCGACCCGACCTCGTGGTGATGGACGTGAAGATGCCCCAGCTCGACGGCATCTCGGCGGCCGAGCAGCTCAGCCGCGACAACATCGCGCCCGTCGTGCTGCTCACGGCCTTCAGCCAGAAGGAGCTGGTCGAGCGGGCGACCGAGGCGGGCGCGCTCGCGTACGTCGTCAAGCCCTTCACGCCGAACGACCTGCTGCCCGCGATCGAGATCGCGCTGGCGCGTCACGAGCAGATCATCACGCTCGAGGCCGAGGTCGCCGACATGGTCGAGCGCTTCGAGACCCGCAAGCTCGTCGACCGGGCCAAGGGCCTGCTCAACGAGAAGATGGGCCTCAGCGAGCCCGAGGCGTTCCGCTGGATCCAGAAGGCCTCCATGGACCGCCGCCTGACGATGCAGGACGTCGCGAAGGCGATCATCGAGCAGCTCTCGCCCAAGAAGGGCTGAGCACCCAGAACT
>Ga0079224_100005683_pt1 | contig 16424 bp, 13 predicted proteins | sample Stecom2015_FD_80414 | JGI IMG/M metagenome (GOLD analysis project Ga0079224, IMG submission 80414) | Agricultural soil microbial communities from Utah to study Nitrogen management - Steer compost 2015 | ecosystem: Environmental > Terrestrial > Soil > Agricultural land | place: USA: Utah... | reverse complement strand
GCGAATCCGGGCTGCGTGCCAGCAGCAGATAACGCACCGCGTCCGGGCTGGTCTCGTCAATGAGGTCATCCAGCGTTTCGTAATCGCCGCGCCGCGTGCTCATCTTGACTTCCTTGCCCTGACGGATGAGCCGCACAAACTGCATGATGATGACCCGAATTTTCGTTGCATCCAGGCCCAGCGCCTGAATCCCGGCTTTGACGACCTGATGCTGCACAAAATGATCGGCCCCCAGAATATTCACCACCAGATCAAAGCCGCGTTCCAGCTTGTTTTTGTGATAGGCGATGTCCGGCAGCGTATATGTCGGTGTGCCGTCGCTCTTGACCAGCACGTGATCCTTCTCGATGCCGAACTGCGAACAGCGGAACCACGTCGCCGGCTCGCGGTTTTCGGCCCTGGCTTTTTCCTCGTCGCTCGCGCCTTCCCATTCCCTGGCCCGATAGACATAGCCGCGCCGATCAAGTTCGTCCAGCACCTCCCAGATCGCGCCGCTGTCGAACAGGCTGTTCTCGTTAAAGAATACATCGTGTTCGATGTCGATGCGCTTCAGCGTGGCGCGAATGGTCTCGAACATTTTCTGCTCGGCGTATTCCTTGAATGGCTGCCAGTCGCGCCCGACCCACGAGTCGCCATGTTCGGCCACCAGTTGCCGGGCAAAATCGATCAGGTATTCGCCCTGATAAAAGTTGCCGTCTTCAGGAATTTCAACCGGCTGGCCCAACTGCTGCAAATAGCGGATGCGCAGGCTGCTGCCGAGGTTCTGCATCTGCATCCCGGCGTTGTTGAAATAATATTCGCGCTCGACGCTGTAGCTTGCCGCCTCCAGAATTCGCGCGATGCTGTCGCCGACGATGGCCCCCCGGCTGCGCCCGATGTGCAGCGGCCCAGTGGGGTTGGCGCTGACAAATTCCACCTGCGCCCGCTTGCCTTTGCCGATGTCGAGTTGAAACAGGTTCTCGCCTGCGGCAATCATAACCTCGACCTGCTGCCGCAGCCAGTCATCGCTCAGGCGGAAATTGATGAAGCCCGGCGGCGCAACTTCGACAGAGGACACAAAATCCGCCGGCGGCAGATGCCTGACGATGATGTTTGCCACATCCAGCGGCTTCATGGCGGCGGGTTTCGCCAGTTGCAGGGCAATCGACGCCGCATAGTCGCCCTGTTCCGGGCGTTTAGGCGGCTTGATCTCGATAGCGGGAATCTCGAATGCGGGCAGGTCGCTGGCCGCCTGTGCTGCCCGGATGGCGCGTTCGAGAAGTTGGGCGTGTGCGCTGGCAAGGACGATCAAGGAACTATCCTTAAGTGCATGGTTTCACGAATTATGTGCTGCATTCTAGCAAATCACCGCGCATCTGGGTACAGGCAACCTGTTCGATAATCATTGGGTTAGGGATTGTGCTGGCGAATTAATCTATGCTGCTTCTATCGCGCAATTTAACCCCCTCCGTCTGCCTGCGGCAGCCACCTCCCCCGAATTCTGCGCAGCGTCCCTGTGGGGCGGGGGAGGCCGGGTGGGGGTGTTGCGGAAAATTACGTTCAAAGCTGAGTTCGCCAACAGCACCGTTAAGTGTGTTTGCCGCCGGACCCCCTCGGGGCGGCAGTTAACACCGTTGTTGAAGGGGGAAAAGCTCAATCACCCCATCTGCGTCGATTTTCGCTTCGCCCCGGCACAATGCGCAGACGCACACGCCATCGCGCTCGATCATCAGACTGGCGGGGCAGCAGGGGCAGCGCAGAATCTCACCAAGTGGGCGCGCGCCGGATGGTTCGGCCTCGCCGTCTTTGATGGCCCACACACGGTCATAATCGACCTGCCAGGGTTCGAGATCGGCATCGGCGATTCCATACTCGACCAGCAGATCGGATAATTGGTCGCGGGTCCATATTTTGCCCGGCATAAGCCTGGTGTTGATGCGGTTGCTGATAAACAGCAGCCCACCGGGGCGCAGCACGCGCACCATCTCGCGCAGGGCAGCCTGTGGGTTGGTCATGAATTCCAATGATTCGAGGCTGCACACCACATCGAACGTGCCATCGGCAAACGGCAGGCGCTCGGCGGGGCACCACAGCAGCACAGCCTGAGATTCATACCCGCGCAGTTTAGCAGCGGCCCGGCGCAGCATCCGGCGGCTGAGATCAACGCCGATGACGCGGCCCTGAAAGTGTTTGTGCCTGAGCAGTGCCAGCGGCAGGCGTCCGGTCCCAGTGGCGACATCCAGCACCAGCGGGGCGCGGTGCGGCGCGATTCGTTCCAGAATCGGCTGGGCGAGCAGGGCGTGTTCGTAGATCGGGTCGAAGTGTTTCACCCCGTCATAACGGTCGGCGAACAGATCGTACAGCCAGATCACCATGCGCCGGCCCAGGTACACGCCTTCGCTGGCGATGAACAACCACCAGCCCAGCAGCGCCAGCCCGAAGGTGAGAACAGCCAGCAGCGCAATCGTGATAATCTCGTTCAGCGCAGCAGCCCCTTTTCACGCAGGTATGGCTCGCAGCTTTGGATGCCTGTTGCCAGGTCGATCTTCGCCTCCCATCCCAGCAGATTGCGCGCTTTGCTCATGTCGATGACTCCCTGAGCCTGCAACCCGCGAATCGCTTCCGGCGCGGCTTTGGCCCGGCTGGTCGCCGGAGCCAGCGCAGAGGTGATTCGGGCGAAGGCGCTCATCAGCCCCGGCGGGAGGCCGAACCAGCGTTGATGCCCCGCCAGCCGCGCATAGTGCAGCAGAAATTCGCGCCACGTCACCGGCTGGTGATGGACGCCATTGAACGTCTGGTTATGGGCGTTGGGGTGGGTCGCCAGCACAAGCATCAGCCTGACCACATCATCGACATGGATCGGGAAGGTTGAGCCGTTTCCGTCGCCAATCCAGATGACCGGCCGGCGCCGCGCCACGCGAAACATCGTGAGCGTCCACTGTTCGGAACGCGGACCGTAGATCATGCCGGGCCGGATAATCGCATAGGACAGCCCATGTTCGGCAGCAACTTCGCGCACCACAGCTTCAGCTTCGGCTTTGGTGGCGCTGTATGGTTCGCGCAGCGTTGCGGAGATTGGCTGCTCTTCGGTGATGTGTCCGGCGCGATGGTAACCATAGACGGCAATCGAACTGACATGCACCACGCGCTGGACCTGCGCGGCGGCAGCGGCCTGCATAACGTGGCGCGTCCCTTCAACGTTGACCCGGCGCTGATCGTCCCAGTTTCCGAACGATGCAGCGGCATGAAACACATAGTCGCACCCGGCGCTGAGGGCGCGCATCCGGTCGGCGTGGGTGACATCGCCCTGCACGATGTCGATTCCCGGCACATCGCGGATAAATTGCGCCTTCTCCGGCGAACGCGCCAGTGCGCGCACCTGTGCCCCCTCCTCGGCCAGTTTCCGCGCCAGCGCCCCGCCGAGAAAACCCGTCGCGCCGGTCACAAAAACGATCTTGCCTGCCAGTGTCATCTTACGGGCTGTCCTTGCATTTCTTTGTGCTGTCTGTGCCTTTGCGCTAGATGTGTCATTGTAGCTAATTTCCGCCATCTGCGGCCAGCAGATCGGTTTCAGGCCGGAACTGGAACGTGTACAGCCGGGCGTACAGCCCATCCCGCGCCATCAACTCGTCATGTGTGCCCACCTCGACCAGATGCCCGCCATCCAGCACGGCGATTCGGTGGGCGACTTTGACGGTGCTCAGGCGGTGGGCGATAATCACCGTCGTGCGGTTCTGCATCAGCCGGGCCAGCGCCTCCTGTACCAGATGCTCGCTTTCGCTGTCGAGGCTGGATGTCGCTTCATCCAGCAGCAGGATGCGCGGATTCTTAAGGACGGCTCGCGCAATCGCCACACGCTGGCGCTGGCCCCCACTCAGGCGCACACCGCGTTCGCCGACGATGGTTTCGTACTGGTCGGGCAGGGACATGATGAATTCGTACGCGTTGGCGGCCCGGGCAGCCTCGACAATCTCCGCGTCACTGGCGTCAAGCCGGCCGTAACGGATATTCTCGCGGATGGTTCCACCGAACAGAAGCGTTTCCTGCGGTACAATGCCGATCTGCGCGCGCAGGCTGGCCTGAGTCACATGGCGCACATCATGTCCGTCGATGCAAAGGCGACCCTCGGTGACATCGTAGAAACGCGGGATCAGGTTGAAGATGGTGCTTTTGCCTGCGCCGCTTGGCCCCACCAGCGCGATAATTTCGCCGGGGGCAATATCCAGATTGATGTCGTGCAGCACTTCCTGCCGGTCTTCATAGCGGAAATGCACCCCCTCGAAGGTGATGCGGCCGGCGACGGAATCCAGCACCTTTGCATCAGGCGCATCCTGTACGCCGGGCTGTTCATCCAGCAGTTGAAAGACTCGCTTGGTCGCGCCGAGCGCCTCCTGAAACGACGTGTACAGATTGGTCAGTGCGCCGAAGCTCATGCCGACAGTCATCCCATAGATCAAAAAGCCAATGAGTTCGCCCCCGGTCAGGCGGCCGGCCAGCACCTCCTGTCCCCCAAACCACAACACCAGAGCCAGCCCGCCAAAGCCGAGAAAGGCGACCATCGGGCCAAAGACAGTGCGCACCCGGAGCAGCCGCACCGCTGCCCGAAACGAACGCTCGATGGCCTGCCGGTAGCGCCTGATTTCGTATTGTTCGCGTCCGAAGCTTTTAACTTCGCGGATATTTTGCAGCACCTCATCAGCGACAGTGGTGGCTTCGGCCAGTTCGTCCTGAATCTGCGTGCTGATGCGGCGCAGCAGCGCCCCAAAAGCCACCCCCAGCAGGCCGATAATCGGGATCATGCCGAGAATAAACAGGCTCATGCGCCAGTTGATAAGCAGCATAATGATAATCGCGCCGGTCATAATCACGCTTTGTTGCAGCAGGGTGCTGATATTGCCGGTCAGCACGTTGCGCATAGTGGTGACATCGCTGGACAGCCGCGAGATTAGTTCGCCTACCCGCCGGTTGACGAAAAAGCCGAGCGACAGCGTTTGCAGGTGGTCGTAAAGCTGGGTGCGCACATCGACGACGATCTTTTCGCCGATGAAAAAGAGGTTATAACGCTCGATCAGGCTGGCAACAGAACTGAGCAGAAAGACCAGAATCAGCGCCAGAGTGACACGGTTGAGCAAATCGGCATCGCCGGCAACCAGTACCGAATCAACCACCGTGCTGATGACTGCCGGAAAAACCAGACTGGTTGCCGCGCTCAGCAGCAGACCGATCAACGCCAGACCCAGCCGCGCTTTGTAGGGTTTCAGGTAGCCAACCAGCCTGCGCCACTGCACCGGCCCTTCAGGGATTTCCGAATCGCGGTCTTTGTTGGAGGTAGGGCGGGATAGTCGCCTGCCAAACATGGAGCTGCCTCGTGTTCTGTCTGAGACGGATGGCGCAATTATGCCAGAAATACGTTAGAGCCGCGTGTGAGCATCTGTACTTTTGGGCATCGAAATTTGCTCCTTTGGCGGATGCCGGCGTCTTTTGTCAGGGGTTATGCTGGTCTACAGCCGATAGTCAAACGCTGGATACTGACGACATTCAGGCAAAATGACGGACGCTCGTTTTTCTGATCGCTGACCGGCGACTCGCGACGAATGCCTTATCACAAGATCGTTTGGGGAGGTTTGTTCATGCGTATCCTGGAAGTTGTGCTTCAAAGCCGCGACATCAGCCGGCAGCGTCGTTTTTATCACGACCTGTTTCATCTGCCGCTGATCGAAGATAACCCGCAGCGTGTCACCTTTCGCGCCGGCCACACCGACCTGACATTTGAACAGGCCGATTCGGTGCTGCCGGATGCGATTTATCATTACGCCTTCAACATTCCGCAAAATCAGCTTGAGCCGGCGCGGGACTGGCTGGCTGCGCAGGTGGCGGGGGCTGTATCGAAAGTATACGATTTCACCGATTGGAATGCCCACGCCTTCTATTTCCGCGATGGCGATGGCAACATCGCTGAGTTTATCGCCCGCCATAATCTGGACAACGCGGCGGAGGAATCGTTCTCCGCGCGAAGCATCGTGGGAATCAGCGAAATTGGGCTGGCGACACCAGACGTGGTTCAAACGGTGACGAATCTGGAGCGCAATCTTGGTATTTCAGTGTGGCGCGGTGCTGGAAGCGATGCGTTTTCAGCGGTGGGCGATGAGCACGGCCTGTTTATCGTGGTGAACACAGGGCGAAAATGGCTGGATACAGACACAGCAGCAGCGCCGCTTCCAACACAGGTGACGATTGAAAGCGCGTCCGATGCGATTTACAGCGTACCGGGCGTGCCGGTTCGCATCACGCGCAGCACTAGGATGACTGAACCGCGCTGAGGACGACGCCCTGCGTATCCACCGGTACGACCCACGCTCGCGCCGCGATTCCGGCATTACTGAAGGCGGCTACCATCGCCTCGGCGATCTGCTGATGATCTCTGGCGGCAAAGGCGATCAGCGCCGGGCCGGTGCCGGCGATAGTGACACCGGATGCCCCGGCCAGCCTTGCGGTTTCGCGCACATGGTGGTAACCGGGGATGCGCGGCTGCAAACGCGGATTAACCAGCCGGTCATCGAGCGTCTGGGTGATAAGCTGGACATCGCCGCTGCGGAAGCCTTCCAGCAGCAGTGGAATCTGGCTGAGGTTGTGCAGCGCGTCGTTCCAGGGGATAACATCGGGCGTGCTAAGCTGCTCCGGGTAGTCCTCGATGGTGGGCACGACGACCACCAGCAGCAGCGGCGCAACCGGCAGCGAACGGTGAATCAGCCGGTTATCCTGCATCAGCCCGCTTGACAGGCCGCCAAGCAGCGCGGCAGCAGCGTTGTCCGGTTCCGGCACGAGCCTGGCGCTCAGTTGCAGGATTTCCTCGCGCGACAGGCTGAGGCCAAGCAGGTTGTTGGCCCCAATGATTCCCGCCACCCAGAAAGCAGCCTCCGCGCCCAGCCCGGCGCCCACCGGAATCTGGCTGTTGACGCGGATATGCACGCCAGTCGGTGCGCGTTCCAGCCGCTGAAACACGCGCATCAGCGCCAGCGTAACCGGGTGGCGCAGGCCAATACTGTAGTGTCCCGCGCCTTCGCCGGCGGTATCGACGATAAGCTGGTTGTCAGCCCGTTCGCTGATCTCGACGGTGGCGTACAGCCCCAGTGCCAGCCCCAGCGACCGGAGTGCTGGCCCGATGTGGGTTATGGTGGCGGGGAGGCGAACGGTCACCTTGCGCATGATTCAGGTCTCGCTCACGGTGGGCAGAACGAAGGTGAAGGTGCTGCCTTCACCCAGATTGCTGGCTGCCCAGATGTCCCCACCGTGTCGTCTGATGATGGTGCGAGCGATAGTCAGGCCCAGCCCGCCGCCCGGAATCGCCTGCACCCGTTCGTCGCGTGATCGATACAGCCGGTCAAAGATCAATTCCAGTTCGTCGTCGCTGATGCCGATGCCCTGATCGGCCACGCTGCAATAAGCTTCGTGTGCATCGCTCCATGCGTGAATAGCGACGGTCTGCTCTGCGGCAGAATACACCAGCGCGTTGTGCAGGATATGATGGATCGCCATTTCAATGCGAACAGGGTCGCCCATGATCGGCGGCATGGGGGACTGGACAGAAACGGCGATAGTCATGTGGCGGCTGGCGGCCACCGAACTAAGGCTGTTCACCACCCCCCGGATAATATCGCTGAGTTGAATCGGCACATGGGCCAGCGGCAGACCGGCCTCAATCCACGCCAGATCGACCAGCGGGGCAGCCAGATCGTGGATTTTGGTGGTCGTCTGCTGAATACGGGTGATGAATCGCTGCTGGCTTTCGTTCAGTTCGCCAAACTTGGCGACCAGTTCGGCATAACCGCCCAGCGCGGTAATCGGGTTGCGCAGATCATGGGCTACTGCGGTCACCAGCGCCTCGCGCCGCGATTCGAGGTCGCGCTGTTCGGTCACATCTTGCAGCAGCACCAGCCGCGTCCCATCCTTGAACCCGGTTGCGACCCCTGTTGCCAGCCTGCGCCGGGGCAGATGCACATCGAGAATCTGGTCGCCGCTGCGGTTAAACAGGTTGAGCAGTTCGGCATTGTGCCGGAAACAGGCTTCCACCTTCTTGCCGATGAGTTCCTCGACGGTCAGGCGCAGCATGGCTGCCGCCGCCGGGTTGACAGCGATCACACGATTGTCGCGATTGGCGATCAGAATGCCATCCGCGGTGCTGCGAAAGATAAAATCATACAGCCGCTGGCTGACCATCACCTACAACTCGCTGGCATTGGAGGGAGCAGCCGTCGAACGTGTTCGCACAGGTCTGATGGCTGGCAAGGGTTTTGGTTTCGGATCGATCACAGCCTGCCATTGGGCATCGCCGGGAAGCCGGACTTCGTAGCCGGAAGGGAAGGTGATGTGTGTTTCCTGCGCGCTGCGCTGGACGGTAACCCCGTGCTGGCGGACAATGACCGGCTCCGGCCAGGGATACGGCCCGCCTGTCCACACCTTGCCACCCGATACGATGCGCACACCCAGCACCCGCAGCAGCAGGTAGACCGGCACGCTGCCTGCCAGATGGCCGGGAGTGCCCAGCCCGGCGGGTTCGTCGCTGTGGTAGAACTCGGAGAAGTGTTTGTGCTGCCGCAGCGTTTCGACCTGCACCCGGAGCAGCCGTTGCAGCAGGTCAGCAGCGAGATCGAAGCGGCCCATTTCGATCAGCCCTTCGCCGATCAGTGTCAGCCAGAACGGCCACACGCCGCCGCTGCCTTCGGCGTTAGCGGGGTCGAAGCGCGGGTCGCTGGCTGCGGCCATCGTCACCCCGTTGGGCCGCAGAAACTCATCGGTCAGCAGCTTAATCAGTTCGGCGCTGCGCTCTGGCGGCAGTGCCACCGACCACAGCGGCAGCAGCGCGTTGATGTCCAGTCGGGTCGTATCCGGCGTGTAAATATTCACGCTGTAAACCCGGCTAAGGCCATCGAAATGTACCAGATCGACCTGCGAAAATACCCGCTCGGTGGTGTAGACGCCGCGGTTGTGCTGCCAGAGGAACGCCGTCTGATCAATGCGTTCCTCGATTGCCTTGCCGGTCTGGTCGAGGCCGCGCACTTCCAGCCTGAAGCGCGGGGTATGATCGACGCCGCCTTCGACACGGATGTTGATTCGGTTCGGTGGATCGAGCTTTTGTGCCAGGATATGCTCCCGGTCGCCACGTCCGTTTTCGAGCAGAGTCTGGCGCGGTGTCGTCTGATGCGTATCGCGGTCACGATAGGCGTAGTATCTGCCGTTCCACAGACTGGCGAGCGCGTCCTGAAGCCGCTGGATGTGCTGCCCGACCTGTGACTCGCCCTCTGCGTCACGCAGGTAGTGAGCGATGGCCTGTAAGCTGACGGCCTCCGAAAGCAGGTAGGCCAGCAGGCCCGGTGTTTCGATGGTGCGGATGTCGGTATTTTCGGCCCAGGGCTGCACCCCGCCAAAGGTCGGCCAGTAGCCGTAGCCGGTCTGGAGTTCGTGCTGCCATTCGGGCAGGCCGTCGCCATCGACATCGAACGCCAGCCATCGCTCGAAAAACTGGCGCAGACCCGGGTATACCTCGCGCAAAAAATCACCGTCTTCGGTGTATTGAAAGATGCCCCACGCCAGCCGCGCCAGCAGCGGCAGGCACATGATGCCCTGGCGCTGGCCGCCGAGGCCGGGTTTCCAGTCGATCCAGCCGTCGTCCTGCTGCACGGCCAGATAATTGCGGACGAGGCCCTGCGCCAGCGCCGGATCAATCGAGGCGGTGGCGAGCGCCGCCAGATAGGAAAGCGTGGGCGGTTGGCCGTTCCACGCGCGCGGATAATCCGCACCATCGGTGCGGCGGCTGAAGCCCGTTCCCGGTTCGCGCTGGGCCACGATGGAGGCGTAGGGCAGGCTGGATGTCGGCTTCAGGTACGCCAGCAGCACCTGGTGGAATGCGGTAGCAATAGTCGCATCGAGATCGAGGTCGCCGGTTTCGATGTCAGGGATGAAGTTGGCAGCGAGATGAATCTGGCGGAAGTACGGCTTCCAGTCCTGTGCCAGCCAGTGCTGGGCCTGCGCAATCGATTCGGCAACAGTGGGCAGTCCGGCATGGACCCAGCGGAAGGTGACTTTCTTGCGCCCGCCGATCTCGAAGGCGCGCCCGATTTTAGGGATGGTCGGCTGGCCGCTTACGATATCGGCCTTGCCATCTTCGACCAGCGCCGCCGGGTTGATATTGCCAACTTTGCCCAGTTGCAGCGCGTGGGTTCCATCAGACAGCGGAACAATGCCAAGCGGCTGCTCTTTGCCCTGTGCGCCGACATGCCCGAACAGATCAAAGCGGATATGGACCAGCGCGGAGCGCGCGTTGCTGATGGTGAATTGCCCGCCGATAGTGTGCGAATCGATGGCCCAGTATTCGGCCTGCAAAGCAAGCTGCGGCGTGAGTGTCGCCTGGAGCCGCAGGTAACCGGGCGCAAAACCGGTCAGGACAGGCGGTCTGGCATAGGCCAGCGTTTCGTAGATCATGCGCCCGTCGTGTACCCACAGGGGAATCAGGCTGGCGAGGCCAACGCGCCCGCCGTAAGTGGTTTGCAGCGCCAGCGCCGGCGATTCACCCGTGCCGACAGACAACCGCCACACCTGGTCGTCGGTATAATCAGTCGGGCGCAGGCGGGAATCCGCCGCCAGCAGCAGCGAAGACGGTCTGGAGGGATCGAGCGGCCAGCGGCGTAACCTGTCCATTAGGTAACCTCGTTAGTTAAGCTGCCAGGTCTGATCCGCTTCGTTAAACCGGAATCGTTCCTCATACAGACTGGAAACAACATGATAACCCGGACCCGGCACGTATTCATCGTTTGCGTTCAGTGTACCACCTGGATGATATTCATAACGCGTAACGAAGCCAAATTCGGGTGTGATCGCCCAGCCCAGCGCCTCGCGAATTTCCGGATTTTCGCGCCAGAGCTTGCCAAAACCGCGCGTCGGTTGTTCAAAACCATCCGGCGGGATGATGTCGGGGTCGATCTCCGGTTCACCTTCGACAAAGGTGTCCTCATAGATGCGCCATTCGCCGCGCCCCTCACTGGTGACGATCATGACCCATATCTGACCGGTTGGTTGCAGCCAGAACATGCGCCCTTTTTCAAAGACCTGCTCGGCGACCTGAATCTGGGTAATCGTCGGTGTGGGGAAGGGACTGTCGGTAGGTGATGGTCTGGGGGTTGGTGTATCGGGCGCCGCTGTCGCTGTGTCGGTGGGCGTGGCTTCTGCTGTCAGCGCCGATTGTACCTCGGCGGTCTGTTCGGCTGTCTCTTCCGGGGGCGGGGTCGCGGTGACCACGAGGATAATCTGCGTGGGTGGCGGCCCCTGACAGGCAGCTACAGCCAGAACGAGCAGCGCCAGACAAAACAACAAAGTTCGATGCATACTGGACTCCCGACAATGTTTGTGAGATGGTTTTGGCCGATTAGCGGTCAAAAGCCTGCCGCCCGATTGTAGCAGAGCCATTTCGAGATGCAAGGTCATGCTGAAGTTCAACCTCGAAAAGGCAAAGCTGTGCTAAAATAGATGCTATGAGCAGATTAATTGCATTTCTCATGGGTCTAAGTGTTGGGCTGGTGCTGGGACGGCGACCAGGGACCGGCGTTAGTTCGCCTCGTCCGGTTACGCCCTCGCGGGAGCCGGCGACAGAACCGGCGCGGCGGACGGACCCGCTGACCGAGATCGATGGCATCGGGCCGGTGTTCGAGGCGGCGCTGAACAGGCTGGGTATTTATACCTTCGCTGATCTGGCGCGGCAGAATCCTGATGATCTGGCGGCGCGATTGGCAACACGGGTGACGGCAGATCGTATCCGGCGCGATCGCTGGATCGAACAGGCGCAGCAGCGGGCGGATGAACAGGCATGACCATCCGGCCAACCAGCATCACGCTCAATAAGCAGGCAGGCTATCTGGAAATTCAGTGGAACGACGGGCAGGTTTGCCAGTATCCGCTGTCGCATCTGCGCGAAGCCTGTCCCTGTGTGGAATGTCGCGGCGGGCATCAGTACATGGGGCCAGCTTACGACCCGGATAACCTGCTGGAACTCAAGCCAAAACGATCTTATACGATCACGGGGCTGGACATGGTTGGCAACTACGCTATCCAGCCGACGTGGGACGATGGGCATTCCACGGGCATCTACGCCTGGGATTACCTGAGGCACTTGTGTCCTGCTGAGGAAGGCGAATAAATGGATGATTACAGCATGTCGGGGCTTTCTTCTCTGGCTGAATTAAGTTATATGCGGCTCGAAGCGATGGATTTGTTTGAACGCTGCCTGACGGAAGGCAAGCCGGACAGTCTGATCGCTTTTGTCGAACGGCAGATTTCGCAGGATCCGCCGCGTGTTGAACTGCTGCGGGAAGTGGCGGAAGACCTGCACCAGCGCCTGATGGGGCTGCACGATTATTACCTGGACATCTGGAGCAGGACGATGGCAACCCTTGACAGCGATTTCGGCCTGAAATTTGATCGCAAGACCGCCTGTGCGCCCTTCAATCGCTTCGAGGTCGAGGCGATTATGGAACAGCTCAAGCGGAAGAATTCACGCTTAACGCCACAGGATGAAGCGGTGCTGCGCAAGATGCTCGATCAATCGGTCGAAACGGCGCTGCAACTACGGGCGGACATCGGCATGACGGAGCGCATGTACGTCTACATCTGTGACTGGGTTGATGGACTGAGCGCCACCCTTGCCCGACGATACTGGGATGAACGGCGCAACGATGAATATGCCAGCGGCGTCCACTGAACGGACGCCGTTTTTGTTATCTACGCATTAGGGCGTAAAGCCCACACAAGCCCTGGCCTCAACCATGAAGATTGATGACGCTTAACAAGTTGATGAGAGTGTCATTCATCATCTTTCAAAACTTTTTGACCTGTGTCATATTTACATCACCTGAAAAGGCCAACGAAATTAATCGGCTTAAGCGTTTAATCAGCCTTAAGGGAAAGGAAGAGATTTATGCGAATTGCACAGGTGTTGGTACTGGGTTTCCTGGTTGTGCTGCTGGCCGGGTTGGTCGGAGTCAGCGCACAGGAAGAAGTGACACTGGTGCTGTGGCACGCGCTTCAGGATGCCGAAGCCGACGGCGCGCTGGCGATTCTGGACGCCTTCCACGAAGCTAACCCCGGTATTCGGGTGGAGGCGGTTTTTAATCCTTCCGGCACGATTGAGGACAGCTATATTACCGCAGCGGGTGCTGGCGAAGGCCCGGACATGATTTTGTGGGCCAATGACCGCAGTGGCAGTTGGGCACAATCCGGCGTCCTGCTGGACATCACGGATTATATTGATGACGAACTCCGCGCTCAGGTTACCGAGAGCGGCTGGGGAACCTTCACTTTTGAGGATCGTGTATGGGGCGTACCCATCAACGCCAAGACGCTGGCGTTCTTCTATAATAAGAGCCTGGTGCTCGACGCGCCCGAAACCTGGGCTGAGGTGCTGGATATTTCGGCTGAACTGGCGGCTGATGGCATCATCGGCCTTGGTTTCCAGAATCAGTTCTTCCACAGCGCCGGTTTTCTGTTCGCGCTGGGCGGCAGCCTGATGGACGAGGATGGCAACGCGACTTTTGGCCCGGATGGCGAAGGCCGCGAGGCGATGGAGGCTTACCTCCAACTGCATCAGGATATGTACCTGCTGGCGCAGGACCCGTCCAGCGGCGTCATTCTCGACCAGACTTCACCGCTGCCACAATTCCAGACGGGTGATGTGGCAATGGTCTATGACGGCATCTGGAATCTGGCTCAGTTTGAATCCGATCTCGGCAGCGATCTGGGCGTGGTGGTGATGCCCGCGCTCGACAATGGCGAGATTCCGGCGATGTTCGCTCAGACCACCGGCATTATGCCAAACGCCAAGCTGGCCGGCGACGAGGCGAAAATCGACGCTTTCATCACCTTTATGAAGTTCTTCACCAGCGAAGAAGCCCAGACCATCGGGCTGGAACAGGCGGGCTGGCTGCCGGTCAACCCGAACGTGAGCATTGAAGACAGACCTAATCTTCAGGTGTTTGCCGAACAGTTTGCGCTGGGCACGCCGTTCCCGAACCGGGCAGAACTGGCGGCCTTCTGGGGGCCGATGGGCGATGCGATCACGGCAGTTGGCGCTGGCGGCGAATCCCCGGCAGATGCTGCTCAGGCGGCATACGAACAGATTCAGCAAAGTATTGACGCGATGCACGCGGACGCCGGTTCGTAAGCGGGACGATGCTTCGCTAGAATATTTCGGGCGAGGTCGATTGATCTCGCCCGTTTGCTAGATTGTTCTGGAGTGTGGCGATATGGCTTCGGCGATGGAACCCGCATCTGGCTCCGAACCGGGAGGAACCAGCTTTCTCGACAGTTTGCAGGCCGGGTTAAGAGCCAGCGGTATCCCCTGGCTGTTCATTCTGCCTTCGCTGCTGGTGATGCTGGTGATCACGTTTTATCCGCAAGTCTACCAGATCGTGATCTCTTTCTATAATTTCACAGCGGAACACCTGACCAACCCGGCAGCAGCCCCTCCAGTGGGCCTGAAGAATTATTATGACGTGCTGACCGACGGCATCAACGTCCCCAATTACAGCTTTTTCCCGCTGCTGGGCTTCAATATCATGTGGACGCTGGTGAATGTCGTGCTGCACGTGGCGCTGGGAGTCGCTATCGCGCTGGTGCTCAACCTTAAGAATGTGTGGGGACGGCGGCTTTATCGCACGCTTTTCCTGATTCCCTGGGGAATGCCGGTGCTGATTACCGGCCTCATCTGGAACAACATGTGGCAGCGCAACAGTGGGGGAGTGAACCTGCTGGCGGAAGCGATTAATGAACGGCTGGGGACGGCCCTGCCAACGACGACCGACTGGCTCGGTCAACTGGAACCGCCGATCAACACGAAAACCTGGCTTGGTGGCCTGTTTATCCCGCTGTTGATTATCGTCGGCTGCGGGCTGCTGGCCTTCTGGCTGGGGCGCGGGCTGGTGCGACACGGCATAACCGACCCGCAAACCGGGAAATGGAAGGTTGATCGCGTGGTCTGGAACGGCGGCATCGCCATTCTGGCCGGGCTGGCGGTCATCTTCACGCTGCTGGATATACTGCAAGGTTCGACCAGTACATCCGTGCTGGTACGCATGTTTGATCGCGCCGGCGCGCCGGTTCTGGCGTTCTACGCCCTGCTGATTACCAATATCTGGCTGGGCTGGCCGTTTATGATGGTGGTGGCGACGGGCGCGCTGCAAAGTATTCCGCCTGATCTGTACGAGGCGGCGGATGTCGATGGCGCGTCCAAGTGGCAGCAGTTCTGGTTCATTACCGTGCCGCTGATCCGCCCGGCGATGGTTCCGGCGATCATGCTCGGCACGATCTGGACGTTTAACCTGTTCAACGTGATCTTTTTCATCACGGCGGGCGGGCCGCGCAACCAGACCGACCTGTTGATTACGCAGGCGTACAAACTGATCGGGCAGGAGCAGCTTTATGGGGTAGCCTCGGCGTTTAGTATTATCGTGTTTTTCGTGCTGCTGATTATCACCCTCATCAACAACCGGATTACACGAGCAACGGAGCGGTTCGATGAGTAACGAAATCTCTCTCGACCACATGGCTCGCCCGGGGACTCCGGCAGCCCTGACCGGCGAAAGGAAGGTAACACTGGCCCAGCGGTTCGGGCCGGTGGGCCGCCGTCTGCTGCGGCAGGCGCTGATCCAGTTATTCCTGCTGGGTGTTCTGGCGACGGTGTTGTTCCCGGTGCTGTGGATTATTTCGATGGCGGTTGACCCGCGCGGCATCTCGCGCCCGACAGACCTCACGCTCTTCCCGCCCAATGCCAATCTGGATGCGTTCGTCAAACTGCTGTCAGAACCATTTTCCAATGTGCTGCCGGTGTACTTCGGCGAAATGCTGATGAACAGCCTGTTTGTTGCGCTGGGTACGGCGTTCTTCGCGGTGGGGCTGGGGGCATCGGCGGCCTATTCGTTTTCGCGCTTCAACTTCATCGGGCGTCAGGCCGGGATGCTTGCATTTATCGTGCTGCTGATGCTGCCGGCAACCGGGACACTCATTCCCCTGTTTATCCTGTTCAATTCGGTTCAGATCAACACGGTGATCGCCAGAGCCGTTCCAACTTATTTTGCCGCAGGGCTGATTGCGCTGTTTGTCCTGCTGGTATACCGCACGATTCAGAGTTATACGAAGTACAACGAGGAACGCAGATTCAACCCGAGTCCACTGACCGTCACGCTTGGTGTAATCGTTCTGACCTTTGTCGCTATTGTGGTTACCTTCGTGGTGCTGTTTGAGCGCAGTCCGGTCTACGCGGCGGTGGTGGATCGCCCGCTGGCGGAGGCCTCCCGCCCTCGGCGGGCTGCCCAGGATGCCTATAACCAGCGGGCCGCCAGTCTGCCGCGTTCGCGGGGTACGGCGGACCGGGCCGCGCGCGCAGCGGAACAGGCTGCATCCGT
>Ga0079224_100005682_pt1 | contig 16425 bp, 12 predicted proteins | sample Stecom2015_FD_80414 | JGI IMG/M metagenome (GOLD analysis project Ga0079224, IMG submission 80414) | Agricultural soil microbial communities from Utah to study Nitrogen management - Steer compost 2015 | ecosystem: Environmental > Terrestrial > Soil > Agricultural land | place: USA: Utah... | reverse complement strand
GGGGTGCTCGACCTTGACCACCTCGGCGCCCATGTCGGCGAGGAGCATGGTGGCGTAGGGCCCGGCCAGCACCCGGGACAGGTCGGCGACGCGGACCCCGGCGAGCGGTCCGCCCGCGGGGGAGGGGGGCGCGGGTTCCGCGCCGGCGGTGGACGGGGTTTCGGTCATGGCGGCGTGCACTGCTCCCTACTCGGCGCCGCGGCCGCCGTCGCGGTCGCCGCGCTCGTCTCGGAGTTGGTGGTAGGTCTCCAGGCAGCGGCGGAGCGCGGTGGTGAGCGCGGCGCCGGACTGCCCGGCGTACCTGGTCCTGACCCGCTCGGCGATCTCGGGGAGGTCCTCGACGACGGAGAGCCCTTCGACCAGGGCGCGGAAGAACTCCTTGGCCAGGTCGGTGAGGAGGGTGGTGTCGGCCGCGACGATCACCCCGTCGGACAGGCGCACGGCGAGCACCACGCCGAGGCGCTCGTACTGGGAGTGGCTCGCGACCGCGTCGGGCAGCCGGGCGTAGCCCGAGACCAGGACGACATCGGGGTCGCCGAGCAGGCTCCGGATGTCAACGTGTCCGTACACGCGGATGACCCTTCCGTTTTCAGGCAGCCGAAGAACTCCGTCGACTGGAGTCTCGCGCCTGGCAGGGCGACCCGGGAAGAGCGGGGCGCCCTCAGCGGGAGGGCAGACGACCCAAGTATCCCCGAACCAGGTGGTCGGTTGTCAACGCCGCCCCGGACCCCCGCGAGGATCCCGGCGCCGTCGCCGCCTCAGGACCGTTCGAGGCGGCGACGGCGCCGGGAGCGCCGCGGGCCGAGGAGCGGCCATGGACACCTCGTCTCGCTGGATGAGACAAAGGCCGGGGTGGAGCCGGCCTGTGAGGCAGTGCACAGGCGGCGCTGGAATCCCAGCTGGCGAGGGGTTTCCCGAGGAGGGCGGGGGAGCGGGCGGCCGCTGCGCGGCAGGGTCCTCCTTGCGCCGAACCGGACACCGTGAGCTATAGTCCCGCACAGGTCATGAGCGCCAGCGACAAGCCCCGGCTAGCTGGCCGGCAACCCTCCTTCCGCGGTGGGGTGCCCCGGGTGAGGACCAGGTCGAGACACGACCGCTTTTCCGTAACCGTGTCAGGCAAGCGCGGACCCCCGCGGGTTCGAGTCGGACGCACCCCTGTGCCCGCCGAGGCCACCAGGGGGCGCCTTCTCCCGGGGTCCCGATGACCTCATGAGGAGAACCGATGGCCACCGCAACCGCCCCCGCCGCCCGCTCCGCCGAGCCCCGCACCGCCCCGCCCGCCGTGGTGGGCGCCGGAGCGCTCATCCCGCTGGCCGACGGGACCCGCACCGATTACGCCAACTTCGACTACGCGGCCAGCGCCCCGTGTCTGGAGGCGGTCCGCGGCGCCCTCGACGAGGCCCTGCCGCTCTACGCCAGCGTGCACCGCGGCGCCGGGTACCTCTCCCAGGTCAGCACCGCCGCCTACGAGCGCGCGCGGCGCGCCGTCGCCCGCTTCACCGGGGTCCGCGACGACGACGCCGTGGTGTTCGTGCGCGGCACCACCGACGCCCTCAACCTGCTCGCCCGGGCGCTGCCCGAAGGCTGCACCGTGGTCGTCTCCTCCGCGGAGCACCACGCCAACCTGCTGCCCTGGCAGCACGCGGGCAGCCGCGCGGCGCGGGTGGTCCGGCTGCCGCTGCCGGCCTCGCCGCGGCAGGCGGTGGAGGACGCCCGCGCCGCGCTGCGCGCGGCCCCGGACGGCCCGAAGCTGCTCTGCGTGACCGCCGCCTCCAACGTCACCGGGGAGATCTGGCCGGTGCGCGACCTGGTCGAGGCGGCGCACGCCGAAGGGGCCCGGGTCGCGGTGGACGCCGCGCAGTACGTCCCGCACCGCCGCTTCGACCTGGCCGACTCCGGCGCCGACTACGTGGCCTACTCCGGGCACAAGCTGTACGCGCCGTTCGGTGCGGGCGTGCTCGCCGGGCGCACCGACTGGCTTCGCGACGCCGCGCCCTACCTGGCCGGCGGCGGCGCCACCGGCAACGTCACCGAGGACGACGTGCGCTGGAACGACCTGCCGGCGCGGCACGAGGCCGGCAGCCCCAACGTGCTCGGCGCGGTCGCCCTGGCCGCCGCCTGCGACGCCCTCACCGGGGCCGGCCAGGAGGCGCTGCACGAGCGGGAGGAGCTGCTGCTGCGCCGGCTGCGCGCCGGGCTCGCGGCCATCCCCGGCGTGCACGACCTGTCGCTGTGGGAGCCGGACCACCCGCGGGTCGGCATCGTCTCCTTCGTGGTCGACGGGGTCCCCGCGGGGCTGCTGGCCGCGGCGCTCTCCGCGGAGCACGGCATCGGCGTCCGGGACGGCCTGTTCTGCGCCCACCTGCTGACCCGGCGGCTGCTCCCGGCCGGCCACGACCAGGCGGTCCGGGCCAGCCTGGGCCTGGGCACCACCGAGGAGCACGTGGACCGGCTGCTCTCCGCGGTCGCCCGGATCGCCGAGCACGGCCCGGCCCTGGAGTACCGGGACGACGCCGGCCGCCTGGTGCCGGCCGAGTAGGCCCGGCCCTCCGGCCGGACCGTCGACGGGCGGGGCGGGCGCGGGGACCGCTCCGCGGCCCGTCCGCCACCGCCCGCCCCTGCCGAGCCCCGGTCCTGCGCGGCCTTTCCCGCCGGCCCCGGCCCCGCGCCCACCCGTGTCGAGCCCCGGCCTGTTGCTTTTGCCCGGCCCGCCGGCCTCGAGGCCGAGCGTCGGGGTGTGCGTTCATGGCGGGGAAAGGCGACGATCCTGGGTTCAACGGGATGGGCGGTGCCGCGGGCGGGGGTGCGGCTGGAACCCCCGTCTTGATCATCATCGAATCGGCGACTCAGGACACTGGAGGACAGCGGCTCGGCCGGCGAGCGGAGCGGTGGGCATCGGTGCCCCGCCGCCTCCGCAGGGCCTTCCCGGGCGCGCCGCCCTGCGCTGCGGCCCCGTGGTTCTCCGCGGGGCCGCTCCCGTGCGAGGCGGCGGCAGGTGCGGAGCGGGCCCGTCCTCCGCCCGCTGATTCCGCCGGAGGCGCCCGGCTCGGGCGGGCATGCGGTCCCGGAGGCGCGGTCAGGACCGTCCCGAAGAAGTCCCGACCAACGTCACGAACGGGCGAAAAACTGGAAATAGAGTGACAAAGAGGTCGAATTCTCGCGAATTCTCCGATGGCGGCGCTGACCGCGATTAATGGCGCATGCGGGGAGTGCCGCGGCCCGCCGGAGGCGGCGGAACACGACGTCGCGAAGGGCGGCGGCCGCGCGCCGCGGGAGCCGCGGACATCCGCCGGAGAAGAGTGTTCATGCAGGTCAAAGCCGATTAGTGTGAGGCCGGCCAGGGGGTGTCAAGGGTGGGTCAAATAGCGGCCCCTTCCACGCCGCCGGAAAACCCGCGTTTATTAGCGGTGAATTTATCCCCGGGTGAATGATGTAGCTCACACCAGGTAACATCGGTCGGCAACGGACCCCGGGAGCGCGATCGTGACTGATGAGTGGCCGGTACCGCACCTCGTCGAAGACCCGATGGCCGTCGGCGTCCCCCGCCCGCGCGTCGTCGGCCTCGACGGCAGGCCGGTGGACGGGGCCGCCGGTGCGGTGCGGCCCAGACCCGCCACCGACCCGGCCGACCGCGCCCGCCTGGCCTTCGCCGCCCGCGCGGCCCACTACCTCGCCGCCGACATCGGGATCCGCCAGTTCGTCGACTTCTCCTCCGGCCTGCCCACCTGCGACACCCTGCTCGGCGTGCTGGGGGAGCGCTCCCCGGCGGTGCGCACCGCCTACGTCGAGGCCTCCTGCGGGATCGCCCTGCACTCCGGGGCCTCCCCGCACCGGGCGGCGGCCCCGGTGCTCTCGCTGCGCGGCCGGACAGCGGAGGCGGCCGCCGCCGAGCTGGCCTCCTGCGGCCTCGTCGACTTCGCCGAGCCCGTCGCCGTCCTGCTGCTGGACACCGCGCCGCAGCACCGCGACCCCGGGGCCGTCGAGGCGCTGCTGCGCGCCCTGCACCGCGAGATGGCGCCGGGCGGCCACGTGATCGCCTCGTTCGGCCCGCACGCCGCCGGGCCGGACGCCGCCCGGCTGCTCGCCCCGTTCACCCCGCTGGATCCGGGCACCGCCGACATCAGCCGGTGGCCCTACCCGGACGACGCGGTCGCCGCCGAGGGCATCGGCATCGCGGGCGGGCTCGCCCGGCGGGACCCGGATCCCACCGGGGGCGGGGCGTGACGGGCACCTCCCCGGACTGGCCCGGGCAGGTCGTCGACCAGCTGGAGTTCCACTGGGAGCACTCCCTCTGGCCCCGGCTGCAGGGCATGGAGGACGACGAGTTCTTCTGGGAGCCGGTCGAGGGCTGCTGGTCGGTCCGCCCCGGCCCGGACGGCGCCTTCGCCGCGGACTGGGCGGTGCCAGCCCCGCAGCCCCCGCCGGTCACCACCATCGCCTGGCGGCTGGGGCACATGGTCGTCGCCGTCCTGGAGCTCCGCCTCGACCGGCACTTCGGCCCGCGGGAGATGGACCTCGCGGACACCCGCTGGCCCGGCTCCGCCGACGAGGCACGGGACCGCCTGCACGCCGCCTGCCGGCGCTGGTGCGCAGAGCTGCGGGCCCTCGCCCCCGAGGCCTTCGCCGCCCCGGTCGGCGACGCCGAACCCCCGCAGTGGTCCGCCGAGCCCTTCGCCACCCTCGCCCTGCACGTCAACCGTGAGCTCATCCACCACGGCGCGGAGGTCGCCCTGCTGCGCGACCTCTACCGCTCCCACCCGGCGCACATCCGCGACGCGCTCTAATGGCCGGCCCCGGGGGATCACGATTCCTGCTGCTGATCCTCGCTCGGACCCGTGGCGGCAGTGCTTGGGAGGCGGCAGGAGGTCTTACGGACACGCCCACAAAAAAGCATCGACTTTAGCGTTGTTCTGCATGCATAATGCAGATATGGGTGTTGTGATCACGGTCAGAGATGTTCCGGAGCAGGTGCGCGAGGCCCTGGCTGATGAGGCCCGGCGCCAAGGGAAGTCCTTGCAGGCGTTCCTCCTCGGTGTACTGGAGCAGCAGGCACGGTTCAGCGGCAATCGCCAGATTCTGGCGGAGATCGAGCGGGAACTCGCGGCGGGCGGCGGGGCCGGCCCCGATGCCCCCGATGCAGCCGACCTGATCAGGGCGGCGCGTCCAGGAGAAAACGGTGCGGTCGGCGGCAGTGTGGGTGAGGGAGGAGCTGCGTGATCGTCACGGACGCTTCCGCGCTCGCGAACATGCTCATCTACCGCGAAGGGCGGGGGCGCAAGGCGCGTGCTGCGCTCGGGAGAGACGTCCACTGGGCCGCGCCGGAGCATTGGAAGGCCGAGGTGTTCTCCGCGATACGCGGGCTCTACCTGGGGCGGAAGACGGACGAGTCGACGGCTCGCCAAGCGGTGGAACGCATCCCCCGCCTGGGGGTCGAAACAGTGCCGCTGGAAGCCCTCCTCCCACGTATGTGGCGGTTGAGGTCGTCGGTCAGCGCCTATGACGCGGCCTATGTCGCACTGGCCGAGAGCCGTGCGGCAGAGCTCGTCACGGCCGATGCCCGGTTGGCCCGGGTGGCGGTCTCGTACTGCCGCGTGGACTTAGTCGGCTGATTCCCGGGCGGGCGGCGGCCGGATCGCCGCCGCCCGCCCGGACCGGAGCATCAGACCGGCAGGGCCCCGCGCCGCGCCCAAGCGCGCTGGTACGCCTCGGTCAGCCAGGCGTCGGCCCAGGCGCGGTCGGGCTCCTCGGGGAGCGGGGAGGTCTCCAGCAGCCGGGTGAGCCGCTCCTCCTGCCCGGCCGCCGCGTCCAGCGCCTCCTGCATGGTGTGCTCGCCGCGGCGCAGCTCGCGCAGCCACTCGGCCCACGGCTCGGGCATCGGCAGGGTGACCCGGCCGCTCTCCAGCAGCTCGGCGCCCTGCACCCCCAGCCGCACCATGTGGTAGGCGAACTTCACGTCGAACCCGTACAGCTCGATCAGCTCGGGGCGGTTGGTGTGCCGGCCGCCGCGCCGGCCCAGCATGCTGTCCCGCTGGGCGCGCAGGTAGCCGAGGAAGCGCCGGCCGGCGTTGCGGGAGAGGATCCGCCCCGCCGAGGCGCGCAGCTCGCGGCCGAGCGGCTCCTCCCGGACGATCTCCTCCTCCGGGACGAACAGCGGCAGCAGCACGGTCGGGTTGCCGTCCAGCGCCAGCCGCATCCACTTGCGCAGCGAGTACACGGTCAGGTCGAGGTCGCCCGGACCGGATCGCACGCCCTCGGGCCGGGTGCGGAAGATGTACTGCTCGAAGCGGCGGAGCCCGATCACGTACTCCGGCGGCTCGACGCAGATCCCCATCTCGTCCCGGTCGTCCTGGTCCTTCACGGTGATCCCGTGCACGCCCGAGCCCACCTGGCACTGGAGGATCGTGCCCTGCTCGGCGATCGCGGCGAACTCCGGAGTGGAGTGGTCCATCGTCTCTCTCCCGTTTGCCCGCTCAGGGGCCGGTGTCCGTGGTGCGGCGCCCCGCACCGGGGACTTCCCGGGGAGGGAAGTCGATCAACGTATCACGCACGGCGCGCCGCGGCCGACCGGTTTTCCGGTGCCGGGCCGGCGCCGGGGTTCCCCCGCGCCGCCGGCCGGTCCGCGCCCCGCATCGCCCGGCGGCATCTCGGCGGAGGGGAAGGGGACGGCCCCTCCGGGCGCGGCGGTTCGCAAGACCGGGCGGGGCGGTACCGGTCTGCCCGCCGGGCCCGGGGCGCGAACGCGGAACCTCCCGGTGCATTCGCGGTTCACCGCAGTTCCGGAACGGGGGTGCCCCGGTGCTCCGACGCGGCCGCGGGGCCGGGCCGCTCAGACCACGTGCAGCGGATCGACCCGGATCTGGGCCAGGTTGTCGTCCTTGCGGGCGCTGCGCCCCGCGGCCGCCGCCTTCAGCGCGGCGGTCAGCGCGTAGGCGTCGCGGTGCGGGACGCGCAGCAGGGCCCGCTCCACCGGGCCGGACGGCGTGCGGCCCCGCCCCTCGCGCGGAGCGGCCGCCTCCGGGCCCTCCACCGGCACCGGGCCGAGCAGCTCCGCCGAGGGCGGCAGGGCCAGCGCGTCCAGCAGCTCGCGCACGTGCGCCGCCTCACCGGTGACCGACGCCATCGTCACGGCCGGCGGGAAGCCCAGTTCGCGCCGCTCGGCCAGCTCCCGCTCGGCGAACCCGGCCGGGTCCCAGCGGATCAGCGACTGCACGGCCGGCTCCCGGGCGTCGGCCACGACCACCACCTGCCCGCCCTCCTCGGCCGGGCGGACCAGCGCCGAGGCGGTGAACCAGCGGCGCAGCGCCTCCTCGGCGGCGCGCAGGTCGGCCCGGCTGAGCAGCGCCCACCCGTCGAGCAGCAGCGCCGCGGCGTACCCGCCCTCGGCGACCGGCTCGGCGCCCGGCGTCGCCACCACCAGCGCGGGCTTCTTCGACACCGAGGCGAGCACCTCGTCCCGCCCGGAGGTGCGCACCGGCAGCGACGGGAAGGCGCGGCCGAGCTCCTCGGCGGTGCGCCGGTCGCCCACCACCCCGGCGCGCAGCCGCCGGTGCCCGCAGTCGCCGCACTGCCAGTCGCCGGCGATCCGGCCGCACCACCGGCAGTAGGGCATGGCGTGCGCGCTGCGCAGCGCCAGCGGCCCCTGGCAGGCCTCGCAGCGCGACGGGGCCCGGCACAGGGCGCAGGCCAGCGAGCCCAGGTAGCCGCGCCGGGGGACCTGCACCAGCACCGGGCCGCGCGCGGCGGCCTCCCGGGCGATGCGCAGGGCGACGCTGGGCAGCCGCGCCGAGCGGGCCGCCTCGTCCCGGGAGAGCTCGTGGTCGTCGCCGGCCGCGCGGATCCGGGGGGCGAGGCGGCGCACCGTCGCCCGGTCACCGGCCAGCACGCCCGCCCAGCCCGACTCCACCAGCCGCGTCCCCTCGGTGGTCCGGGTGAAGCCGCCGATCAGCGCGGCGGCGCCGGCCCGGTGCGCGCGCAGCGCGAGCACGGTCCGGGCGTTCGGGTAGGGGGCGTGCGGGTCGGTGTGCACGTCGTCGCCGTCGTCCCAGAGCACCACCAGCCCGAGGTCGTGCACCGGGGCGAACATCGCGGCCCGGGTGCCGACCACGATCGGGACCTCGCCGCGCAGCGCGGCCAGCCAGCGGCGGTACCGCTCGGCGGGGCCGAGCTCGGCGGTGAGCGCCACGTGCCGCCCCTCGCCCAGGCGCTCCAGGAGCGCCGCGTCGACCGTGGCCACGTCCCGCCCGTCGGGGACGACGACCACGGTGCCCCGTCCGGCCGCCGCGGCGGTGCCGGCGGCCACCGCGATCGCCTCCGCCCAGCCCGGGCCGGGCAGCGCGGTCCAGACCGCCCGCGGCGCGGCGCCCCCGTGCAGCGCCCTCAGGAACGACTCCCCGGCGGGGTAGTCCCGCCACGGCCCGGGCGGGACCGGCAGCGGCGGCTCGCCGGAGCCGGGGGGCGGCGAGCAGGCCTCGGCCTCGCCGACCGAGAAGATCGCCGGAGCGCCGGACTCCTCGCCGTCCTCGTCCTCCTGCTTCCCGGTAGCGGCGGGCTCCGCCGCCCCGGCGCCTTCTCCGGCGGGGGAGGGGGCGCCGTCCGGCCCGTCCGGGCCGGCCCCTCCGGAGGCCTCGGCCACTTCGGCGGCGGAGAAGACCGCGGGGGCGCCGTCCTCCGGGCCGGCGGCCTCCGAGGCGCGGTCCTCCCCGCCCCCGCTCGCGGCGGGCTCCGCCGCCCCGGTGCCGTCTCCGGCGGGGGAGGGGGCGCCGTCCGGGGCGCCGGGGCCGGGCCCTCCGGCCGCCTCGGCGGCGGAGGAGGCCGCGGGGGCGCCGCCGTCCGGGACCGCGGCGGCCTCCTCCTCGAGGGTCGGGCCGGCGGACTCCGCCGGCTCCCCGCCCTCCGCCGCGCCGTCCTGCCGCCCGGCCCGCTCCCGGGCCTTCCGCTCGCGTTCGGCCTTCTCCTTCTCCACCCGGGCGTGGCGCGGCGGGACGGCGAGCCGGAGCACGTCGCTGAGCGTGCCGGCGTAGCGGTCGGCGACCGCCCGGGCCAGCCCGCGGATCTCCGGGGTGAGCACGGGCTCGGCGGAGACCACACCGGTGAGGTAGGCCAGGGTCCCGGTGTAGTCGCTGCTCTCGGCCCGCTCGATGAGGAAGCCGCTCAGCGCCTGGCCGTGGAAGGGGACCCGGACCCGGCAGCCCGGGACGGCCTCCTCGGCCATCTCCTCCGGCACCCGGTAGTCGAAGAGCCGGTCCAGGTGGGGCAGCGGCGTCTCCACCGCGACCCGGGCGATCGGCAGCTCGGCGGCGGGGCGCCTGCCCCGTTTCGGCCCCTTCTTCGCGGTCTTCGCGGCCCCGTTCCCCGCCGGCCCGCCGGACCGCGCCCCCCGGCCGGAACCGGAGGACGCCGGGCCGCCTCCGCCGTCCCCGCCCGGCGGGGCCGGGGGCACGTCGAAGAGGACCCCTGCCTCGGGGCCGGACTGCGGACTCATGTGCCCAGGTTTACCAGAGGGCGCCGACCTTTCCGCTCCGGCCGCGGGGCGCGCCCGGACCGCGTACCGCGCGGCCTGCTGGTAGACAAGAGGTCACAGACGACACCGGGCCCCGGGGCGGCCGATCCGAGCGGCCGCCCGGCGCCGAGCCGGCGCGAGGAGCAGGGCGCGGCGCCCCGGGTTCGGAGCGCGCCGACCGGGGCGGGGCGCGTGTGGAGAGGGTGCCGATGAAACTGGTCTTCGCGGGGACACCGGAGGTGGCGGTTCCGTCCCTCACGGCGCTGCTGGAGTCGGAGCACGAGGTCGCCGCGGTCGTCACCCGGCCCGACGCCATCGCCGGCCGGGGCCGCAAGGTCGTGCCGAGCCCGGTCGCCCGGCTCGCCGAGGAGGCGGGGGTGGAGGTCCTCAAGCCCGCCAAGGCGAGCGACCCCGCCTTCCTGGACCGGTTGCGCGAGATCGCCCCGGACTGCTGCCCGGTGGTCGCCTACGGGGCGCTGCTCCGCCGGGAGGCGCTGGACATCCCCCGGCACGGCTGGGTCAACCTGCACTTCTCCCTGCTGCCGGCCTGGCGCGGCGCGGCCCCCGTCCAGCACGCGGTGCTGCACGGCGACGACGTCACCGGCGCCTCGGTCTTCCAGATCGAGGAGGACCTGGACTCCGGACCGGTCTACGGCACGCTCGCCGAGCCGATCGGCCCCCGCGACACCAGCGGCGACCTCCTGGAGCGGCTCTCCCGCTCCGGCGCCGGCCTGCTGCGGGAGGTCCTCGGCGGCATCGAGGCCGGCACCCTGCAGCCCCGCCCGCAGGACGGCGACGGACTCTCCTACGCCTCGAAGCTCTCCCCGGAGGACGCGGAGGTGGACTTCACCGCCCCCGCGATGCGCGTCGACCGGCTCATCCGCGCCTGCACCCCGGCGCCGGGGGCCTGGACCACCTTCCGCGGCGGCCGGCTCAAGCTCGGTCCGGTCGCCCCGGTCACCGACACGGTGGGCGGCCCGGACCTCGCCGCCGGGGCCCTGGCCGTGGAGAAGAAGCAGGTCCTGGTCGGCACCGCCACCCACCCGGTCCGCCTGGGCGAGGTCCAGGCCCAGGGCAAGCGGATGATGAGCGCCGTCGACTGGGCCCGCGGCGTCCGCCCCGGCCCGGACGAGCGCCTGGGCGGCTGAGAGGCTGTCGGGTATGCGGCCGGTCGCCCGGTGCGTCCGGCCGCCGGTCGCCTCGCGCTTCTCCGCTCCCCCGCGGTGCAGCCGGCCCGCGCCGAAGGCGGCACGCCGCCCATCCGCGTTGAGCTCGGCGCAGCCTCCCGCAGCGGTCACGGCGGCGCCGGGCTCCGGGGTGCTGCTTTCCCGACCTGCGGCCGGACACGCTGGGCGGCCACCCGCATACCCGGCGGTCCCTGAGGGCCCCCTGCGCGGCGCACGAGCCGCGGCGGGGAGCGGAGCGCGCCGCGGTGAGCCCGGCCGGTCCCGCCTCCGCCGGAGAAGGCCCCGGCCCCTGGCCGGCCCCGGACGCATCCCGCGCCCGGGGGAGGGCTGCGCCGGCCCCCGCACGGTCCAACGGCCCGGACACTCCCCGGCCCGGGGGACACGGCCGCTCCACCTGGGGAGCGGCCGCGTCCTGCCTTCCTCCCCGGACGGCCCCGGGCGAACCGCTCGGGTATCCGGCCGGGTACCCGCGGCCGCTCACATGCCGGGCGCGGCCTCGGCGGTACCGGGCCGGCGCGGGAAGGGGCGTCCGGGCGCGGTGCCCGGGTGCCCGGAGGCGCGGGGCGGCGAGGTGCGCCGGGGGCGGGTGGGAGCGGCGCTATCCTCGGGAGAGGCGGTGCGCGCCGGACGGGCGCGCCCGGGGCGGCGCACCGGCGCCGGGCCCCGCCGCCCACCCGTTCCTCTCCGCTCTTCCCCGACGCGAGGCGATGCCGACGTGACCGACCGCTCCCGCTCCCCGTACCGTTCCGGACGCCGAGGGCCCGGCAAGGGCGGCGGGCAGCCGGGCCGGCCGGCCCCCGCCCCCGGGACGGCGGTCCGCAGGGTCGCCTACGACGTGCTGCGGGCCGTGCAGGAGCGGGACGCCTACGCCAACCTGCTGCTCCCCGCCAAGCTCAAGGACCGCGGCCTGGACGGCAGGGACGCCGCCCTCGCCACCGAACTGACCTACGGCACCCTGCGCCGCCAGGGCACCTACGACGCGATCCTGGACGCCTGCGTGGACCGCTCGCTCTCCTCGGTCGACGCCGAGGTGCTGCCGCTGCTCCGGCTGGGCGCGCACCAGCTGCTGTCCACCAAGATCCCGCCGCACGCCGCGGTGAGCGCCACGGTGAACGTGGCCCGCCGCGCGGTCGGGCAGCACCGGGCCCGGTTCGCCAACGCGGTGCTGCGCAAGGTCGGCGCGCGCGACCTGGACGCCTGGACGGGCATCGTCGCCCCCGACCGGGACGCCGACCCCGTCGGCCACCTCGCCGTGGTGCACAGCCACCCGCGGTGGGTCGTCGAGGCGCTCGCCGCGGCCCTGGGCGACGACCTCTCCGGCGGCCTGGCCGAGACGGAGGCGCTGCTCGCCGCGCACAACGAGCGGCCCGGGGTGACCCTGCTGGCCAAGCCGGGCCGGGCCTCGGTCGCCGACCTGGTCGAGGGCGGCGCGCAGCCCGCCCGCTACTCGCCGCACGCCGCCTACCTGGCCGAGGGCGACCCGGCGCTGGTCCGCGAGGTCCGCCAGCGCCGCGCGGCGGTGCAGGACGAGGCGAGCCAGATGGTCGCGCTGGCGCTGACCCGGGTGCGGGTGAAGGGCGCCGACGCCCGCTGGCTGGACGCCTGCGCCGGCCCCGGCGGCAAGTCGGCGCTGCTGGCCGGGCTGGCCGGGCGGCGCGACGCCCGGCTGCTCTCCGCGGAGGTCCAGCCGGCCCGCGCCGGCCTGGTCGCCTCGGCGGTGGAGCGGTCGGTCCGCGACGCCGCCCGCGTGGTGGTGGCCGACTCCACCCGCCCGGCCTGGCGGGAGGGCGCCTTCGACCGGGTGCTCGCCGACGTGCCCTGCACCGGCCTGGGGGCGCTGCGCCGCCGGCCGGAGTCCCGCTGGCGCCGCACCCCGCAGACCGCGGCCGAACTCGCCCCGCTCCAGACGGCCCTGCTGGAGCGCGCCCTGGACGCCGCCCGCCCCGGCGGCGTCGTCGCCTACGTGACCTGCTCCCCGCACCTTCCGGAGACCTCCGGCATCGTCGAACCGGTCCTCGCGGCCCGCTCCGACGCCGAGCTGCTGCGCGCCGCCGACCACCTCCCCGAGACCGCCGACGTCGCCGCGGGCAGGGACGGCATGTACGCGCAGTTCTGGCCGCACCGGCACGGCACCGACGCGATGTTCCTGGCGCTGATCAGGAAGCGGGGCTGACCGGATCCGTTTCCGGCCCCGGTGCCGCCCCGCCGCCGGTCGGTACGGCGGCGAGGCCGGGGCCAGGCGCCGGAGGCGGAAGGGGAAGCGCGGGGTGGCCCGGTGCTCACCGGCATGCCCGGCAGTCTCCGAGGCGGCCGCCGGACCGCCGTGTCCGCCCCGCTCCGGGGCGCGTCCTCGGACCGCCGCGAGGACCGTCCTGCACGGGGTGATCCGCCGGTCCTCGTCCGGTCTGCTTCCGTGCGGTCGGGTTCTCAGACGACCTGCTCGCTCTCCGCTCGAACCCGACGGGGACGCGGCGCATCGGCCCAGGCCGGGGCGGTTGCGTGGGGCCTGCGGGCATTCGCCGGCCGCCGAGCGGGGGAGATCGGCACGGGAGACCCGGACGGGCCGGGGCGGGGGGCGGGAAGAGCCCTCCGACGAGGATCTACACTCTGGGACGTGGCGATCCAGATCTCTCCCAGCATCCTGTCCGCCGACTTCGCGCACCTGGCAGACGAAGCGGCGGCCGTCGAGAACGCGGCCGACTGGCTGCACGTCGACGTCATGGACAACCATTTCGTGCCCAACCTGACCCTCGGCCTGCCGATCGTGGAGTCGCTGCTCAAGGCGGCGAAGCTGCCGCTGGACTGCCACCTGATGATCGAGGACCCGGACCGCTGGGCGCCGGCCTACGCCGAGGCCGGCGCGGGCAGCGTGACCATCCACGCGGAGGCCGCCAAGGCGCCGGTCCGCACGCTGCGGGCGATCCGCGCCGCGGGGGCGCGGGCCTCGCTCGCGCTGAACCCCGCCACCCCGCTGGAGTCCTACGCGGACCTCCTCCCCGAGGTGGACATGCTGCTGCTGATGACGGTGGAGCCCGGTTTCGGCGGCCAGAAGTTCATCGACCTGGTGCTGCCCAAGATCCGCAAGGCCCGGGAGCTGGTCGGCGGACGCGACGCCGCGGTGTGGGTGCAGGTCGACGGCGGTATCGCGGCCGACACCATCGAGCGCGCGGCCGAGGCCGGCGCCGACGTCTTCGTCGCCGGCTCGGCGGTCTACGGGGCCGAGGACCCGGCCGCTGCGGTGGAGGCGCTCCGCGCGGCCGCGGAGAAGGCCGCCGCCGGCTGACCCGCCGGGGCATCGGAACGCAGGGCGTCGCCGTCTCGCGGGGTCGGCCCATCCGGGCGGCGGGGCGCCCGCCGGCCGAGGTGCGGTCCGGCGCCGGCGTCCTCCCTCGTCGCGGCGGCCCGACCGCTTCCCGGCGCCATCGGTCCCGGGGCCCGGAGCCGCCCCCTGGACCCGGCCGTGCCCCGCCTGCCCGGAAGCGGAACCGGCGCCGGGGCGGCCGGGAACCCGTCGATGATCTAGGATTCCTGGGAACCGCTTGGTCTGGAACCGGTGCCCGGCAAGGGCGGCGGGACGGCGCGCTCCAGGCGACGGTCGGCCGGTGTCGGATCGGAAGGGCTGCAGGAGCGCGCGGGCGTCCGGCCGGGTCGGGCGGCGGACGGGAGACCGGTCCGCCCGGGGCCCGGTGCGGGGCGGTGCGCTCCCGGGCGCCCCGGAGTGCGCGGAGTGTGCGGATGGACGTGGTGTGGGGCGCCGAATCGGGCGCCGTCCGGTGGGTGCAGGGCTGGGGCTCCTGGCTGGAGCCCTTCATGCAGGCGGTCACCGCCCTGGGGGCGCAGGCGCTGTTCATCGCCCTGCTCCCGCTGCTGTTCTGGAGCGTGCACGCCGGGCTCGGCGCGCGCCTGTCACTGGCGCTGCTCGGGTCGGCCACCGTCAACGCCGTGGTGAAGGCGCTGCTCTACGCCCCCCGCCCGTACTGGTACGACCCCGGGATCAGGCCGCTGGCCACCGAGTCGACGTTCGGCGCCCCCTCCGGCCACGCCCAGCTCTCCACGACCTTCTGGGGCTACCTGGCCGCGCAGTCGGCGCGGCGCGCGGTGTGGGCCGGGGCGGCGGTGCTGGTCGCCCTGATCTGCCTCTCCCGGCTCTACCTCGGGGTGCACTTCTTCACCGACATCGCGCTCGGCCTGGCGCTCGGCGCCCTGCTGCTCTGGCTGGCGCTGCGCTACGAGGACGCGCTGCTGCGGCGGTGGCGGGCGCTGTCGCTGCCGGTGCAGCTGCTGCTGGCGGCCGTGCTGTCCACGGCGCCGGTCGCGCTGGTCGCCGCCTACCAGGCGGTGCTCCGCGCGGGCTGGTCGGTGCCGGAGGAGTGGGCCGGCGCGGTGCCGCCGGACGTGGCGGGGGAGGCGCTGGCGCACACCGCCGCGCTCGGCGGCGGCCTGCTCGGCGCGGTCGCCGGCTTCACCGTGCTGGACCGGCGCGGCTGGTACAGCGCGGACGGATCGCTGATCACCCGGGCCGCCCGCTACGTGACCGGGATCACCGGCGTGCTCGTCATCTGGGCGGTGGTGCGCCTGGCCGTGCCGGAGACCGCCGGCGCCGTCGGCGAGTACATCGGCTACCTGCTCATCTCGCTGTGGGCGGCGCTCGGCGCGCCGGAGCTCTTCGTGCGGCTGCGGATGGCCGACCGGCCGGACCGCGACCGGGCGGGCGCGCACGCCTGAGAAGGCCGCCCCGGGGCCGGGAACCCCGCTCCCACAGGGGTTACCGGCGCCGGCCGGCGGTGCGCCCGGCCCGGTCCGGCCGTCGGGCGGGGACCCCGGTGCACGCCGGGAATGCGCCGGCGTGGCAGACTGTTCGATCAAGACGTAGTCGAAACGCGTGCTCCGGGGTCGGTGAAAATCCGAACCGGCGGTGACAGTCCGCGACCCGGCCGAAGCCATCGGCCGGTTGAACCGGTGGAATTCCGGTACCGACGGTGAAAGTCCGGATGGGAGGCAGTACGCGTGGGACCGGTCCGCCCCTTTCGGCCCCGCAGGGTCCGAGGCGGCGTACCCGTCCTTGCAGCCGGCGGGAGCGCCCGCCGAGCCGAGAACCCCGGAGCCTGACAAGGTTAGGGGTTCGGAACCGGATGTTCACCGGAATCGTGGAGGAGCTCGGCGAGGTCGCCGAGATCACGCCCTTCTCCGACGCTCACGGGGAGTCGGCGCGGATCACCGTGCACGGCCCCCTGGTCACCTCCGACGCCGCGCACGGCGACTCCATCGCGGTCAACGGCGTCTGCCTCACCGTCACCGGGGCCTCCGGCGGCGCGTTCAGCGCCGATGTGATGAAGGAGACGCTGGACCGCTCCTCGCTGGGCGCGCTGCGCCCCGGCTCCCCGGTCAACCTGGAGCGCGCCGCGAAGGTCTCCGACCGGCTCGGCGGCCACATCGTCCAGGGCCACGTGGACGGCACCGCCGAGCTGGTGGAGCGCATCCCCGCGCAGCGCTGGGAGACGCTCCGCTTCTCGCTCCCCGGACACCTCGCCCGCTACGTGGCGGAGAAGGGCTCGATCGCGGTCGACGGGGTGAGCCTGACCGTCGCCTCGGTCGAGGACGCCGCCTTCACAGTGAGCCTGATCCCCACCACCCTGGAGCTGACCACCCTGGGCCGCACCGCCGCCGGCGGCACGGTCAACCTGGAGGTCGACGTCATCGCCAAGTACGTCGAGCGGATCGCGGCGGTCGGCGCCGCCG
>Ga0079224_100005681_pt1 | contig 16425 bp, 8 predicted proteins | sample Stecom2015_FD_80414 | JGI IMG/M metagenome (GOLD analysis project Ga0079224, IMG submission 80414) | Agricultural soil microbial communities from Utah to study Nitrogen management - Steer compost 2015 | ecosystem: Environmental > Terrestrial > Soil > Agricultural land | place: USA: Utah... | reverse complement strand
TCCTTGACAAATGATTCCGTACTCTTTTTCTTCGGTGTTCCCATAATTAAATCTAATCTTTTTTGATGAAAACACTCCTTAAGATTCTAAATTATCATGTCCACTTTTTGCTGACGATTTACATGCAAAGAAGCAAAGATAAGGAAAAGCTCTTAAACGGTGATTTTGTCGTCTATTTTAAGGCTTTTGCCTTGCAACAGTCTTATATAGTTCTTACCCTCCCATGCATTGTGACGGGGATAGAGAAAAAAGAAAAAAAACATAGAGATACTATATTTGAAACATTGACTGCCCCAATAATCGATAAACAAACGATCTGGACAATTATATTTTTCATATTTTAGATGATTCAATAAGATAAAATGGAGATAGGATGAGAGAGTGCAATAGCATATTCTACACGCTTATTTTAATTGTCTCCGTTGCTGTTCAAGCGACAGGGCAGCCTTCCCATGCATTTCACCATCTGACGACCGAGGACGGACTTTCAAACAGCAGCGTCAGTGCCATTCTAAAAGACAAATATGGGTTTTTGTGGATAGGTACAGAGTCAGGGTTAAATCGTTACGATGGCTACGAATTCAAAAAATATACAATGCAACCAGGAACGCCGAATTCATTGTTGGAAAATAACATCTGGGAATTGCAGGAAGATGGCTTGGATAATATCTGGATTACTAGTTTTTCCTATATGATTTACAACCGTGATAAAGACAATTTCATTACCGATGTTCCGAATTTTTTACAAGGATTGGGTATAACCGTTGATCTGAACTATAAGATATACGTCGATAAAAGAAAGGATTTATGGGTATTGAGTGGGCAGAAAGTGTTTTTCTATAATACCCGCGAGCATACTTTGAAAGTTTTCGATATTAAAGTAAGATTAGATGAAATGCGGAGCGTTGAGTTAAGTGATGACGGGGAATCCTTGTACGGCATTTTTAAACCCGGATTTCTGTGGCAAATCAATAAACGTACTGGAAACCAGACCGTATTGGAGTTGCAGGGTATTATTGAACCGGAGGTTTACAACGGAATATATGTTGATAGTCGTAGGGGGCTGTGGCTATTTTCCGGCAAAAATGATCTGATTTACTACCGAAAAAGTCATGACTCAGATTGGAGAAAATTGTTACTAAGTTCAGTTACCGAAACACAGCGCAATCGAGTACTGACTTTAATGGATGATGAGAACGGCCACATTTGGGTAGGAACCGACCATAGCGGATTGTTCATATATGACAGAGCCAATGAGCGTCTTACCAATCTGGTGTCGGAGCAGAGATCAAATTCTTCTATTGCTTCAAATAATGTCACATGCCTGTATAGAGACGATAATGGAATTGTATGGGCGGGCCATTATAAGAAAGGCATATCATATTATCACTATAGTTTTCATAACATTGTAAATATTGAGCACCCGGACTGCAGAGATGTTATGGCAATATTAGAAGATCGGCAAGGTAATATTTGGTTAGGTACCGATGGAAATGGACTTTATCTAAAAGAAAAAGGGAAGGAAAATAAAATCAGAAAATTACAGATAGGAAGCAACGTAATTGTCTCTCTATTGGAGGATCAAAAAGGAAGGATATGGGTCGGAACGTACCTAGATGGTCTTTTTTGCTATGAAAATGGAAAATTTAGCCATTATACAAAAGACAATAGCAGCTTATCAGGCAATAATATTTGGGATTTGGTGGAAGACCGTTACGGAAATTTGTGGATTGGGGCCCTGGGTGGCGGTGTTCAATATTTGCCTGGTGAAGAAGGGAGTATGGAATCTCTCGTGACTGTATGCGAAGGTATGGAGTTCCCGCTGGATTTTTTTTACAGCGGAGGTGATAAACTTTACGTGGGTACGGTTTACGGACTTTATGTGGTGGATATTACGACCGGCAATCACACTATTGTTTTTGGAAATAACCGGGGAACGCAGAATTTCCGGCAAACGACAGTGTCCAATGTGTATAAAGACGACGGAGACTATCTCTGGTTGGGGCACCCGGAAGGGATCACCCTGTGGGACTTGAAAAAAGATACGCTTTACTACGTTGACAAAGAAAATGGCCTTAGAGATAACCTTACCCGTGGTATAACAGCGGATGACCATCATAATATTTGGGTGACAACAAGCAACGGCCTGTCGATTCTTTCAGCGAAACCCGATAGAGAAGGTAATCTGCTTATAGAGTGCCGAAACTTCTCTACCAAAGATGGGTTTAAGGACAACTATTTTAATCTCCATGCTATTTTTAAACTTCGCAATGGGGATTTTTTATTAGGTGGAGCAGAAGGTTATACCCTTGTGAATCCGAACAAAATGGCTGAAAAAAAACAGCCACCCGCTAAGGTAATATTTACCGGACTGAGCGTAGGAAATAATGTTGTAAAGATAGATTCGCTTTACGAAGGTAATAGATTATTGAGACGTCCCATGGAACAAACCGATTCTTTAACTTTCAGCCATAAGGATAAACTAATCTCTATACAATTCACTGCCGGAGACTTGCAGTATGCCGATAAAGTAAAATATGCATATAAACTCCAGGGCTTTAACAATCAATGGATTAATACGTCGGAGAACAAAATTGTTTTTTCCTCGCTGGTTCCAGGGAGTTATCAACTTTTCGTTAAAGCATGTAACAGTGATGGTGTATGGAACAACAATGCCTCAGTCTTAAATATCACGGTTACTCCTCCTTTCTATTTTTCAACATGGGCAATTGACTTATACGTTGTCTTGGCACTTAGCGCCATCTTGTTCGTAATTTACCGTACAAGAAGACATCACCGCACCAGACTCGAACAGCAAAAAGCGCAATTCGAACGAGAGCAAGAAGCCAACCTTAACGAAATGAAAATCAGGTTTTTTACCAATGTCAGTCATGATTTGCGCACGCCGCTTACATTGATCACAACGCCATTGCAAACAATCTTAAATCAGGACCTGGAGGAAGACTTGCGTAGGAAGCTAAGTTTAATTAATAAAAATGCGGACCATTTATTGTCTCTGATTAGCTCATTGCTCGATTTCCGAAAACTGGATGCCGGTGCCGAATCGCCGCGCTTGCGACATGGCGATTTCGTCAGATTCATTAGAGATATATGTCAGCCTTTTTATGCCTACGCCACAGACCGCCAGATAAGCTTTTCCTTTTCTAATGAAATTGAAAGCTTGACTATGCAGTTTGATCCGGAAAAAGTACAGAAGATCGTATTGAACCTCCTTTCCAATGCTTTTAAGTTTACTCCGGATAATGGAAGAATTGATGTTCATATCTACCAGGAAGGAGAAAATGTGTGCGTCAATGTCTCTGATTCGGGGCAAGGCATTAATGATTTAGAAAAAAGACACATTTTTGAACGATTTTATCAGGCTTCCCCTACGCAGGAAAAGACTGGTAGTGGTATCGGTCTGCATATAGTCAGGGAGTATGTTCGCATGCACGGAGGTACTATCACTGTGATGGACAATATGCCAAAAGGTAGCATATTCACCTTAAAGCTCCCTATCATAGAAATTGGAGAGGTTGCGGAGGAGTTGAATTCGGAAGAGCTGTCAGAAGATGACGTGGTTGAGCAAATTGAAGAACATCTGCTTTCTGGGAATCCCGTTTTGCTATTTGTGGATGACAATAAAGAATTCTGCGAGTTTATGGCCGATAGTCTGTCAGATGAATACACCGTATTGCTTGCCAATAATGGGCAGGAAGCAATTGAGCAGCTGGAAGGAAACGATGTGAACATAGTGGTAAGTGACGTCATGATGCCGGTTTTGAATGGGATCGATCTCTGCCGCCGGATAAAAACTAACATACAATGGTCTCACATGCCGGTTATCCTGCTTACCGCTCGTGCAGCCGAAGAATATCAAATAGAGGGTTTGGAAATGGGAGCAGATGATTATCTGACCAAACCTTTCAATTTCAACCTGCTTAAACTGCGGATCCGTAAGTTTTTGGAATGGACCCAAAAATGCCACGTTTCATTTAGCCAAAAGATGGACGTCTCTCCCAGTGAAATCACTATTACTCCTTTAGATGAACAATTAATCGAGAAAGCTATCAAAGTTGTGGAAGAACATATAAGTGATTCGGGATTTTCTGTAGAGGATCTAGGGGCAGCAGTAGGGCTTAGCAGGAGCCACTTATATAAAAAACTTATGTTCATCACCGGTAAAGGGCCAGCTGAATTCATTCGGACTGTCCGTTTGAAGCGGGGAAGGCAACTTTTAGAGAAAAGTCAACTGCAAATAGCTGAAGTTGCTTATGCCGTTGGCTTCAATTCCCCCAAAAGATTTACCATCAATTTCAAAAACGAATTTGGTATTTCTCCCTCAGATTACCTGCGTAGCCTAAATACCACAGAATAAAACATTATTGACCCTTGCTTAACACATGGAGAACCCTGTTCTGGCAAGATGCGGAAGGTGTAATATATTTGATTGCTGTTCGGCAAATTTTGGAAAGAAACTGGCCAATGTAGAGTGAACTAAAAATCTAAAAAAAATTTTAGTTTACATTTTCAATGAAAAAACCGTTCCATGCAGCCCTTATCCGAATTGGAACAGTCTGGGCCGCAAGCGACAAAGTCTTTACCGGATAGGGATTTTACCAGGAAACGACCGGATATCTGAATGAAAATTATGAGGAAAGATTCTCTTCGTTCTTATCCTCCGTTGACTACTTCCTCGAAGAGAAAAGGGAAAGCTGAAAGATTGCGTAGTTTTATGGTAAAACAGCCCTCTAATACCTTAATGGCGCAAATAAGACATCAAAGACCCATATTTAACACATGGCGAACCTTCTTTCAAAGAGATAAATAATACATTTACGATAGTTAAAGCGGTGATCGGTAGGTCACTATTAAATAACCTAAAACCATGTACTTATGACATTACTATTACAAACGTTTGTGCTTATGAAATGGCCAAGTGTAAGACGTTGGAGTCTGCTAGCCATTGTTTTTATGGGACTGTCTGCCGTCCCTATTTACGGACAGAACATTCCGGTATCAGGAGTAGTGAAATCCACTCTGGATAACGAACCTCTGATCGGTGTAAATGTTGTTATTAAAGGAACTACAACAGGTGCCGTAACTGATGTTAATGGTACCTATAAGCTGTTGGTAAATTCAGAAGACGATGTACTTGTTTTCAGTTCCATCGGGTCCATTACGGAAGAAATTAAAGTAGGCAATAAAAGTATCATCAATGTTGACATGATGCCGGATATTACCGCTCTTGACGAAGTTGTGATGGTCGGCTACGGCACAGCAAAGCGAGAAGATGTCACTGGTGCTATTTCTTCCATTAGTGGAGATGAACTTCGCAAAACACAACCCGTTACATTTGATCAAGCACTACAAGGAAAAGTAGCTGGTGTAGTGGTACAACAAACATCCGGTCAACCAGGAGGTGGGGTTAGCGTTCAAATACGTGGTATGTCTTCCTTTGGTAATAACTCACCTTTATATGTCATTGATGGTGTCATTATTGGACAAGGTTTTGATAGCGGTGGTGGTACTAACCCGTTAGCGACTATTAGCCCATCAGATATAGAATCTATTGATGTATTAAAAGATGCATCAGCTAGTGCTATTTATGGTTCGCAGGCAACCAATGGTGTCATTATCATTACCACAAAAAGAGGTAAAGAAGGATCACCAAAAATTACTTACGACTATAGTGTTGGCATGCAACAATTAATAAAACAGTATCCTACTATGGATTTGCAAGAATATGCCCAGTTCATTAATGATAGAGCTGCTGTTTGGGGATTTGATGAAAGACCTGAATTTGCAAATCCTCAGTACTTAGGGAAAGGAACAAACTGGCAAGACGAATTATTCAGAAATGCCCCAATGAGCAATCATGTACTTACATTGAGTGGTGGTAATGATAGAACACAGTATTTATTGTCGGGTTCTTATGTTAATCAAGAAGGTATAGCGCTGGGATCTGAATTTACAAGAACTTCTTTAAGGTTAAATTTGGATAACAAAACGACTGATTGGTTAAAAATAGGGACTAGTTTACAGTTAACCCATGTTGATGAGAATATAAATTCAACAGGTTCAAATGTTATTGCAGAAGCATTATGGCAAACACCAGATATCCCTGTAAGAAATCCTGATGGTAGTTTTGCTGGAGAAGAAAGTAATGAAGGATGGATTCAAAAACGTGTAAATCCTTATGCTATGGCACTTGTTAATAAAAATAATCCTAAAAGAAATCAGGTATTTGCTAATTTTTACGCAGAAATAGCATTTACAAAGGATCTAACTTTTAGAAATGAAGTGTCTGGTAATTTTTCATTTAGAACAGAAGATCAATATAAACCTAAATATAAGTTTGGGCTAGCCGAGAGATTAACGAATGAAGCTTTTTATAGCTATAGTCAAGACTATTATACTACTTTTAGAAGTTTCCTTACTTACGCTAAAGTATTTAATAGCAAATACAATGTTAATGCAATGGTAGGACATGAGGCACAGGTGTCTCAGTTTGAAAATATTAACGCAGGAAGAAATGGTTTCGTTTCAGACAATGTTACTAATATAGGTAGTGGTGATGCGCAAACAGCAACCAATGGTGGAACTAAAGGAGACAATGCACTGGAATCTTATTTTGGGCGTCTTACTTTTATTTATAATGATAAATACATATTGACTGGTAATGTTCGTGCGGATGGTTCTTCAAAATTTGCGCCAGATAATCGTTGGGTTGCTACCTATTCAGGAGCATTTTCTTGGAAGATCAATAATGAAGGTTTCTTAAAAGATGTAAAAAGGATTAATGAACTTAAATTAAGAGTGGGTTATGGTCTAACTAATAATCAAAATATTAGAAACAATGCTTATTTATCACTATTAGGAACTGTCCCTACTGCTTTGTCGGGTAGTGCACAACTTACAACTAATTTGGGGAACCCTGATGTTGAATGGGAAAAAACAGAATATAGCAATGTTGGGCTTGATGTAAGACTCTTTAACTGGAGACTTAGTCTTTCAGTGGATGCTTATAATCGTTTGACAAATGATTTGTTGATGCAAATTCCATTACCTGCTTATTCCGGAGCATCTGCTGACTGGTCCCCAGGATCAATTGGCGCTCCGTATATAAATATAGGGGCTGTTAGGAATAGGGGGTTTGACCTTCATTTGAATTCAACAAATATAAACAAAGGGGATTTTACCTGGAGTACAGATTTCACATTATCCCATAACAAAAATAAAATATTAAAATTAAATACAGATGGGGCTTCTTTGACTGCAAAGCTTTTTGACCCGGAGCAGATAGTTTCTGAAACAAAAGTAGGTGGATCTATGGGTGATTTTTATGGGTATGTAGTTGATGGGGGCGTATTTGCAACTGCGAGCGACTTTGAGAATCATGCGTTGCCTGCTACTAATGATGGTGTTACATTACCAATTACGCCAAACTCTGGAGGCGTATGGTATGGAGACCTTAAATTTAAAGATTTAAATGGGGATGGCATTATCACTGAAAAAGATAGAACATATTTAGGCTCTCCTATTCCTGATTTTCAATTAGGTCTTGGTAATACTTTTAGATATAAAGGTATAGATTTAAATATATTCTTTAGCGCCAGCATAGGTAATAAAGTAGTAAATGAAATGAGGATAAGAGGAGAATATCCTTCAACACAATTTGGTTTCCTAAAAGCATTAAAAAATCATGCAGTACTTGCTTTAATAGATCCTACTGGGTCTGATTCAGATGTCAACAATGTATATGTTACAAACCCAAACACTACCATTGTAGGGCTTAGGAATACTAATGGTGCTAATCAAAACCAACGTTTCTCTGACAAATATGTTGAAGATGGGTCTTTTATCAGATGTAAGAATATCACTCTAGGGTACACATTCCCTAAAGAACTACTTGGTAAGATACATTTAGAGAATTTACGTGTATATGCGAATGTTACCAATGCCTTTCTTATTACAAACTATACAGGGATGGATCCGGAAGTAGGTTCATGGAATCCTTTACGGGCAGGAATTGATAGTGGCTTTTATCCACAAGCTCGAACATTTACTTTAGGGCTTAACATAGGACTTTAAGTAAACAAAATAAACTAACGTATTATGAGATATATATATAAAATATGTGTGTTGTTTACTGTACTTTTTACAGTAAGCTGTCAGGATGATTTTCTTGATCGTCCTTCGCTATCAGAGATAAGCGCTGAAAATTTTTATCAGACAAAAGAAGAACTAAGGTTAGCTACAGCAGCACTTTATGGTAAACCATGGGCACGATGGCATAATGAAGCATACATCCCGTTAGGAGATGTAATGAGCGGAAACATTATTATACCATATCAAGGTGCAGACTTAGTAGAACTTAACACGTTTACGATTTCAGGATCTAACGGACGTTCATATTCCGGTTGGAAAGGGCTTTATATGGTAGTTGCGCATTGTAATACTACCATTAAGGGTATTGAGAATACGTCAGCAACAATTGCTGAGGCAGATAAGAATGCTGCCATAGCAGAAGCAAGATTTATTCGTGCCATGGCATACTATCATCTTGCTTTATTATGGGGAGAGGTGCCTATTATTGAAGATAATACGAAGCTAATAACATCACCTTTAATAAATAGAAATATAACAGCTGATGTTTACCGATTCATTGCTGAAGATTTAATTTTTGCAGCCGAAAACCTTCCTCTAACTGATGCGCCTGGTAGAGTAACTACTTGGTCTGCAAAAGGCCTGTTAAGTAAAGTGTATTTAACGATGGCAGGATTGGGACAATCCGGAGGTACACGTAATCAGGAATATTTGGATTTGGCAAAAAATACTGCAAAAGATGTGATTGAAAACAGTGGTTTAGATTTGTTTCCTAGTTATTATGATCTTTTTAGAACACAATATAATGATAGTCCGGAATCATTATTTGCACTACAATGGACTGTAGGTGCAGGTTGGGGAGAAGGTAATATGTTATTGACCTACTCACCAAGTATGGAAATTAATCCTCAAAAAGATGGTGGTTGGGGTGGCCCATTAACTAGTTATGATTTATATTTAGCTTATACGGAGCAGGATTCCATAAGACGTAAAGCGAATTTTATGTTAACTGGAGATCATTATCCTGAGTTAAATGCTGCTGAAGGTGGTTATACTGCTACTAATTCAACTATGAAAAAACACATTATTGGTAATGAAGTAGATAACAATGCGCCTTCAATGACATTTACTAGTTCCATATTGCATACGCAATTACTAAGATTAGCAGATGTTTATTTAGTTTATGCTGAGGCTATCTTGGGCAACAATGGCTCTACATCTGATGCGGATGCTTTACTATATTTTAATATGGTTAGAGAGCGTGCAGGTGTTGATCCTGTAACGGCGCTTGATATTGATGTTATCTTTGATGAAAGGAGGCTTGAATTTGCTTGTGAAGGACAATATTGGCTTGATTTGGTAAGACTCTCTTATTTTAATCCGGTAAAAGCGATTGATCGTCTTAACAATCAACAACGAGTAACATTTGAATATGACGGCGATACCAAAGAAGCTACGCCTAATGATCCTATTGGAGTCATTTCTCCTGCTACCTTAGCCACTTTTACATTAGAGTTGCCTGTATCAGAGGTGATTGCTAATCCTAAATTGCTTGAACCTGCAGTAGCATACTATTAATACTAAATAATAAGACATGAAAAATATATTGAATAAATACATTGCATTTTTACTGGCTCTGACGGTAATTATTACAATGTTTACATCTTGCGATAATGATGACGATGTTACGGCTGCTCCTGTTATTACCGAAATACGAAATTATGCAGCTTCGCCAAATGATACGCTTGTTGATAAGATAGTTCCTGGTCAATGGATCGTAATTCATGGAAAGAATTTAAAAGATGCCAAACAGATAAGTTTTAATGGTAGTTCTGCCAATTTCGATCATGGATTGTTTTCAGATGAAACAGCTGTTTTACAAATTCCTTCATCATTACCTTTTAATGATGTTGATTCAGCTCTTCTTCATACTATAAATTATGTCACCGCTGGCGGAGCAACTACTTTTAATTTTAATGTAAGTCCACCGCCAGCTACTATCACAGGAAATTCGATGACTTCCGGTACTTTGGCAGGTGATTCGATTTATATTTATGGTACCAATTTATTCTTGATAGAAAAGTTGACCATAGCGGGTGTAAATGTGTCATCACTTACAACGGTAGATGATGGTAGTTCCATCGGATTTGTACTCCCGGCTATTGATGCACCAATGCCTTGGGAAGGAGAGGTTGTTGCCTCATCTGTTACCTATGAATTTGATGTTTTAATTGTTCCGGAAATTTTTGCTGTTTCTAATGCAAATCCTTCAGAAGGTGATTCTATACGTCTGTATGGTAAAAATTTGAATGGTATTTCAAGTCTTAGTTTTGGCGGTGCTACTATTACAGATTTTACTGAGGATCCTGATGGCTTTTATGTTGAGTTTACAGCTCCTAACCAGGGAAGCTACTCTAGTGGACCAGTGATCATTGTTAGTGATTACGGAACGGCTACTACTGTTTATAATATCAATACTCAAAATGGCGTTACTGAAGGACTTTTAGCAAATTTTGAGTGGGGTGATTATTTTGGTTATCACTGGTCGGGAGATATTACCCTAGCCGAGAATGTAGCCGATTTTAATGGTTCGATGGGCACAAATACAAGTCAGATTGTGTATTTTAATTCTCCTGTTTTAGCCGGTGGGGAGAGTAAGTACGCTCCATTAGGTAATTCTAATACTGGTAATAAATGGATACCTGTGGAAAATCTTTCAGATCCTGTTGAAAACTGGGGTCTTCAATTTGAAATAAGTGTGCCTCAGCCATGGAATGGTGGTACTCTTTATTTTAAAACTGAATTGGCAGGTGAAAAGTTTGTAGCGCGTTATGAGCCATGGAAAATTCCTGGTTCTAATAAGACTCTTGCTTTTAAAACGGAAGGTTGGCAAACCGTAACTATTCCTTTATCTCAATTCAGATCAAAAGATATCACATTAGGGGATGGTGATTCAGTTACTAGTTTAACCGAATTATTAGGGCCTACTGGTGCAAGTAGTTATGATCTTACCCTTAAAAATTTCGCTTCTTCATCAACAGCAACGGGTTTTTATGCGGCTATTGACAACATCAGAGTGCAAAAAATCAAAGAATAAGACTTTCATAGTGTCTTTTTAATAGCTTGAAGTAACCTACAGGGGATGTTATGGAAATTATATTCCCTGTAGGTCTTTACAGAGCCGAAGATTCTAAATTCATGATAAAGCACATGAAGATAATATCTTGCTATAGCTTATTGACTTCCTTATTTATGAAATTTTATTTCCTGTAGAAGGGGGTACTGCAGGATCTATTGTCTTCTCTGATTAGCATAAAATAATGCAAGATAATACATCAATGTCCCTTACTTGACACATGTTGTACCGTCCTCTTGGTAAAGCAAATGGTATTTTTGGCCATTGGATGCGCTTATAGAGGGGGTGAGGTCAATAGTCTGAAATATATAGATGGAATTGGCTTATGTGTAAAGAAAGATTGATAGTACAATAATTTAAGTTCAAATACTGGAATGGAGCATCTCCAACCTAGGCATTTGAGCGCTAAAAAGAGACAAAAATTTTAAAAGGTCAATTAATTAAAAGGTACAATGATGAAAAAGCGATTTGGAGGGATAATGGCAATTCTTATGTGGACCGTGACTTTGATGGCCTGTGGAAAAGATGATGATGCCCAACAACAATTAACGGTTTCAGAAACAGAGATATCATTTCCTGCAGAAGGGGGAACGTCGGCAATAACAATCGACTGTAACAGTGAATGGAATATTAGCTATGCTGCCTCCTCCTGGCTGACGTTAAGTCAAAGCAGTGGCGACAGTGGCAATGTAACTATAGATTTAATTGCCACAAACAATTCCACGGGGTTTCTGCGGTCAACAATATTAAATATTAACGCAACAAATGGGCAAGTCCGACGAATTACAGTTTCCCAGGATAACATGTACTCGATCCCATCTTTATACCCTTCGTACAACACATCTCCTGCCGAACCTGATATGACAGGAATGGGCAGCAATGCTGTGGAGCTTGCAGGCAAAATGAAACTGGGATGGAATATTGGTAATACGTTAGAGAGTCCGGGTGGAGAGAATGGATGGAACGGTAACAATATCGGATGGAATCCCATAATTACTGAAGAATATGTGAAGACAGTAAAACAGCAAGGTTTTAATGCGATCCGTCTTCCTTGTGCGTGGGATTGGCACCATCTGGAAGATCCTGCGACTGCACGAATAGATCCGGATTGGATGGAGAGGGTAAAAGAGGTCGTTGGGTATTGTGTGGACAATGACTTGTATGTGCTGCTCAACATCCATTGGGATGGCGGCTGGCTTGATGAAAACATTAATAAGGAAATGCAGGATTCGATCAATGCCAAACAAAAAGCTTATTGGGAGCAAATAGCCACGGCCATGCGCGATTTTGATGAGCATCTGATATTTGCCGGCACCAACGAACCTCCTGCACATGACGCTGAAAGTATGGAAGTACTACTGTCATACCATCAGACCTTCATAGATGCAGTCCGGTCCACCGGAGGGCGGAATAGCTATCGTACACTTGTGGTCCAGGGACCTGCGACTGATATTGAAAAGACATATGACCTGATGAATACCCTTCCTACAGATGAGGTAGAGGAACGGATGATGGTAGAGGTACATTATTATACTCCTTCCCAATTTTGCCTGCTGCTGGATGGCGATGCAGATTGGGGTAAAATGTTTTATTACTGGGGAGCAGGGCATCATTCAACTATTGAACCGGACCGCAATGCTACCTGGGGAGAAGAAGATGATACAAACAACTTCTTCGGCATGATGAAAACGAAGTTTGTTGACAAGGGAATACCAGTAATATTGGGCGAATACGGAGCTTACAGGCGTGACAACCGTGAAAATGTTCCCCTGGATTTGGAAACCCACAACGATGCAGTGGATCATTGGATCACTTATGTGACCAAACAGGCATTAGCCAATGGCATAAAACCATTCTGGTGGGATACGGGCGGTGCGTTGGATAGAGTAAATTATACGATAAAAGACCAAAGGACAATTGATGCACTTGTCGAAGGTGGTAAATAAGAAGATAGAAAGTTGAATTGGTTATTAACTAATAAATCAGATAAAATGAAGGAGAATTTAACTAAAACATTACTGGTTCTTTTTTTAGTCATGGCTTTTGCCTCATGTAAGGACGAAGAAGACATAGACCCTATACTTACCGTTTCTGTGGATGAGGTTGCGTTCCCCGGAGAAGGCGGAGACACCACCATAATCATTACATCTAGTGATCAATGGAGTATTTCAAATTCTGCTTCCTCTTGGTTGCAGTTGAGTCAAACGAGCGGGAACAGTGGTGATACTAACATTCAGCTAACAACAGAAACAAACAGTACAGGAATTTCCCATTCTACAATATTGGCGGTCACTTCTGAAAATGGCCAGGCAAGGAGGATCAAGGTGTCACAGGGTAGTCTGCTATATCCGTCATACAATACATCGCCAAAAGCGCCGGATGCCACTGGCATGAGCAGCAATGCAGTTGAGTTGGCAGCAAAAATGCATTTGGGAATAAACTTTGGCAATACCATGGAAGCCCCAACCGAAGCTGAGTGGGTGAATAGCAAAATTACCGAATCGTACGTGAAATTTGTAAAACAAATAGGTTTCAATGCTGTACGGCTTCCCGTTGGCTGGGTTACGTATCATTTAAGCGATCCGGCAAAAATGAAAATTGACCCTGCGTGGCTTAACCGGGTGAAAGAAGTGGTTGGATGGTGTGTAGCCAATGATATGTATGTGATCCTGAATGCTCATGGGGATTGGGGCTGGCTGGAAAATAATGTCAATAAGGCAATGAAAGATTCCGTTAATGCGAAGCAAAAGGCGATTTGGGAGCAAATTGCTACAACCATGCGTGATTTTGATGAGCACCTGATATTTGCAGGCACGAATGAACCTATAGTTGAAAATGCCGAACAGATGGCCATACTCGACAGCTACCACCAGACATTTGTTGATGCAGTTCGCGCTACCGGAGGCAGGAACAGTTATCGCGTGCTGGTTGTGCAGGGGCCTATCACTAACGGTGAGTTAACTTATAATCTTATGAACACGCTTCCTGTAGATCCGGTACCTGATCGTTTGATGGTTGAAATTCACAACTACACGCCTGCAACATTTACGCTACTAACGGATGAAGATGTAAGTTGGGGCAAAATGGCTTACTACTGGGGGACTGGGAATCATTCTACTATTGAGCCAGAGCGCAACGCCACCTCTGGAGAAGAGGAGCACCTTGATGAATTCCAAAAGATGAAAGAGAAGTTTGTTGATAAAGGTATCCCTGTGGTGCTGGGCGAATATGCAGCCTGGAGACGGACTGCCGATCTCGGCAAGCCTGTTCCTTTGGATACGGAGATGCACAACAAGTCTGTGGATTACTGGTCATATTATGTAACCAAACAGGCTAAAGCGCATGGTCTTGTGCCATTCTGGTGGGAGATAGGTTTTATGTTAGACAGAGCTAATAATGTGGTAAAAGACCAGGCTATGTTAGATGCCATTATCGAGGGGGGTAAATAAAAAATTCAGGAGTGAAACAGGGGGATAATTGGATAACCTATGTGACCAGACAGGCATTAGCCAATGGCATAATACAATTCTGGTGGGATACGGTCAGCGCCTTGGAGAGGGCAAATTGTACGGTGAAAGACCAGCGGACACTTGATGCCCTTGTAGCAGGGGGTGGATGCAATATTCCACGGCTGAAGACCCAATATTTTTATAAACAATAAAATAACGTACAATGAATAAATATTTCTTTGCTAAAATATTACTGGTTCTTTTGTGGGCTATGACTTTGATGTCTTGTGGGAAAGAGGATGTCGATCCACAATTGACGGTTTCTGCAACCGAAGTTTCCTTTGAGCCAGATGGCGGAACTTCTGATATATCACTTACAACAAACGGCACATGGACCGTTTCTAATCCAGCAACATCTTGGTTGCAAATAAACAATACGAGTGGTGGTAGTGGAACAGCAACAATAACATTAACATCTGGAATCAATGGTTCTGGATTGACTCGTACTGCTGTGATTACAGTTACGTCAAGCCATGGGCAGGCAAGGCGTATAACAGTTACACAAACTGGTAATTTATATCCTTCATACAACTTAACGCCTAAAGCACCCGACGCAACAGGAATGAGCAGCACGCCCGTGGAACTGGCGGCAAAAATGCATATGGGAATAAATTTTGGCAATACCATGGAATCCCCAAACGAAGCTGAGTGGGTGAACAGTAAAATTACCGAATCGTATGTGAAATTTGTAAAACAATTAGGTTTCAATACTGTAAGGCTTCCCACTGGCTGGGTTTGGAGTCATTTAAGTGATCCTGAAAAAATGAAAATTGACCCTGCATGGCTTGACCGGGTGAAGGAAGTGGTTGGATGGTGCGTGGCCAATGATATGTATGTGATACTGAATGCCCATGGGGATGATGGCTGGTTGGAAAAAAATGTCAATGCGGCAATGCAAGAGACCATTAATGCGAAGCAAAAAGCAATTTGGGAACAGATTGCTACAACCATGCGTGATTTTGATGAGCACCTTATTTTTGCCGGCACAAATGAACCTGCGGTTGACAATGCCGAGCAGATGGCCATACTTAATGGTTATCACGAAACATTTATCAAGGCGGTTCGCTCTACCGGAGGCAAGAACAGTCACCGAGTGCTGGTTGTGCAGGGACCTTCAACTGACATTATTAAAACTTCTCAGCTGATGACTCCGACTACGCTTCCTCATGACCCGGTACCTAATCGTTTGATGCTTGAGGTACATTTTTATGGGCCTTGGCATTTTAATCTAATAAACGATGGAGAATACAATCCGGACACCAAAGCGAGTTACTACTGGGGGGCTGGAAATCATTCCACTATTGAGCCGGAACGCAATGCGCCTGATGGAGAAGAGGATGAGCTTATGGTAGAAATCGGAAAGATTAAAAAGTTTGTTGATGCAGGTATCCCTGTGATGCTGGGTGAGTATGGAGCCTGGAGGCGTACTGCCGAGTATAACGGGCAGATTCCTCTAGATACGGAGATGCACAACAAGTCTGTGGAAGCCTGGGCAACTTTTGTGACCAAAACGGCTAAAGCCAATGGTGTGATACCATTCTGGTGGGAGATAGGTTTTATGTTAGATAGAGCTAACAATGTGGTAAAGGACCAGGCTATGTTAGATGCCATTATCGCAGGATATAATTAATAATATAGTGTCAATATTATAGCATCAGGTTATTTTCCTTC
>Ga0079224_100005680_pt1 | contig 16426 bp, 8 predicted proteins | sample Stecom2015_FD_80414 | JGI IMG/M metagenome (GOLD analysis project Ga0079224, IMG submission 80414) | Agricultural soil microbial communities from Utah to study Nitrogen management - Steer compost 2015 | ecosystem: Environmental > Terrestrial > Soil > Agricultural land | place: USA: Utah... | reverse complement strand
GATCGGCGGCGTCATCCTGCTCTCGGGCGACACGCACGTCGGCGAGCTCAACTGCATCCCCTGGAGCGAGCGCGGCGGCTACGACCTCTACGAGCTCGTCAGCTCCCCGCTGGCCCAGTTGCCCGAGAAAGGAGCCTGGACGGCGCTGCGCCCCGAGATGCGCATCCGGCAGGTCTATGCGCGCAGCAACAATTTCGGCCTGCTCGAGTTCGACCTCGCGGCCGACGATCCCACCGTCACGCTGACGCTGCGCGATACCACGGGCCGCGAGGTCTGGTGGCGGCCGGTCACGCTGAAGGCCTCCGAGCTCGTCAACGGGACGACGTCCTGGCGCACGCACATCGATGAGATCTCGTTGCGGCGGTACGAGTCCTGGAAAGCCGGCGGCGAGTACTACCTCCCGGAAGGATTCTGACGACCCGGTTTTGGTGCGTCGGCGCGATTGCCGGTAGGATGCGGCCGTTTTGTCCCGGGGGGAAGCCCATGACGTCCAGGCCGGCCTTGTTGTGCCTGCTGCTCGCCGCCGCGCAGGCACATGCCGCGTCGCTCGCGACGCTGCCGCGTGCCGCCGGCGACATCCGCATCGACGGCGAGCTCGAGGAGGCGGCCTGGTCCGCCGCGCTCGAAGTCGTGCTCGGCTTCGAGAACGATCCGGCCGAGAACACCGCGGCGCCGGTCAAGACGGTCGCGCGCCTGCTCGAGGACGGCAGGAACCTGTACGTCGCCTTCGAAGCGCACGATCCCGATCCCTCCCGCATCCGTGCCTGGCTCCGCGACCGGGACTCCCTGGAGTCGAACGACTACGTCGGCATCAGCGTGGACACCTACGACGAAGGCCGGCTGGCGTTCGAGTTCATGGCGAACCCGCTGGGCGTGCAGCTCGACAGCCTGTTCGACGACGTCACGGGCGAGAACGACGAATCCTGGGACGCGGTGTGGGAATCGGCCGGCAGGATACGAGGCGACGGCTACGCCGTGGAAATGCGGATACCGCTGAGCCAGCTCCGCTTCCAGGACACGCGCGAGGCCCAGGTGTGGCGGTTCCGGCTCGTCCGTTCCTGGCCACGGGACTCCCGGGTGCTCGTGTCGAACATGCGCAAGGACCGGAACCGCAACTGCACCATCTGCCAGTACCCGAAGCTTGCGGGTTTCGCCGGCGCCACGCCCGGGAAACACCTCGAGATCGTGCCCACGTTGACGGCCTCCCGTTTCCGGACCGCAAGAAATGGCCGGCAAACCGTGACGGACGCGGGCCTGAGCGCGCGCTACCGCGTCACCCCGGAAGTGACGGTGAACGTGGCGCTCAATCCCGATTTCTCGCACGTCGAGGCGGACAGCGTCGAGCTCGACGTCAACAGCCGGTTCACGCCGTCGCTGCCGGAACGACGTCCGCTGTTCCTCGAGGGCGCCGAGTACTTCCGCACGCCTCACGAGGCGGTGTTCACCCGCACGATCGCCAGTCCAGAAGCCGCCGCCAAGCTGACGGGTAAGCGCGGCGGCCACGTGTTCGCCGGGTTCGTCGCGCATGACGAGGTGACGAGCCTGCTGTTCCCGGGACCCTCGGGTTCCTCCACGACCGTGCTCGGGCAGCCGAACACGGTCGCCGTCGGGCGCTACAACCGCACCAGCCCGGGCGGTTCCTCGCTGGGCGCGCTGGCGACGGTGCGCGACGGCGACGGTTACCGGAACACGGTCGCCGGCTTCGATACGCTGTGGCGCATCGGCGACCGGCACGAGGGGAGCGCACAGCTTCTCGAGTCGGACACGACCTACCCGGAAGCCGTTGCGGCCGCGTTCGACCAGCCGCGCGGCGCATTCAGCGGCCGCGCGCTCCTGCTGCAGCACGGCTACGACTCCCGCACCTGGTTCGCGAACCTGAATCTGTGGCGGATCGACGGGACGTTCCGCGCGGACGCGGGGTTCATGCCGCAGGCCGGGAGCGCCTTCCGCAAGACCGAGATCGGCCGCAAGTGGTACGGCGACGAGGCGAGCTGGTGGCACCGCGTGCGCGTGCGCGGCTATTACGAGCTCAAGGACCGGGAGGACGGCCGGGTTCTCGAAGAGACACGGGTCGTGGGCGTCGACCTCGCCGGTCCGTTCCAGTCGGAGATCGACCTGCGCCTGCGCAGCAGCCGCGAGCTCGAGGGCGGCCGGTACTTCGACGTCGAGCGCATGGACCTCTCGACCCAGCTCGAGCCCTTCGGCGGGCTGCGGGTAGGTTTCAACATGCGCCTCGGCGACGAGGTCGACTACGACAACCTGCGCTTGGGCGAGCAGTTCCGGTTCGAGCCGTACGTGAGCTGGAGCGTCAGCCGCAACCTGTTCCTGAGCATCGAGAGCTCGAGGCTGGCGCTGGAGACGCCGGCGGGCCAGCCGATCCTCGACGCGGTCGCCGTCGACGCGCGCGTGATGTGGCACTTCAACCCGCGCTCCTACCTGCGGCTGACCGTGCGGCAGAAGGACATCGAGCGCAACCCCGAGGCCTATGCCGGGCCCGTCGTGGCGCGCTCGAAGGACCTCGCGCACCAGGTCCTGTACTCGTGGAAGCTGAATCCGCAGACGGTGGTGTTCCTCGGCTACGCGGATGCCACCGAGCGGGTCGGGGACCGCGCCGAGCCCGCCGTCACCGACCGGCGCTGGTTCGTGAAGCTCGGTTATGGATTCGCCATCTGAGAAATGGTAACGTTCTCACAACCGGGCGGCCCTGCCGTCCAGGGACGGGGGAGACGGGGATGGACCGACGACGATTCCTGACGACGAGCCTCGGCGCGGCCGGGTGGGGGGCAGTCGCCTGGGGACCGCCGGCCGCCGCGGCCGGACCGCTCGAGCGGACGTTCGAGGACGCACGCCCGCTGGACCTCCGGATCACGGACCTCAAGACCTTCCTGGTCGACGCCGGCAACGACGAGAATTTCGTCTTCGTCAAGCTCTACACCAACCAGGGCATCACCGGCCTCGGTGAGGGGACGCTCGCGAACAAGGGCGCGACCGTCGCCGCCGCCATCGAGGAGCACAAGCGTTATCTCGTCGGTCGCGATCCGACGGAGATCGAGCGCCTCTGGCGCGGCATGTTCATCGGCCCGCGCTATCGCGGCGGACCGGTGCTGATGTCCGCGTTGAGCGCCGTCGAGATCGCGTTGTGGGACATCCTCGGGCAGGCGCTCGGACAGCCGATCTGGCAGCTCCTCGGGGGCAAGGCACGCGACAAGGTTCGTCTCTACTGCCACGAGGGCTACCTCGAGCGCATCAGTCACCGGAAGAAGCGCCGCGCGAGGTCGCCGGAGGAGGAGATCGACCTCTGGCGGCAGAAGAAAGAGCAGGGATGGACCTGCGTGAAGGGAGGTTTCTACCCGACCGGCAATCCGGCCGATCACCGCAAGGCGATTCGCGAGGGCGTCGAGCACCTCGCGAAGGTCCGCGAGGCCGTGGGGCCCGACTTCGACATCATCGTCGAGGTGCACGGAAAAGCCACCCCGCTCACCGCCGTCGAGTTCTGCAACCGGGTGGAGGAATTCCGCCCGTTCTGGGTCGAGGAGGTCACGCAGCTCGAGGACGAGGTGCCGGGGGAGCTGCGGCAGGTCAGGGCGCAGACGCGCGTTCCGCTCGCGACCGGCGAGCGCCTCACGTCGCGCTGGCATTTCGCGCCCCTGTGCGCCGAGCGCCTGGTCGACGTCGTCATGCCGGACGTGGTGCACGTCGGCGGCATCTCGGAGCTGCGCAAGATCGCCATTCTCGCGGAGGCCTTTCGCGTCGACGTGTCGCCGCACAACCCGCAGAGCGAGGTGAGCACGCTGGCATCGCTGCACGTGTGCATGTCGACCCCGAACTGCACGATCCTGGAGATCGGCAGCGGCCAGGATCCGTTCTGGCAGGATCTCTTCCACGGCGGCCATTTCGCCTACGAGCGCGGGTACGCACACCCGCCTTCGCGGCCGGGTCTCGGCATCGACCTCGACGAGAAGATCGCCGCCCGCTATCCCTACGAGCCGAAGCACTGGAGCACGCTGCGCACCGCCGACGGCGCGTACGTGGATCGCTAGGCCGGACCATGAAAGCGCGAGGGCCCGTTCGCAAGGGAACGTTTTCATCGAGACGCCTCCGACCTCTCTTCCCGCGCGGCCTGCTCGCCTGCGCTCTCGGCTGGGCGGTGGCGTGCACGTCCGCCGCTGCGGAAGAGCCGGAGACCGTCGCGCTGTGGCTGTTCGACGAGCCCGCGGGCCTCTACCCGAGCAGCACGCTCGACGACAGCTCCGGCCACGACCTGCCGCTGGCCATCGGCTTAGGGGGGCAGATCGTCGCCGGGCACTACGGCAACGCGCTCCTGCTCGCCGATCGCGAGCCGCTCGAGGTGCCGCGCGGCGAGGAGAAGTTCGAGGAGTTCGGGTTCGTGCAGATGGCGCCGCCGGAGGGACGGACGACGGCGCCCCTGAGCTGGCACAACGCCGACTTCGCCGCGCTGATGACCTCGGGCGAGAAGCACCTGCGCAAGGAGGTCGAGTTCGTCGACCCGACGGGGACCGGTCTCAACCTCGGCGCTTTCGACTGGACCGTCGAGTTCTGGTATGCACCCGCCGGCGAGGCCGGCGCTCGCGAAGGCGTGGTCTTCGAGATCGGCGCGGGGCCGCGCGGCGACCGCGATCTCGTCACCCCGCTCCGCTGGGAACGCGACGCGTTCGTGCTGGCCAACGCCGCATCCGGCACGGTGCTGCGCATCCCGACGCTCGTCGCCGACGGCTGGCGGCATTACGCGTTCACCTACGACGCCGGCGAGCGGCAGCTCCGGCATTACGTGGACGGCACGCGGCAGCCGCTGCCCGCGCAGGCGAGCCTCGCCGCCTTGCCGCAGGGGGACGAGGCCTGGTTCACCGTCGGCCGTGACGGCACCTGGAGTCATCCGCTGCGCGGCATGCTCGACGAGCTGCGCTTCAGCCGCGGCATCGTCTACGCAGGCGAGTTCGAGCCGCCCGCGAGCTTCGCGCCGCAGCCGGAGCCCGTGGTGCTGCAGGCCGGCCCGCCGCTCCTGTTCGGGGAGGGCGGGGATACCGGGCGGCCGCTGCCGCTCGGCTCGCGCAAGCACCTGTTCATCGACGGCGCGATCCTGGCGCGCAACGACGGTGCCCAGTTCGTCGTGAATCCGCCGCGCAAGGCGGAGCTCGTGATGGGTGACATCGAAGGTGCGTTCCGCAAGCACCTGACCGTCGTCGAGGGTGACGACGGCGTCATTCGCATCTACAACTCCGTGGAAGACGATCACCTCGCCGTCTACACGTCGCTCGACGGCATCCATTTCGAGCACCCGGATCTCGGGCGGGGCGTCGTCAACGGGCGCCGCAACATCGTCATCGCGGAGAACGTCGGCGGCCTCGGCAACCCGTTCTGGGATCCGCAGGCACCCCCGCCCGAGCGCTGGAAGTACTTCAGCGATTACAAGCGCCGCGGCATTTACCTGTTCACGTCGCCGGACGGCTTCGAGTGGAAGCGCCACCCCACGGCGGTGCTGCCGTTCCGCTCGGGGACGCAGTCCAGCACTTTCTACGACGACCAGCGCCGGCTCTACGTCTCCTACCACCGGTCGGGCATCTTCCACACCCCGGCCGGGGACACGCAGCGGAGCTCCGTCGTCACGGAGCACGCGGACCTGCGCCGCCCGCTGCCGTTCGAGCCGATCGGCCAGCGGGAGTACCGCGAGCTCGCAAAGCGTTATCCGCTCCGGGAGCCGCTGCCCTGGTTCACCGACAACGGCCCGCTCACGCCCGGCGGCTTCGGCATGGAGTTTCCGCACCGCTTCGACCCGGCCCCCGAGGACCCGGTCGGCGTGGACTTCTATCTCACGAAAGCGATGAAGTACCCGTGGGCGCCGGATACCTACCTCGCGTTCCCGGTGGGTTATTTCCATTACGAGAACGACGGTCCGCCGACGCGCAGGATTCTCGGCATGCCGGAGCGCGGGCGCGGCTCCGGGCCGCTGGAAACCCAGCTCGCGGTAAGCCGGAACGGGCTCGACTGGCAACGCCATCCGCGGCCGGCTTACGTGGGTATCGGCCTGCACGCGGGCCGCGACGTGAAGACGGCGTACATCGCGCACGGCATGATTCGCCGCGGGCCGGAGATCTGGCAGTACTACTTCGGCGAAACGCAGTATCACTCCGCCCACACCCATGACCCGGACGGGCGCGGCGTCTACCGCCTGGTGCAGCGGCTCGACGGCTTCGTCTCGCTCGACAGCCCCTACGACCGCGAAGTGACGGTCGTCACGAAGCCGCTCGTGTTCGCAGGGGACACCCTCGAGCTCAACATCGATACGGACGCGCTGGGGTATGCGCAGGTCGGGTTCCTGGACGAGCAGGGCCGGCCCATCGAGGGCTTTTCCGTCGACGACTGCATCTACATCAACGGCGATTTCATCGCCACGGACGTGGAATGGCTGGGGGGCAAGGACGTTTCGGCGCTCGCCGGCAGGACCGTGCAGCTCGTGTTCCGCATGCGCGGCAGCAAGCTTTACGCCATGCAGTTTACGGAGAATGGGAACCGCGAATGATCATCACCGGGAAAATACGCCGCCTGCTGGCCGTGCTGGCCTGCCTCGGCATGCTCGCGGCGGGGATCGCGCCGGCGCAGCCGGGTCCCGCCACGGACGACGTGGATCTCGAGCGCTACCGCACCATCGTCTACGTGTCGGCATCCGGCGGTCGCGATGCCGCGCGCGGCGGCACGAAAGAGCGGCCCTGGGCCTCGATCGGCTACGCGCTCGACCGAATCGACCGCAGCGCGCGCCCCGTGGCCGTCCTGGTCGCCGCCGGCCTGTACGAGGAGCACGGGATCGAGATGGCCGAGCAGGTGGATCTCTACGGCGGGTACGACCCGGAGACCTGGGCGCGCGACGTGTGGAAACACCGCACGATCCTGGACGGAGGTGAACGCGGCCGTGTGCTCGTCGCCGCCGACCGGTCGCGGCTCGACGGGTTCGAGGTCACGGGCGGCGTGGTCCGCGGCAAGGGTGCGGGGATCCTGGTGGACGGCGTTTCGCCCGTCCTGTCGAACAACTTCTTCACCGGCAACAGGACGCTCGGGCCCGAAGACTGGGCGCCGCAATACCTGCACGAGACGGCGCACGACGGCGGTGCCGTGTACTGCCGGAACGGGGGCAACCCGCGGATCGTGCAGAACGTGTTCCACGGCAACCGCACGGAGAACGGCCGCGGTGCGGCCATCGCCTACGACGGCCGCTGCGGCGGCGAGATCAGCGACAACGTCTTCGTCGGCAACGTGGCGGGCACGGACGATCCCATGCGGAGCAGCGACGGCGGCGCGATCTCGGTGTTTCGCTGGTCGTCGCCGACGATCTCCGGCAACGTCGTGCTCGGCAACGCTGCGGTCAACAGGAACGACGGCGGCGGCATTTTCGTCGCGCTCTGGTCGTCCGCGAAGGTGCGCGACAACCTGGTCGTGGACAACGAAGCCGGCGACGACGCCGGCGGCCTGTTTGTCGGCGGGCAGGAACACCGCTACGACGCGCCGCTGGACCCGCTGCCGGACGCGCAAGACTTCTACGTCGAGGTCACGGGCAACCGCTTCTTCGGGAATCGCAACTCGTCGCGCAACTCCGGCGCCACGCGGATCACGATGGAAACCCGCGGACGCGTCGCGCGCAACATTGCCGCGCTGAACCACGGCTTCTACGTCCAGCGCAGCGAGATCGAAGCCGTCAACAACACGATCCTGGAGGACACCCGCTTCATCGAGACGAAGGCGGGCCTCGGACCGGGCCGCTTCAGCGACAACATCGTGCTCGGCGCGTTCGAGCTCGATGCCGATCCCGTGGTGACGAGCTCCCTGTTCCGCGACGGGTTTCCGGGCGACGGCAACCGGAAGGGCGTGCCGGAGTTCATCGACGACGGGATGGCGCTGCGCGTGCTGGCGGCGAGCTGGTCGCGGCAGGATTACCAGACGACGTTGACGGTGGCGGAGCCGGTCGCACCCGCGGCCCTCGAGAACAGGGTCGTGAGGAGCGGAGATCGCTGGGGTGTCGTGCACGCGGCCGCCGGTACCACGATTACGGTCTGGGGAGACCTGTCCGACGCCGCAGAGGTCGACGTCCTGCCGACGTACCGGCAGAAGCCGTCGTCGCCGGGCTTCGGGCTCGGCGCGGATGCGCGCCGGCCGGCCTACGAGCCGCGCCGCGTGAACAAGGCGATCGAGCTCTTGGAGCAGGGCCAGCCCGTGTACTACCAGTCCGCCTACGGCGGCTATCGCGAAGGCCTCGCGCTGGCGGACACCTGGGCCGATTACATCGTCTACAACATGGAGCACAACCCGCTGGATTTCGCCCTGCTGCGGGAGTTCATGCAGGGGCTCGTCGATGCCGGGCCGACACCGAGCGGGCACCGCACGCCGGCCGTCATCGTGGTGTTGCCGTTGCTCGGCATCGACGAAGGGACGGTGCTGGACGGCTCGTGGATGATTCAGCAGGCGCTGGCGCAGGGTGTCCACGGCGTCCATCTCGCGAAGGCGCAGGACCCGGCAGCGGTCCGGCGCTTCGTGCAGGCCGCGCGCTACTCGATCCACGAGCAGGCGGCCGACGAGCTCGGCGAGGGCTTGCGGGGCTGGGGCAGCCACCTGTTCGCCTCGCAGGTCTGGGGGCTGGACCGGGAGGAGTACCTGCGGCGCGCGGACGTGTGGCCGCTGAACCCGGACGGCGAGATCATGCTGGGCGTGAAGCTCGAAGACCAGCAGGCCCTGGCGAACGCGGAGGCGACGCTCGCCGTGCCGGGCATCGCCTTCGCGGAGCACGGCCCGCGCGACCTCGGGCTGTCGTTCGGTTACCTGGAAGGGCGAGCGGACCCGCCGCTGCCGCCCGAGGTGGTGGCGGCCGGCGACCGCGTCCTCGAGCTGGCCCGGCGCCGCGGCATTCATTTCCTGGACAACGTGCTGCCCGACAACGTCGAGGCGCAGATCGACCGCGGCGTCATGATCGGGGCGGGCAGCGTGAAAGCCGCGGCCGAGGTAGGTCGCGCGTACACGAAGCGGGAGATGCCGTGGTAGGACCGGGACCCGAAGGCGGATGTGTTGCAGTCGCGAGCGCACGGTGAGGATTCTCGACATCCGTGAGACGACCGCGTCGATCGCGGCGCCGATACGCAACGCCGTCATCGACTTCTCGCAGATGACGATCTCCGTGGTCGCCGTCGTGACCGACGTCGTGCGGTCCGGGCGTCCCGTCATCGGCTACGGGTTCACGTCGAACGGGCGCTACGCGCAGTCCGGTATACTTCGCGAGCGCATGATTCCCCGTCTCCTGGTGGCGCCGGCCGGCGAGCTGGCCACCGGAGACGGGGAGAACATCGATCCGTTCCGCTGCCGGGACGTGATGATGACCAACGAGAAGCCCGGGGGGCACGGCGAAAGAAGCGCGGCCGTCGGCGTGATCGACGTGGCGCTGTGGGACGCGGTCGCGAAGATCGAGCAAAAGCCGCTGTGCCGCCTGCTGGCCGAGCGCTACGGCAAGGGAGAACCGGACGACCGTGTCCCGGTCTACGCCGCCGGAGGTTATTATTACCCGCGAGACGACCTGCAACGCCTGCAGGACGAGTTTCGCGGCTACCTGGAGATGGGGTTTACGTCGGTCAAGATGAAGATCGGGGGCGCCGCCATCCGCGAAGATCTCGACCGCATCGAGGCGGCGCTCTCGGTCGTCGGCGACGGCAGCCGCCTCGCCGTGGACGCCAACGCCAGGTTCGACGTGGAGACCGGCATCGAGTATGCGCGCGCGCTCGAGCCTTATGGCCTGCGCTGGTACGAAGAGCCGGTGGGGGTCCTCGATTTCGAAGGCTTGAGCCGGGTCAGGGCCGCGACGACGACACCCATCGCGACCGGCGAGAACCTGTTCTCCTTCGAGGACACGCGCAACCTCGTGCGCTACGGGGGGCTGGACCCCGAGCGGGACATCCTGCAGGTGGACCCGGTCCTGGGCTACGGCCTGGTGGAATACCTGCGGATCCTCGAGATGCTCGACGATTCCGGCTGGTCCGCGCGGCGCTGCATTCCACACGGCGGGCACCAGTTCGGGCTGCACCTGGCGGCGGGCCTCGGGCTGGGCGGCAACGAGGCGTACCCTGGCGTGTTCGAGCCTTTCGGGCAGTTCTCGCCCGAGGCGAAGCTCGAGAACGGCGAGGTCAGCCTGCCCGACGCTCCGGGCATCGGCTACGAGGCCGTGCCCCCGATCTGGTCAGTTCTCCGTCAACTGCAATGAAGGGTTCCGACAGGCTCCAATGGCAACGCTGAGGGACGTGGCGCTTCGCGCCAAGGTGTCCGTCTCCACCGTATCACGGGTCATCAACAACGAACCCAGGGTCAGGAAGAAGACGCGGGAGAAGGTCGAGGCCGCGATCCTGGAGCTCAGTTACCTGCCGAACCGGACGGCGCAGCGCCTGCGCAGCCTGAATGCGAAGAACAAGCTGATCGGCCTCGTGCTGCCCGACATCCAGAACCCGTTCTACGTGGACGTGGTCCGCGGCGTCGAGGAGTGCGCGTACGAGTACAACTTCGCCGTCATGATCGGGAACTTCGCCCAGGACGAGCGCAAGGAAAAGATGTACCTCGACGTGCTGCAGTCCGAGTCGGTCGACGGCCTGATCGTGGCCCCGTCGCACGGCAGGGACCAGCACATCGCGCGCGTCATGGAGAACGGCTACACGGTCGTCTGCATAGACCGCGGCCTCATCGGCATGGAAGTCGACATCGTCAAGGTCAACAACGAGGCAGGGGCTTTCGGCGCCATCGAATACCTGATCGGCCTCGGCCACACGCGGATCGCGCACATCACCGGCCACCCGGACATCCCTACGACGGCCGAGCGTGTCGCGGGCTACGAGCGCGCAATGGCGAAGTACGGGGTCGAGGTCGATCCCGAGCTGATCAAGAGCAGCAACTCGGATTACCAGAGCGGGGCGTCGCTGATGCGGGAGCTTCTCGAGTTGCCGAACCCGCCGACGGCGGTGTTCACGGCCAACAACCTGCTGACGCTGGGTGCCCTCAAGACGATCCACGAGTCGGAGCGCACCATCCCCGACGACATTTCCGTCGTCGGCTTCGACGACATGTACTGGTCGATGTCCCTGAATCCGCCGTTGACCGCGGTCCGCCAGTCCGGCTACGAGATCGGCAGGAAAGCCGCGGAGCTGCTCCTGAAGCGGCTCGCCGACCCGCACCGCCCGGCGGTCAGCCTGGTCCTCGATACCGAGCTCATCGTGCGCCAGTCTTGCAAACCGCGGTAGACGGAGTTACCTTGGAACCGGGTCCGTGAAAACGTTCCCATTTCTTTTGGCACAGTACTGGGAACGTTCTCATCCGGGTATGGGATGGGAACGTTCCCATGGAAACGACAACACGTCCGCGGCCGCCGCAGCGGCGGGCCCGAGCAGCGGGCAAGGGGGGAAACAATGAAACGGCATGTGACGAGCGCGTGCGGCATCCTGGTGCTGGTCGGCCTGGCGGCCATCGCACCGGGGATGGCCTGGGGGCAGTCGGCGGCGTCGATCCGGGGCGTGGTGCTCGACGAGAACACGAGCCAGTTCCTGCCCGGCGCCGAGATCGTGCTGGAGGGCACGCCGTACCGCGGCCGTTCCGGCAGCGACGGGCGCTACCGGATCGAGGCCGTGCCCCCGGGCACCTACATGCTGACCGTCTCCTACGTCGGCTACGAGGACTATTCCCACGAGATCACGGTCGCCGAGGCCGGCGTCGTCAGCCACCCGATCGCGCTCGTGAGGGCCTGGCGGGTCGCCGACGAGATCATCGTGCAGGGGGCGCGCTTCGGCCAGAGCAAGGCTCTCAACGACCAGAAAGAAGCCGTCAACATCAAGAACATCATCTCCGAGGAGATGATCCAGAGCTTCCCCGACCTGAACACGGCGGAAGTCCTGCAGCGCGTCCCGGGCGTCAGCATTCAACGCACGATGGGCGAAGGGCGCTTCGTCTCGATGCGCGGCACCCCGTCGACGATGACGAGCGTGACCATCAACGGCCAGCAGGTGGCGTTCTCCAACGAGTCGAACCGGTCGGTGGAGCTGGACGTCGTCTCGGCCGCCCAGCTCACGGGCATCGAGGTCACGAAGGTGCTCACCCCGGACATGGACGCCGACGCGGTAGGCGGTGCCATCAACCTGAAAACGCGGAGCGCATTCGACGAGGAGGGGCGCATCTTCAATGCGACGCTCGGCATCGGCTCGCATTCGATAGCGGACGGCACGCATTCGCGCGCCGCCGTCAACTACGCCGACGTCATCGGGCCTTCCCGTAAGCTGGGCCTGGCCGTCGGTGCAAACTTCGCCCGCACGTCGAACGAGCGGCACAACAACGAGCAGCGTTGGGGCGACGAGGAGGACCAGGACGGCAACGAGATCCCGTTCGCCCTGACCAACACGGAAGTCCAGTTCTCGGAGAACGTCCGCGACCGGTACGGCCTGAACGCCCGCCTCGAATACCGGATCAACGACGATCACCAGCTCTACCTCAGCGGCGTCTACAACTACCGGGAGGACGACCAGGACCGCCAGATCACTCGCGTGCGCTGGGATCGCGGCGACTACATTTCGAGGACGGAGGTGGAGGGCCTGAGAATCGTCAAGTCCCTGCACGATCGCGTCGAGGAGCAGAAGATCACGACCTTCACCCTCGGCGGCACCCACCAGCTCGGCAGGGCGCTGTTCGACTTCAGCCTGGCGCGCAGCTCCGCTTCGACCAAGAAGCCCGACGGGCAGCTTCAGCCGGAGTTCGAGCGCAGGGGCATCGACCTGAACGTCGTGGACATCGATTCGGTCGCGCCGAAGTGGATGTCGCCGACCAACGTCGATATCCACGACAGCAGCCAGTACGTGCTGGACGTCATCGATTTCCGCTACCAGACGACGACGAGCGACATCGACTCGATCATGGCGAACGTGACCTACCCGTTCCTGCTCGGCAGCGACAGCGGCGAGCTCAAGGCCGGCGTGAAGTTCCGCGCGCTGGAGAAGGATCGGCAGGACGTCCGCACCCAGTGGCGCTGGGAGGGTCCGGACGACGTCCTGCTCAGCCAGTTCGAGAGCGGCGCGACCAACATGCTGGACAACGGCTATTTTCTCGGCCCCGAATACGACCGGGGGGCCTTCCGGCAGTTCTTCTTCGGCAACCAGAACCCGAATGGCCTGGTGTCCGAAGCCAGGGACGACGTCAACCTCGGCGAGCCGTATGACGCGAAAGAGGACATTTCCAGCGTCTACGTCATGACCACGCAGAACTACGGCAATCTCCTGGTGCTGGCCGGGGTACGGGCCGAGTTCACGGAGCTCGACTACACGGCGTCGAACCTCGTCATGGACGACGACGTGTTCATCAGCAACACGAAGGAGAACGTCAAGCGCTCCTACGACTACCTGTTCCCGAACCTGCAGTTCCGCTACCGGATCACGCCGGACACGAACTTCCGGATAGCCTACAGCAAGGGCCTGTCCCGGCCGGATTTCTTCGACTCGATGCCGTACTCCTTCACCCAGATGGACGACGAGCAGATCACGCGCGGCAATCCGAACCTGAGGCCCGCCATCTCGCACAACTTCGACGTTCTCGGCGAGCACTTCTTCAAGGGCATCGGCCTGATCTCGGGCGGCGTGTTCTATAAGCAGCTCAAGGACTTCAACTTCCAGTCCTCCAGCATCGAGGTCGGTGGCCCCTGGGACGGCTACGAGGTCGAGACCTACGTCAACGGCGGCGGCGCCGACGTGTACGGGGCGGAGCTGAGCTGGCAGCAGCAGCTCACGTTCCTGCCGGGCTGGCTGTCGGGCTTCGGCATCTTCGCCAACTACACCTACACCGACTCCAGCAACATCGACCTGGGACCCGACACCGACCGCGTCGACATCGCGGCGTTGCCCGAGCAGATGAAGCACGTGGCCAACTTCGCCGTCAGTTACGAGAAGGCCGGCATCATCTCGCGCCTCGCCATGAACTACAGCAGCAAGTGGATCGAGGAAGTGGGCGACGATGCCGACTCCGACAACTGGATCGATGCGGCCACGACGGTCGATTTCTCGTTCGCCTACATGTTCCAGAACGGGCTCGAGCTCTTCTTCCAGGCGAACAACCTGACCGACGAGGTCAAGTACGTGTACTACGGGGTGCCGACCCGCTCGACGGAGTACACGCTCACCGGCCGGTCGTTCAATCTCGGCATGCGCTTCGTCCTTTAGAAGCGGAAGGACGTGCCGTTCACGAGCCCGTCCGCGGCAGGTGCCTCCGGCGCCTGTCGCGGCACGCCCCGGTGTCGCTGCACAGGTTGAAGGAATGACCTTACCGACGATTGGAATCTCGATGGGCGATCCTGCCGGAATCGGGCCCGAAGTCACCGTGAAAGCCCTGGCCGATGCGGCGGTGAGGAGCCAGTGCAGGCCCGTGGTCGTGGGCGACGCGCAGGTCCTCCAGCAGGTCATCGAGCTCACGGGCAGCGACCTGCGCATCCACAGGATCGCAGCGGTGCCGGAAGCCCGGTTCGAGCCGGGCACCATCGACGTATACGACCTCGGCAACGTCGACATGCCGGAATTCAGGCCGGGCGAGATCTCGGCCATGTGCGGGCAGGCTGCATTCGAGTACGTCGTCGAGGTGATCCGCCTGGCGATGGACGGGCAGATCGACGCGACCGTCACCGGCCCGATCAACAAGGAGTCGATCAACCTGGCCGGCCACCGCTACGGGGGCCACACGGAGATCTACGCCGAGTACACCGGCAGCAATCGGTACGCCATGCTGCTGGTCGAGGACGGGCTGCGGGTCATCCACGTCTCGACTCACGTCTCCCTGCGCAAGGCCTGCGATCTCGTCACGAAGGAGAGAGTCCTGGAGGCGATTGAGCTGATGGACGAGGCCTGCCGGCGCCTCGGCATCGAGCGCCCGCGCATCGGGGTCGCCGGCCTGAATCCGCACGCCAGCGACGGCGGCCTGTTCGGCGACGAAGAAGCGAGCGAGATCCTGCCGGCGATCGAGGAAGCGCGCAGCCGGGGGCTGTGCGTCGACGGGCCGCTCCCGGCCGATACGCTGTACCCGAAGGCAATCGGCGGCCTGTACGACGGCTGCGTGGCCATGTACCACGACCAGGGCCACATCCCGTTCAAGATCGTCGGCTTTCGATGGGATCGGGCGGCCCGGAAGATGAGCAGCGTCAGGGGCGTCAACATCACGCTCGGCCTGCCGATCATTCGCACGTCGGTCGATCACGGCACGGCCATGGAGATCGCCGGACGCAACATCGCCAGCGCCGATGCGATGGTATTGGCGATCGAGTACGCGGTCGAGCTGCACCGCTCCCGCAACGCCGGGCGCGCCTGACGATGCTCGCGGTCATCACCGACGATTTCACCGGCGCCTCCGAGATCGGCGGCACCGCGCTGGCCAGGGGCCTGCGCGCGGTCATCGAGACCCGGGACGTGAGCTGCCGCGACACCGACGTGCTCGTCATCGCCTCCGACATGCGCTCGCTGGACCCCGAAAGCGCACGCGCCAAGTCGCGCCGACTCACGGAAAGGCTCCTCGAGCTCGGCCCGGAGCTGATCTTCAAGAAGGTCGACTCGGTGCTGCGCGGCAACATCGTCCCGGAGCTCGTCGCGCAGATGCGGGTGGAGGGCAAGTCCCGGGCGCTCCTCGTGCCCGCCAATCCCTCGCGGGGACGCATCGTCGACCGCGGAACGTATTACGTCGAGGGCAGCCCGATCGCGGAGTCGGCCTTTGCCCGTGCCTATCCTTTCTGGGCGCGCACTTCCCGGGTCGTCGACACGCTGCGCGCGGGCGGCGCCTGCGACATCTTCTCGGTGTCGCCCGGTCAGCCGCTGGATGCCCCGGGCGTGCACGTCGGCGACGCGCGAAATGCCGATGACCTCCGTGCGTGGGCCGAACGGGTCGCCGACGGCATTCTGCCGGGCGGCGGGGCGGACTTCTTCGCGGCCGTGCTCGAAGCGCGGCTCGGCGTGCCTGCCCCGGCCGGAACCGCGCACGGGTACGACGGCGACGCTCGAACCCTGCTCATCTGCGGCAGCAGCTTCCCGTCCAGCCGCGGCGCCGTGCAGCAGGCGCAGGCCGGCGGCTTCCGCGTGCTCGGCATGCCGGACGAGATCTATTTCAGGAGCGAGATCGACCCGGCGCTGATCGCGGCGTGGGCGGAGCGCGTGGCGGGCGCGCTGCAGCGGGGCCGCAAGGCCGTCATCACGGCTCCGCAGGCGCCGGGTCCGGACAGCCTCGAAGGCTGGAAAGTCTCCGAAGCACTCGCCGAGGTGGCGCGTCACGTCGTGGCCGACCACCTCGTCGACGAGCTGATGATCGAGGGCGGCGCGACGGCACAGGCGGTGCTCAACGCCCTGGACGTCAGCCGCCTCCATCCGCTGGAGCTGCTCGGGCCGGG
>Ga0079224_100005679_pt1 | contig 16428 bp, 16 predicted proteins | sample Stecom2015_FD_80414 | JGI IMG/M metagenome (GOLD analysis project Ga0079224, IMG submission 80414) | Agricultural soil microbial communities from Utah to study Nitrogen management - Steer compost 2015 | ecosystem: Environmental > Terrestrial > Soil > Agricultural land | place: USA: Utah... | reverse complement strand
CTGCGATCGGCCGGTTTCGGCAGAAAGCGAGCCGACAGGTACGGCGCCGCGACCTAGGTAGCGGCAGCCCGGTCGCCCGTGCTGCCGCCCCTGCTCAGCCTGCTGGCGTCAGGTGATCGGTTCGGTACTGCTCCCAGAATTCCAGCCACGCAGCTTCGGCATCACCGCTGACCTCGCCCTTCTCGCGGCGGGCGTTGAACTCTGTCTGGGCCTGATCCCAGGCGGCGATGACCTTGTTGAGCCGTTCGAGGCGTTGCTCATGCCACGCCTGGTCCTCCGATCGCCAGAGGCCGCGCTCCTTCATCAAGCGGATTGCCCCGTCGTGCCACGGAGCGTCCGCCGGCGGCCTGCCCGATTTCGACAGCTCCCAATCGACGCCGGTCGAGGTGGCGTCCTTGAAATCGTCGTAGACGCTGTCGATGGCCTTGACGAGGTTGTAAACCTCGTCGGCGCTCGTTCGCGCATAGGTGGTGATCATCGGATAGCGGATGCCGATCAGGTCCTTGGGGTTATCCTCCGACAGCGCGGCGCCGCGCGTCTCCCGCATCGGCTGGAAGAAGTCTGCAACACGCTTGATGTTCTCCCACCCCTCGGCGTCATCCGGGGGAAACTCCAGATAGGAGAGGCCCCTCGGACTCGCCTCGATCTCGCGCATGTTGCCGGACGTGGTGACGGAGCTGAAACCGTCGATCTGATTGTTGATCACGGCATCCTTCAGCACCGAATAGCTGCCGAACCAGACGACTTCGATGTCGTCGCGGGTGTAACCGCCGAAAGCCAGATAGGCATCCTGCTTGACGTTGACCGACGGGTTTCCCTTGACGTAACCGATCCGCTTGCCCTTGAGGTCTTTGGGGAAGCGGATACCGGCATCGGCCGCCACCGCGAGCGTGTTGGCGGCCGGCTTTCCCAGGGCGATCCGGATATCCTGTGGCCCCCAGGAGGATCCGGCAAAGTCGAATGTCCCCTCGGCCGCGAAATAGGCTTCGTTGGCGAGGAACCCATACTGGGCCTTATCGGTCGTCACCGGCAGCAGGCGGCCGATCGAGGTGCCCGAGGGGACGATGCGGACCCGCGTCTGGTATTTCTTCATCACGGCGTTGGCGATTGCCGAGGCTTCGGCATAGCCGCTGGAGCCGAGATCGTAGGAGGTCCAGATCATCGTCTGCGGCAGCGTGACCTCGTCGGCCATGAGCGGCTGGGCGACCAGCGGTATGGCGGCAATCGAGCAGAGTAATTTGGGTAGCAATCTCATAGACGTTCTCCTCCGTTGATGTGTCCCCGCCATCTGCGTGACGGTTGAGGCGACATCTCATACGAATCGAACGCCATGGTCCAGACTGTAAACCGGCTGACGGCCGGAAGATGCTTGCTTGCATCTACTGGAAATTGCGGAACCGACCATCCCGAACGAACAGTCTCGGGGCAGTCTTGTTAGCCTTCTTGATTGACGATCCGGCCCCGTCGTTGCCCGGGACTCGGTGCCGGTTCCGGATAGCTTGGGGGAACGTTGAGGTATTTCGTTCGCCGATCGCGCGCCATGCGTGCCAGGTGCCGTAGCCGAGCACCGGGAAAACGATGATCAGTCCGAGAAGTCCGGTCGCGGCACTCAGGCCCATGCCGGCGGCGACGATCGCGCCCCAGGCGAGGCAGGGGAGCAGGTTGTGCGTTGTCATGGCGAAGCTGAGGCCGAGCGCGGTCAGCGCATCGCGCCGCTCCGCCAGGAGCATCGGCACCGAAAAGAGGCTGAGCGCAAAGGCAAAGCCGGCGAAGAGTCCGCCGATGGCCGAGCCGACGACCAGGAGCGCCCAGCCGCGCGGCGTGGTCAGGACGTTGGACAGCGCGTCTCCCGCCCCTGGGAGAGGCGCGAAGCCGAAGAACAGCGCATAGAGAAGGTCGGCAGCGCGCAGCCAGAACAGCACCAGAAGGCCGAGCAGGAGCCCTGCGTATGCCAGCTGCGCTCCGGCCGCGGGACGCACCAGAAGCATCTGGCGCAAGGACGTGCCCTTGCCCTCCAGGCGCCGGCGGGCAAGCGCGTAGAGGCCGATAGCGAGAAACGGCCCGACGATCAGGAAGCCCGCGATGGCCGGCAGGGCTAGATAGAGCAACCCCGATGCCGCAAGCCCCCAAAGCACGGCATAGGAAAGCCCGACGAGGAATCCGCCATAGGCGAGGCTCTGCCCGAGAGCCGCAAGGAAATCGCGCCAGCCGGCCGTGAGCCAGTCGAGCGCGGCGCGCGCCGGCAGGTCGCGCGCGAGCGTCGATGCCGGGCGCTGTGGCGGGCGGAGGGTAGGAAGCGGTTCCAGCATGGTCGGGACCCTCTCAGCAGGCGCGTTGCGCCGGTGCACCGGTCGCGGTCTCGTTCAGCACACAGGCGGTCTGCGAGGTGAAGGCCACGGTCACCATGTAGCCCTTGTACGTTGCGAACAGCACCACGAGCACAAGCACGCCGCCGATAGTGAAACGCTTCTGCGCGCGCGGGGTCATTCCCCGGTTTCCCGCTGAGCTTGTGTCGCCTCGCCCTCGGGCCTCGCCGCCAACCGGGCCACGTACAGCGCGAGCACGTTGATCTTGGCCTCACTGATGCGGGCGGACCAGTAAGGCATCACCCCGCGTCGCCCCCGCCGGAGCGTTTCCATGATCGTCTGGACGTCCTGACCGTAGATCACAGCGTCATCGACCAGCGACGGAGCGCCGTTCATCAGGCCGCCGATGCCGCCTTCGCCGTGACAGGTCGCGCAGTTCTCGGCGAAGAGCATCGCTGCCTCGCTCTCGTGATTGGCGGCGCCCGTCGGCAGTGCAGCGACGTATTCAGCGAGCGCGACGCGCTCCGCCCGATCCATCCAGTCGAAGGTTGGCATCTCCGCCCAGCGGGTCTCCGGATGTGCGGCATTGATCCCCACTTGCAGCGTGAGGGCGATCTGCTCGGGCGTTCCGCCCCACAGCCAGTGATCGTCGTGCAGCACCGGGTATCCCGGCCCGCCATGGCCGTCACGGCCGTGGCAGGCGGCGCAGTTGTCCTGGTAAAGCCGGGCTGCGGCGGGCATGGCCACTGCCATCAGGGCAGCGTCGCTCGCCAATGCGTCGAAATCCGGATTCTCGAAGCGGTAGAGCCAGTCCGCTCGCAGTTTCGCGAGGTCGCTCAGGCGCTCTTCGGCCATCTTCTGCTGGTCGAGGCCGAGTAGTCCGCGCGTATAGTCGCGGCCGAGCGGCCAGGCCGGCAACAGGATCCACGCCACGACCGAGTACGCGAAGGTCAGTACCAGCGCCAGCAGCGCGATCTTCGGAAAGGGCGTGTTCAGCTCCTTGATGCCGCCCCATTCATGGCCAGTGAACTCATAGCCCGTGACCGGGTCGATCTCGCGGTTGCCGGTGTGCGGGTCGGCGCCGGGCAGCGCCCTCGGATCGGTGGTCACGGTCGGTTCTCGGGGTGCGCCTCCGGCAGGATCGAGCGGGCGATTCGCTCCTGCTCAGCCCGCCGACGCGGGTTGTAGGCCCGGATGAACACGATCATCAGAAAACCGCCCATCCAGATCGGTCCTACCGTCTTGGCGATCAATACCAGCGTCTCATGGGTCATGGCATGTCCTGCACGAGCGTGTCGTGGGCGGCACGTGTCAGGGTGCCGAGCGACTGCAGGTAGGCCACCAGCGCATCCATCTCGGTCACGCGTGACGGGTCTCCGTCGAAAGCACGTACCGCCACACCCTCGCCGTAACGTTCGCGCACCCTCTCGGCATCGTCCCCGTCGGGCCTGCTCTGCGCCAGCGCATCGGTGACGGCGTTCTCGATCATGGCATCGTCATAAGGCACGCCGAGGCGCGCCAGCGTCGCGAGGCTATCCCTGATGAGATCGGTGTCGAGAGGCCGCCACAGCCAGGGATAGGCCGGCATGATCGACACCGGCACGACGCTTCGCGGGTCGTTCAGATGCGCGACGTGCCAGGCGTCCGAATATTTCTCGCCCAGGCGGGCCAGATCGGGGCCGGTACGCTTCGAGCCCCAGAGCATCGGGTGATCGTAGGCGCTTTCGGCAGCCAGCGAATACGGTCCGTAGCGGTCCAGTTCGTCAGCGAGGCTGCGCACCATCTGACTGTGGCAGGCATAGCAGCCTTCGCGGATGTAGATCTCGCGTCCGGCCAGCTCCAGCGGCGTGTGGGGGCGCATGTCCTCGGGGATATCGACCGTCTCCTCGATGGTGAACAGCGGCGCGATCTCGACGATACCGCCGACCGAGGCCACGACGATGATCGCGGCCACAAGGCCCATGGAGACCTTTTCGAGGTTGTAGTGCAGCCTCAGCATCGGCTCACTCCGCGGGCTGGACGGCGAGGGGACGATCAGTTTCGTCAACCCGGTCTCCTGCGGCGCGCATCGTGGCGCGGCAGTTCAGCGCGCACAGCACGGCGCCGATCAGGAACAGGCCTCCGCCGAGTGTGCGGGCGGCATAATAGGGAAGCATCGCCTCAACTGACTCGATGAAGCTGTACGACAGCGCGCCGCCTTCGTCATAGGCGCGCCACATCAGCCCTTGCGTGATGCCGGCGTTCCAGAGCGAGACCACGTAGATCAGCGTTCCCGCGATCGCGAGCCAGAAGTGCCACTCGACCGCCCGGGGCCAGGCCATGTCCGCGTGGCCCCGGAGTTTCGGCACCAGGCTGTAGATTGCACCGAAGATGATCATGGCCACCCAGCCGAGCGTGCCGGCATGAACGTGTCCCACTGTCCAGTCGGTGAAATGCGAAAGCGAGTTCACCGGTCGGATGGCGAGGAACGACCCCTCGAACGTCGACAGGCCGTAGAACACGGCGGCCACGAACATGAAGCGCAGGGTGGCGTCGTCCCGGACCTTGTGCCAGGCACCGTTGAGCGTGGCGATGGCATTACCGGCCGAAGCCCAGGAGGGCACCAGCAGCATCACCGAAAATGTCATTCCCAGCGTCTGCACCCAATAGGGGAGCGCGGTGTAATGCAGGTGATGCGACCCTGCCCACATATAGAAGAACACAATCCCCCAGAAGCTCAGGATCGACAGCCGGTAGGACCAGATGGGTCGCTGCGCCCGCACCGGCAGGAAGTAGTAGAGCATCCCGAGAAATCCGGCCGTCAGGAAGAAGGCGACTGCGTTGTGCCCGTACCACCACTGGATCATCGCATCCTGAACGCCGGACCAGATGGTGAAGCTTTTGCCGGAGCCCCAGGTGATCGGGATCGCGAGGTTGTTGACGATGTGCAGCATCGCCACGACCAGAATGAAGGCCATGTAATACCAGTTCGCGACGTAGATGTGAGGCTCGGCCCGACGCGCGAGCGTGCGGATGTAGAGCGCGAAGTAGGTCACCCACACCACGACGAGCCAGACGTCGGCATACCACTCCGGCTCGGCATATTCCTTCGACTGCGTCTGCCCCATCAGGTAGCCGGTCGCTGCCCAGAGGCAGAAGAGGTTGTAGCCGAGCAGCACGAACCACGGACTGACCGAGTCCGCCAGCCGCGCGCGCGACGTGCGCTGGAGCACGTAGAACGAGGTGGCGATCAGGGCGTTGCCGCCGAAACCGAAGATTACACCGGAGGTGTGCACCGGGCGCAGCCGCCCGTAGCTGGTTGCCGGCCAGGCGGGCGTCGCCTCGGGCCAGTACATGAGCGCGGCGAGCCAGACGCCGACACCCATGCCGATCACGGCCCAGACCAGCGTCATGACGATCCCGAAGTTGACGGGGGCGTCGTAGAAACGCGCGAGCTGCCGCGGCGAGGGCTCCGGCCGGTCGTAAAGTGACCCTCCGAGCATGACGCTGAGAGCGGTTCCGAGCACCAGAGCCATGCCCCCGTGAAGCGCCATGGGCCCCTGTTTTGCAGCAGCAATCATCACCAGGCCCATCACGGCGAGGATGATTGACAGGACGATGCCGATCCGTCGCTCTTTCGACGTCAGGGTTGCTGTCACGTCCATCCGTCAGGACCCTTCTTCATGCTGCCTGATGCGGCGCGAGCGCGACTTCTGCGAGCGTCGCGCGGTCGAGTTCGGCGAGAAACGCCGCTTCGGCAGACCGGATGCGTGCCTTGAGCCGACAGCGGCCGTCGATCGGGCAGGCGCCGCCGCCGGCGCTCAGGCACTCGACCAGCGGTTGCCCGGCTTCCAGCAGACGCACCACCGACCCCAGCCGGATCTCCGACGCCGGCAGGGCCAGTGCAGCGCCGCCGCCACCGCCGCGTCGCGTTTCGACCAATCCGGCGCGGGCGAGGCGCTGCATGATCTTGGCCAGATGATTCCGCGACACGCCGAATTCTTCCGCCAGCTCCGCGGTCGAGAAGGCACGGCCCGGCGTGCTGGCCATCCGCATCAGCATGCGCAATCCGTAATCCGTGAAAGAGGTGAGGCGCATCGCCGCTGCCGTTCGCAGTGAATCGGTATTTACAATACCTATTCCGTGATTAGTCTTGTTTGCAAGACCAAACCGCAATGGGCGTCATGTCTGTTTCCGCGCCGCTTCCGCAGAACGTCTCCCGCAGGCCGATGATGAGGGCGGACGGAGGTGTTCGCGCCCGTGAGGGCGATTTCCGGGACCATCTGACGCGATGATGTCCACGGCCCGAGCCAGCTCCCATCACTCCGCCGTGCGGGAGGCTCAAGCTACCGGAAGCAGTTCCCGTCCTTCGCTCACGTAAGGATGCTCCCGATGACCGACGCTGCTCCTGTCCAAGACCCTGCCGAACTGACCCGTTACATCGAGGCACGATTTCACGTGCGCCACCGGACACAGTTGCCGCCTCTGGTTCAGATGGCGAGGTCGGTCGAAACCGTGCATCTGGGCGAGGATCACCGGCCCGGAGGGCTTTCCGACATCCTGCGCCGCATGATCGGTGAGATGGAGGTTCACATGAAGAAGGAGGAGTTGATCCTGTTTCCCGCCATCCGCAAGGGGGGCAGGCCCGGGATCGAGGGCCCGATCGCCATCATGCGAGCGGATCACGACAATCATGCAGCGGAAGTCGCCGAGATCCGCCGGCTGACCGAGGACCTGACCTTGCCGGAGGGCGCCTGCGGCACATGGGCCGCCCTCTACGCCGGGCTGGAGGAATTCATCAACGACTTCGAGGAACACATGCGGCTGGAGAACGACGTGCTCTTTCCGCAGTTCGAGCGAGGAGTCGCGGCCAATGACTGACATTCATCTTCCGCGGGCGACCCCCGCTCATGCGAAACGCCGGCATGCTCTCGCGCCGCAGGCGGACGACGCCTTCCGCGCCTTCTCCAAGACAGTCTTCGCCGAGGGCGCGCTGGACGTGCGAACGAAACAGATCATCGCCGTTGCCGTCGCCCATGTCACCCAGTGCCCCTGGTGCATCGAGGGGCACGTGAAGGCAGCCCGCCGCGCGGGCGCGACCCAAGAGCAGATCATGGAGGCGATCTGGGTCGCGGCCGAGATGCGCGCGGGCGCGGCCTTCGCTCATTCGGTCAAGACGCTCGACCTGATGGAGGACGAGGCCTCGGGATAAACCACCTTCGTCCTCGGCAGGGGAGAGATCATGATTATCCGATCGTCAGATCAAGGTTCGCGCAGTCCGGTACGCCGCTTCCCAGTTCCCAGAAATTTCCGCATGGCGCCAGGGTCGCGGGTCGAGCGAGGGCGAACCTGGGCGGCCCCCGCTGGTGCGATCCGCGTGAAGCCGTTCGAGATCTATCGGTATGACCCCGATACTGGCTCCAACCCGCGGATCGAGACGTTCGATGTCGATCTGGATGATTGTGGGCCGATGGTCCTCGACGCCCTGTTCTGGATCAAGGACAAGGTGGATTCGACACTCACCTTCCGCCGCTCGTGCCGGGAAGGCATCTGCGGCTCCTGTGCGATGAACATCGACGGCACGAACTGGCTCGCCTGCACGCGCTTCATTTCGGATACCGAATCGCCTGCATCGATCTACCCGCTCTCGAACATGCGGGTGATCAAGGATCTCGTTCCCGATCTGACCCACGTCTTCGCGCAATACACTTCGATCCAGCCGTGGCTCAGATCGGAGACACCGAACCCCGAGGGTGAGCGACTCCAATCGCCGGCTGAGCGACGCGCACTCGATGGATACTACGAGTGCATCCTCTGCTTCTGCTGTACATCGGGTTGCCCAAGCCACTGGTGGAATGGGGACCGCTTTCTCGGACCCGCCGTGCTCCTGCAGGCTTGGCGTTGGCTCGCCGACAGCCGAGATGAAGCCACCGGCGAGCGGCTGGATGATCTCGAAGATCCGTTCCGGCTCTACCGATGTCACACCATCCTGAATTGTACCCGGACCTGTCCGAAAGGACTGAACCCGGGGAAGGCGATCGCAGAGATAAAGAGAATGTTGATCGAGCGCCGAGGCTGGTCTTGATGCTGACTCCGTGGGCGCCAGCTCGGAATATTGGTCCGTGGAGGTCTATCTGTGCTCATCGAGAGACTGCTCCCGGCCGCACGTGAACGTCTCGCGACCATCGGGCTCGATGTGCCGCTGATCGAGGCGGCGAGGCTTCTGCGCAGCCCGGAAACCAATCTCGTGATCGTGTGCGGCACCGAAGGCGCGATTGCGGGCATCATCACCAAGACCGATGTCGTCGGGCGGATCAGCGAATGTCATGGTTCCAGTTGCATTACCAACGCCTCGTCGGTGATGACGCGCGATGTGACCTACTGTCATCCGAACACATTCGTGAAGGATGTATGGTCGATCATGAAGGAACGCGGTCTGAAGCACCTTCCTGTTGTCGACCGCGAACTTCGTCCGATGGGGGTGATCAACGCGCGACAGGTGGTGCAGGCGCTACTGGAAGAGGTGGAGTACGAGGAGCAGCTCCTGCGTGATTACGTGATGTGCGTTGGGTATCGCTGAGTTGCGCCGCCCACACAGGGCTCAAGGTTCCACCGGAATGCCCGCGCGCCTCGACGGTAAGGCCAGCCGACTGCGCATGGAGAAGGCAGGCACCAGATCGCGCTCGGCAGTTCTGCGGGCGCCCGGGTGTTGATCGGCAGCGCCGACCTGGCAGGGTGGCTCTTCGACACCTGGGCAACCGGTTACGAACGCTGATGCCATCGTCCGCCGGCACGTATCAGAGCGCGTACCCGCCGCAGGTATTGATCGTCTGGCCGGTGACGTAGCGAGCGGTGCGGTTGGAGGCCAGATAGAGCACGGCTTCCGCGACATCCTCGGCCCGCCCGCCATAGGGCAGACCCCTGTTGCGGCGCGCGATCTCCAGGGTCTCCGGCGTGTAATGGCCGCTTTCACGCAGTCGCCAGTGCATGCCGGCCTCGACGCTGCCGACGCCGACCCCGTTGGCGCGGATGCCGTAGCGCCCTTCCTCCTTGGCGATGCCGCGCACGATCGCCTCGACCGCAGCCTTCGGGGCGACCGAGAGGATGTCGCGCGCCGGATAGCGGCGAAGGCCGGCGGTGTGCAGCGCGACGATCGAGCCCTTGGAAGCACGCAGGTGCGGGATCGCCGGATGCACCAGATTATAGAAGCCGACCGCGTCCTGGAGCATGAAGCTGCGGAACTGCGCTGGCGGGGTCTTGCTGATGTGGGTCATCGGAATGTCGGGGCCGGAGGCGTAGACCAGCGTATGCAGGCCCCCGAAGTCCGCCGCGACCCGGTCGACGCAGGCCTTGCTGGCCGCCTCATCCTCGCTGTCGAGCTGGAAGATCGCGACCCGGCGACCGAGCGCCTCGATCTCGGTCGCGACCTCTTCGGCTGCCGCGGCGTTGCGGTGATAGGTCAGCGCCACGTCGCTTCCGGCCTCGGCCAGACGACGACAGATCGCGCGCCCGAGGCCGCCGCTGCCGCCTGTCACCAGCGCCGCGCCGCCCACGAAATCCGCTTCGCCCATTGTCATGTCGCTTCCTCCGGTCGGTGATCGTCGTGCCCACCCCAGCACTTGAGGCGCGATGTAACGGCCAATCTGGTCCGATGCCTAGGCTGAGTCGTTGGCGCCGGTGCGGTCGACCGGCAGCAGCACACCCGGATTGAGAATGCCCCTGGGATCGAGCCGGTCCTTGACCGCGCGAAGCGCTTCACCGAACAGCTCCGGTCGCTGGCGGCTGTACCAGGGCATGTGGTCGCGGCCGACAGCGTGGTGGTGCGTGACGGTGCCGCCGCTGGCGATCACCGCATCCAGCGCCCTGCTCTTGATCTCCAGCCACTGCTCCGCCAGCGCCCCGTGCCTGCCTTTCGCCTGGAACGAGAAGTAGGGTGCCGGACCGCCCGGATAGCAGTGCGTGAAGCGACAGGAGACCAGTCCCGGTTGGCCCGTCGCTTCGCGAGCGGCTTCCTCGGTGGCGGCGATGACGGTGTCGTAGAACGTCGGGAAGCGATCCCAGGTGATCGCCGTCTCGAACGTGTCGGTGATGATCCCCATCTCGACCAGAGCGGTCTTGTAGTGCGGCATGCGGATGAAAGCGTGGCGCCAGGCGCCGGCCGCCCCGGCACGATGGCCTTCGCCGCTCTTCGCGACATCGTCCTCGTAGCTGCCGCCGAAATCCCGGCAAATCTCGAGAGCACGATCGAGCCAAGGCCCGACCGGATGATCGTTGTTCTCGAACGCGAGCACGACGACCGACTGCTTTCCGTCGCCGAAGCCGTTGGAATGGGCCTCGCGCGCGTCCAGCAGCCGCACGTTGGCAGGATAGAGCGCCGCCTGGCAGATCACGCGGACCGCCTCGGCAGCCTGGAAGACGTCGTCGAACAGGACGGCCGTGCCGCCGCGGTAGGCCGGGCGGTCCTGCAGGCGCATCCATGCTTCGGTGATGATGCCGAGAGCTCCTTCCGAGCCGATCATCAGCCGGTCGGGACTGGGACCCGCACCCGAGCCCGGCAGCCGGCGGCTCTCCAGAACGCCAGCAGGCGTGACCATTCGGAGACTCTCGACGAAGTCGTCGATGTGCGTATAAAGCGTGGCGAAGTGCCCGCCGGAACGCGTGGCGATCATACCGCCGAGCGTCGCCAGCTCCATGCTCTGCGGAAAATGGCGCAGGGTGAGGTTGTGGGCCTTCAACTCCGCTTCCATCGCCGGCACGCGGATGCCGCCCTGAATGCGGGCGGCACGACTGGTCTTGTCGATTTCCAGGATCCGGTCCAGGCGCGTCAGGTCGAGGCTGATCGTCCCGTTGTAGCCTTCTCCGACAGCGGGTTCGACGCCGCCGCAGACCGAGGTGCCGCCTCCGAACGGGATCACGGCGAGATTGGCGCCGACCGCGTAGTCGTAGACCGCCTCTATGTCCGCCTCGGAGCGTGCGAACGCCACGAAGTCCGGGGCGTTTCGGAAATCACGGTCGAAGGCCCTTGTATAATCCGGGAACGATTTACCGTATGTGTGCACGAGCCGGTCGCGCTTGTCATTGCTCGAGAACGAGCTCAGCGCCGCGGGAATGTCGAGACGAGGTTGGTGGAGCTCGATCGCCTCTTCCGTCGGGGCCTTTCGAACCTCCCACACTCCCCTCCGAAGCGCTCCCGGGACCGCGAGGTGATCATCCCGTGCTCTTCGGCCGAGATCTCGTCGCCTTCGTATCCCCAGCCGATCACCTTCAATCTTCTGGTGCTCACCTCGGTCCTCCCTTTTGCGTTTGGCAAATTCTCCGCTTCTTCAATTCGGACGTTCGATTGCAGAGTATGGTTGGGACGGCGCATCACCGGCAAGACCATGTCGGGTATTCCCCGAGGCTGGTTGCCGGGATTTGCAGGAAGCTGGCGCACGTCGCGAAGCTGTTCGATGCGAGGCTCGCGCAGTCAACGAGCCAATGATTGAAGCTGCCGCTGGAGGCACTCGATGATCCTGGACGATCAGGTTGCGTTGGTTACGGGAGCGGGGCAGGGGATCGGCGCCGCAACGGCGTTGGCTCTGGCGGAGGCGGGGGCGGCGGTAGTCGCTGCCGACATCGATGCAGCTTCCGCCGAACGCACGGCCGCAGCCGTGACCGAGACGGGGCGCCGCTCGCTGGCGATGGAAGTGGACGTCGGCGATGTCGCCGCGATCCGCCGCATGATCGACCGCACGATGGAAGAGTTCGGGCGGCTCGATGTGCTGGTCAACAACGCCGGGGTCACGCGACGCGCCGACATCATGGACCTCACGGAAGAGGACTGGGATCGCATTCACCGCGTGAACGCCAAGGGCGTGTTCTTCTGTCTGCAGACCGCGGCGCGCGTCATGATCCCGCGTCGGAGCGGTCGCATCATCAACATCGCCTCGATCGCCGGGAAGGGATATGCCGGTACGTCGAACGCCGCTTATGCGGCGAGCAAGGGAGCGGTCATCAGCCTCACCCGAACCGCCGCTCAGCAGCTGGCCCGGCACGACATCAACGTGAACGCGATCTGCCCCGGCGTCACCCGGACGGAGCTCTCCGATTCCAATCTGCGGGTGCGCGCGCAACAGGAGGGGCTGAGCTTGGAGGCGATGGAGGCGCGGCGCGCCGAGGCCATTCCGCTGAAGCGTGTCTGCGAACCATCCGACATCGCCGCTATGGCGGTTTTTCTTGCCTCCCCCGGTGCGCGCAACATCACCGGCCAGTCCTACAACGTCGATGGCGGGATCATCCCGGAATAGACATAGCGCCGGGATTCGCCGACCTCACCAGGCGTCGATCATCGGTCGCTTCTTGGCCGTGCGGGGCGGCGGTGGCCGGATGGCGGTCAGGAGGTTGGCCACCCAGGTGCGGGTCTCGGCGGGATCGATCACATCGTCGAGCGTGAAATTGACCGAGCGATTCAGCGCCTTTCCGGCCTCATAAGCCTGCGCCACCATCTCTTCATAGAAGGCGCGGCGCTTTTCCGGGTCCTCAATGGCCGCCAGTTCGGCGCGATAGCCGAGCTTGACCTGGCCTTCTATGCCCATCGGCGCGAACTCTCCGGTCGGCCAGGCGATGTAGAAGTAGGGCGCGCGGAAGTTGCCCCCGGCCATGGCGCTCTGCCCCAGGCCATAGGCCTTGCGCAGCACGATCGTGAAGTACGGAACGGTCAGGTTGGAGCTCGTCAGGAACATCCGGGCGGCGTGGCGAACGAGCCCGGTCTTCTCCGCCTCCGGCCCAACCATGATTCCCGGCGTGTCGCAGAGATGGACGATCGGTATGTCGAAGGCATCGCACAGCTGCATGAACCGCGCGCCCTTGTCGGAGCCGTCGGAATCGACCGCCCCACCCACGTGCTTCGGATCGTTCGCGAGCACGCCGACCGGTCGGCCCTCGATGCGGATAAGCGCCGTTACCATCGTCCGGCCGAAGTCCTTGCGCAGCTCCAGCACCGAGCCTTCGTCGGCCAGGGTGTGGATGACGTCGCGGACTTCGTAAACGCGGAGCCGGTTCTCGGGCACGATATGACGCATGCGCCGCTGGTCCGGCGCTGACCATTCCTTCAACGGCCCCTGGAAGTAGGCGAGATACTTCTTGGCGATCGCGACGGCCTCGGCCTCGTTCCGAACGGCGATGTCGACGACGCCGCTCCGCGTCTGCACGTCGATCGGGCCGATATCCTCCGGCGCGAAAACGCCGAGGCCGCCGCCTTCGATCATCGCCGGGCCACCCATGCCGATGTTGGAGTCCGCCGTCGCGATGATGACGTCGCAGCACCCGAGCAAAGACGCGTTACCCGCGAAGCACCGGCCGGCGACGATGCCGACGATCGGCACATGGCCGGAAAGCTGGCCGAAATGATGAAAGGTGTCGAAGCCGATGAAGCCGCCATAGTCGTCGTCGCCCGGGCGCCCGCCGCCGCCTTCCGCGAACAGGACGAACGGCATGCGGCCATCCTCGGCGATGTCGATGATCTTGTCCGTCTTCCAGTGATTGTGGACCCCCTGGGTGCCAGCGAAGACGGTGTAGTCGTAGGCCATGACGGCGACGCTGGCGGCGGTGGGATCGAAGAGACTGCCGTTCACTCGGCCGATCCCGGCGACGAGGCCGTCTGCCGGGCTGCGGGCGAGCAGGTCTGCGAAATCGCGCCGCCGCCGCTGAGCCGCCAGGACGAGCGGCCCGTATTCGATGAACGTGCCGGGGTCCACAAGGTCCGCGACGTTCTCGCGGGCGGTGCGGTGGCCGGTCTTGCGCCGGCGCTCGACCGCCTGGGGCCGGTTCTCGTCGCGCGTCAGGGCGCGCCGGCTCAGCACTTCGTCGAGGTCGGGACGGATGGCGTCCAGGTCGACCGCGGTGGCGGCGTCTTGCAGCTCGGTGGAGACTTCGGAGGGCTCCAGCGTCATCATCAGCTCGCCTTCCCACAGCGCATCGCCGGGTTCGACGTGGATCGCGCGCACCACGCCCGCCGCCTCGGCGACGACGGCGTGCTCCATCTTCATGGCCTCCATGATGGCCACCTCGGCGCCTCGGGGCACAGCGTCTCCGACCCGGACGGCGAGCGTGATCACCGTGCCCTGCAGCGGTGTCTTGATTGCGATCAGTCCGTCGGGGGGTTCGGCCGCGCCGCCGGAGCCCTGCCGCCGTGCCGCACTCTGGGACTGGCCGTAGGCAAGCACGGAGAGGGGGTCAGTCCCGTCGACCCTGGCGCCCGCCCGGGCGCCGCGGCTCCCCTGTTCAGGATCGGCCCCGACATAGAGGCGGGGGTGGGCATCGGCGTCGACGGAGGTCAGTCTGGCGGCGTTCGCTTCGACATAGTGGGTGTCGAGATCGCCGGTCCGAGGCGCCTCCTCCTGCAGCAGCGCTTGCAGGAATGCGATGTTCGTCGGCACTCCTGCGACATGGAACTCGCAGAGGGTTCGGTAGCCTTTGGCAATCACATCGTCTACCCGGCCGGATCGTGCGTGGACGATCACTTTCGCGAGCAGGGAATCATACGACGGGTTCGTCATGTAACCGGCATAGCCGTAACCGTCGACGCGGACGCCCGCGCCGGACGGCGGCTCGAAGGCCTTCAGCACGCCGCCGCCCGGCCTCGCCGTTCCGTCCGGCTGCATGGTTTCCGTATTGATGCGGAGCTGCATCGCCATGCCGCGCGGCTTCGGCCCCGCGCTCGCCGAGAGCCCGAGGTCCTTCAGGCGCGCGCCCTGTGCCAGCCGCAATTGCAGTTCGACCAGGTCCAGCCCGGTAATCTCCTCAGTGACCGTATGCTCGACCTGCAGTCGCGGGTTCGCTTCGATGAAGTAGAATCCGCCCGTATCACGATCGACCAGAAATTCGATCGTGCCGAGACTGCTGTAATTGGCGGCGCGCGCGATCGCCAGCGCCGCGTTCAGCAGACGGTCACGGATGGCGGGGTCCAGATGCGGGGCCGGCGCGAATTCCACCAGCTTCTGTCGCTGCCGCTGCAGCGAACAGTCGCGCTCCCAGAGATGTGCGACGTCGGACCCGTCGCCGATAATTTGAACTTCGATGTGGCGGGCGCGTGGGATGAACTGCTCTACGTAGAGGTCGCCAGACCCGAAGGCTGAGGTCGCCTCCGACCGGCACCGCTCGAAAGCGTCGTTCAGCTCGCTTTCCGTGCGGGCCCGCCGCATGCCACGGCCGCCGCCGCCGGCCACCGCCTTGATCATGACGGCTGCGTCCGGACCGAGCTCTGCCAGAAAGGCCGCTGCTTCCTCGGCGGTCGTCGGCGCCGACGTTCCCGGAAGGACAGGAACGCCAGCCTGGGCGGCCAGCTCGCGAGCCCGGTACTTGTTGCCGAACAGGTCGAGCGTTTCGGCCGAGGGGCCGACGAACGTGAATCCTTCTTCCGCGCAGAGCCGCGCGAAGTCCGCGTTCTCGGAAAGGAAGCCGTAGCCCGGATGGATCGCCGTAGCGCCGGCCTCGCGTGCTGCGGCGAGGATCGTCCTGCCGTTGAGATAGGCAGTCACCCCGCGCCCCGGCAACGCGATCGCTGCGTCCGCCTTCCGCACATGCAGGCTGGTGGCATCGTCGGCGGGATATACGGCGACGGTCGAGAGTCCGAGATCGGCGGCCGAGCGAAAGATCCGGATGGCGATTTCACCACGATTGGCGACAAGCAGCTTTTGTCCGGTCATCGAAGGCTCTCGATCGTTGTGAAGGCACGGGCGGCGGGCGCGACATTCGGCGTAGAGCGGCCGTGCCGATCATAAGGGCAGCTTCGGCGAGCCGCTAGGCGGGCGCTGGTCGACGAGTGGCCGTTCGCCACTCGCCGTCATGCGATCATCCCGGACGCCGTCACTCTGCGGCGGTGCGCAGGGGTGTGGGGCGCAGACGCTTTTCCAGGCCGCGGAGCGCCACATAGAAGACGGGCGTGAGGAAGAGGCCGAAGGCGGTGACGCCCAGCATGCCGGAGAACACGGCGACGCCCATGGCGTGGCGCATTTCGGCGCCGGCTCCGGAGGCCAGGACCAGAGGCACGACGCCCATGATGAAGGCGAACGAGGTCATCAGGATCGGGCGCAGGCGAAGCCGGGCGGCTTCGATGGCGGCGTCGACCGTGCTCGCGCCGCGAGCCTCGATCTCCCGCGCGAAT
>Ga0079224_100005678_pt1 | contig 16431 bp, 14 predicted proteins | sample Stecom2015_FD_80414 | JGI IMG/M metagenome (GOLD analysis project Ga0079224, IMG submission 80414) | Agricultural soil microbial communities from Utah to study Nitrogen management - Steer compost 2015 | ecosystem: Environmental > Terrestrial > Soil > Agricultural land | place: USA: Utah... | reverse complement strand
CGGAATGATCCAGCCGGTGGAGCATCCCGCTCTGGGGATGCTGCAAGGCCTGAGGGCGGCGGGTTTCCCGCTGAAGTTCAGCGGGGCGGAGACGGGCTACGAGGGGTCGGCAGTCCCCTCCGGCACGCACAACCTCGAGATCTTCACGGAGCTCCTCGGGCTCTCCGAGCAGGACCTCGAAGACCTCTCGGCCCGAGCGGTCATCTAGGGCCTCAGCTCGAAGCCTTCGTAGCCTTTGGCCGCCACTTCGTTGCAGATCTTCCGGTAGCGCGCCATCCCGCCGGCGTAGGGCATGAACACGCGCGGCTTGCCCGGAACGTTCGCGCCCAGATACCAGGAATGCTTCGCCTGCGGCAGCAGGGTGGCATTGGCGGCCTCGTTGACGTGGTCCACCCAGCGGTCGGCCGACTCGGCGGATGGCTCGATACGTTCGTAGCCGCGCTTCCGCATGTAGGCGATGCAGTTGGTCACCCATTCGACATGCTGCTCGATCGCCACCGGCATGTTGCACAGCACCGAGGGGCTGCCGGGTCCCGTGATCGTGAACAGGTTCGGAAAGCCCGCCACGCCGAGGCCGAGATAGGTGCGCGGTCCGGCATGCCACACATCCCGCAGGGAGAGCGCGTTCCTCCCGCGGATGTCGATGCCGAGCAGCGGCCCCGTCATCGCGTCGAAGCCGGTCGCGAAGACGATCACGTCCAGCGCGTATTCTGCCCGGCTCGTGCGGATGCCGTTCGGCATGATGGCTTCGATAGGCTCGGCACGAACGTCGACCAGCGCGACGTTGTCGCGATTGAACGTCTCGAAATAGTCGGTGTCGATCGGCGGCCGCTTCGCCGCGAACGGATGGTCGATGTTCGCGAGCTTAGCAGCGGTTTCCGGGTCCTTCACCACCTCCCGGATCTTCGCCTTGATGAACTCGGCGGCCGTGTCGTTCGCTGCCTTGTCGACCAGAAGGTCGCGGAAGGCGGCGCGAAAGCGCAGCCCGCCGGTCTCCCACGCCTGCTCGTAGATCGCCTGACGCTCTTCCGGCGGCACGCTCAGCGCGGGTCGTTCGGAGATCGCGAACGGATGGCCGTTCGGCGTCGAATGCATCAGCTCCCGAAGGTCGGCCGCATTCTCCTTCGACCAGCGCAGGAACTCCGGCGTGAGCGGCCCGTTGCGCGCCGGCACGCTGTAGTTGGCGGTGCGCTGGAAGACGGTGAGGTGCTTGGCGCTCTCCGCGATGACCGGCGCCGCCTGGATGCCGGTGGAGCCGGTGCCGACCTGCCCGACGCGCTTGCCGGTGAAATCGACGCCTTCATGCGGCCATTGGCCGGTGTGATACCACTCGCCGGTGAAGCTCTCGAGCCCCGGGATTTTCGGGATGTTGGCCGAGGAGAGGCAGCCGACGGCGGTAACGAGGAACCGCGCCTGAAAGCGCTCACCGGTTTCCGCCTCGACGATCCAGCGATTGGTGGCCTCCTGGTATCTCGCCGAGACTACGCGCCTGCCGAACCGGATATCCCGCTTCAGATCGAGCCGATCGGCTACCCAGTTCAGGTACCGCATGATCTCCGGTTGCTGCGGATAGCGCTCCGACCACTCCCATTCCTGCAGAAGCTCGTCCGAGAAATAGTAGGAGTAGGAGTGGCTCTCCGAGTCGCATCGCGCTCCGGGATAGCGGTTCCAGTACCACGTGCCGCCGACGCCCTCCGCCGCCTCCAAGACCTGTGCGGACAGGCCGAGCCGATCTCGCAGGCAGTGCAGCTGATACAGTCCGGAGAAACCGGCCCCGATGATGAGGGCGTCGAATTCGGTCCCCTCTACGGCCTCGGCTCTCGATCCATGCGGTGTGATGCTCGCCATCGTCACAGCTCCGCCTTCCCGGACCAACCGGCCACTCGAGGACGGCCGGAGCACCCAGCATATTGATTCGGCCCTGGGGCGCCAACCGGCTTGCATGCTGTGTGCATCCCACTTCCGGAGTGACGTCGGTGACCTATGCGACGAGGAATATTTCTCCGCGCCGGAGGGTCGAGCATACGTGCCGCCATATGTCCGAGGTTCATCCCAGAACACCGCGTGGGCACGAAGTCGGGGCAAAGCCGATCTGGGGGGCGCTTCAATAGGCTCTTTACCGCCATCTCTTGGTCGAGCGCTCGACCAAGGGTATCTCTTGACGCTCGGGGTCGCCCGCGTGCCTGCTCGCGATCCTGACCAATCCGCCGATGAAGCGAGGTGACATGAGCGAACGGATCGTCCTGGTTACCGGCGGCGCCGGCTATGTCGGCAGCCATGCGTGCAAGGCGCTGGCCGGCGCGGGTTACCTTCCGGTGACGTACGACAATCTGGTTCGCGGGCATGCCGACGCGGTGCGTTGGGGGCCGCTCGAGATGGGCGACATGCTGGATGGCGATCGCATTGCCGAGGTGATCGCGACCCATCGCCCGCTCGCGGTGATGCACTTCGCCGCCGCGAGCGAGGTGGGAGAGTCGGTCGCGGATCCGATCAAATACTACCGCAACAACGTCCAGGGGACGCTGACCCTGCTGGACGCCATGCGCCACGGCGGTGTCGACGCGATCGTCTTCTCGAGCACGTGCGCGGTGTACGGCCTCCCGCAATCGTGCACCCTGTCGGAGGATCATCCGCATCGTCCGACCAGCCCCTACGGCGCGTCGAAGTCGATGGTCGAGCAGTTGCTGCGGGACTGCTGCGCGGCGCACGGGCTCCGTGCGATGGCCCTTCGCTATTTCAACGCGGCCGGCGCCGATGCTGACGGAGAAGTAGGCGAGGATCACGATCCCGAGACCCATCTGATCCCGCGCGCGATCCATGCCGCACTCGGCGAAGGCTCGTCATTGACGATCATGGGCACGGACTACGACACGCCCGACGGCACCTGCGTCCGCGACTACATCCACGTCACCGATCTCGCCGCTGCGCATGTCGCCGCCCTAGAGCGCACGATCGGCGGCTCCGGATTCGACGCCTGCAACCTCGGGACCGGCCGCGGCTATTCCGTCCGCGAGATCGTCAAGGCCGTGGAGCGGAACGCCGGGATCCCGGTACCGGCGGCCACCGGCGCCCGGCGGCCGGGCGATCCCCCCAACCTCGTAGCCGATCCCACCCGCGCCCGTGAGGTCCTGAAGTGGGAGCCGCGGCACTCCGGACTCGACAACATCATTGCGACGGCACTTGCCTGGGCCCGGAGCGATACCATGCACCGCCGGAAAGCGGCGCGAGGCGAAGCCGCAGAATCGGCTGCTTCCGGCTAGGACGCGTGCCGCAGATATTGTGCGACGAAGTCGCAGCCGACATGGCGGACGTACGCGTCCGTCAGTTGCTTGGTGATCGGCCCGGGGACGTTGCCGTCGCCAACCGGCGCACCGTTGAAGCTCCGCGCGCCGACGATGCACCATGATGTCGAGGTGATGAAGATCTCGTCGGCGGTCGCAGCGTCGAACATGTCGACGTCGCGTTCGTGGACTTCGATCCCCTCCTCCGCGGCCAGATCCATGACTGTCCGTCGGCTAACGCCCGGTAGGACGAACTGCTCGCGCGGCGTCGAGATCACGCCCTCGTGCACCAGGAAGATGTTGCTCCCCGTGCCTTCGCTGAGGTTGCCGTTGACGTCGAGGAGTATCGACCACGCCTCGGGATCGCTCGCCTTCGCGGCCATGTCCGCCGTGAGCAGGTTGAGATAGTTATGCATCTTTGCCCGCGGACTCAAAGCGTCAGGCGACGTCCGCCGGATCGGCGGCACGATGATGTCGACGCCATCGCGGAACTGCCGCGCACGCTGGCGCAGCGGCAGTGGCGTGCATTCGACGATCACGTTGGGGCCGGTGTGTTCCCAGCCTTCGTCGCCGACCGCGTCCACGCCGCGCGAGACCCGCTGGCCAAGCCAGTAGTCCTCCCCCTCGCCGAGCAGATGAAGGTTACGTTCCAGCACTTCTTCGCTGACGCCGATCATCTCCTTCGGCGAGAGGCCGGGATCGATGCGCAGATAGCGCAGGGAGCGATACAGGCGATCTACATGCTCCTTGAGGCGAAACGGCCGGCCGTCGAACGTCCGCGTCATGTCGAACACGGCGTCGCCATATTTGAAGCTTCGATCACGGAACGGAACGACGACTTCGCGCTCGGGAACGTAACGACCATTGAAATAGGCGATGCGCTCGTTGGCGCGGACGGGCTCAGACATGGGCCGGACCTCCCTCTCGTGCGTCGAACATCACGGTAGTTCGGGGACGCGTCACCTGTCGATGGCTAACGGCTGACACCCTGAGACGGCGGCCGCTTGATCAGCTTCCATATGTTCGGCAACTCGCCGACCGGAACCTCGATCAGCGCGGGCCCGCCGGCATCGAACGCCTCGCGTAGCGCCGCACCCAGCTCCTCTGGTGTCCGGGCGCGAATGCCCAGCACGCCGAAGCTCCTCGCGAGATCGACGAAGTCCGGGTTCCGGAGCTCTACGGCGATGTTCCGCCCGCCGTAGCTGTCCTTCTGGATGCGCTTCACGTTGCCGAAGGCGCCGTCGTTGAAGACGATCGTGACGAGATCGATGCCGTGCGCCGCGGCGGTCGAGAGCTCCTGCACGTTGAACATGAAGCCGCCGTCACCTGAAATCGCCAGGACTTTGCGGCCGGGGTTCGCCACCTTGGCGCCAAGCCCCATCGGGAAGCCGCAGCCGAGGGTGCCCTGATAGCCGGGGGTCAGCAGAGTCCGTGGCCGATAGACAGGCATCCAGTTCTGCAGGTAGGTCGCCATCTGCGTCACGTCGGTGACGATGATGCCGTCCTCTGGCATGGCGTCCCGGATGACCTTGCCGAAGGAATGCTGCGGCTCGAGCGACTGGAGGCGCGCGGCCACGTCGCTTCGGACCGCATCCAGTTCCGACCTTCGCGAGCGCCGGCCGCGGCCCGACTTCTCGAGCGCGGCAGCGAGACGGGCCAGCCCGGCTCTGGCGCTGGTCACCAGCGATACGTCCGCAGGTCGCGGCTTCGACATCTGCTCGGCATCGATGTCGATCCGGACCGTCTTCACCGCGTCTTCGCGTCCCCAGGCGAGGGCCGGCGCCAGAAAGCGCGTGCCGACGATGAGGGCCGCGTCCACCTCTTCCCAGACAAGCTGGCCGCCGATCATTCCGAGTGCCAGATGATGCCGGTCCGACAAGGCGCCTCGTCCCGTCCGGCTCATGATGACCGGCGCCTCCAGCAGCTCGGCCACGCGCTGCAGCTCCGCCTCGGCGCCGAAGACACCACTGCCGACGAAGATCGCCGGCTTCTCGGCAGAATCGAGCAGGCGCACGGCGGCGGAGACGTCGTCGTCCGAAACCTCGGGTTCCGGATAATCCTCCTCCGGCGCGAGCAGCTCCACGTCTTCGGCCTTGCCCATGATGTCCGGCGCCATTTCGAACACCGCCGGCTGCTGACGCCCGGCGAGCATCTCCCGAAATGCTTCGCCCAGGACCTGAGGGGCTTCCGAGGGAGCATCGGCTCGGCCGACCCATTTGACGATGCCGCGCAGGGCCATCTGCTGGTCGCGGATCTCGTGCGGAATCCCGAGGCCGAGACCGATCTGATAGGACGGGATCTGCCCGGTAACGCACAACACCGGCACATTCGAGGCGGCCGCGGTCGCGAGCGCGGCCGTCGTATTGAGCACGCCGGGGCCGGGAACGACGGTACACACGCCCACCCGGCCGGACGACTGGGCATAGCCGAGCGCCATGTAGGCCGTCCCCTGCTCGTGCCGCGCGTGCAGCACTCTCACACGGTTTCGAGCCTCATAGAGAGCGTCGAAGAAATTGTCGAGCTGCACGCCTGGCAGCCCGAAAATCGTGTCCACTCCATAGCGCTCGAGCGTCTTCACGATCGCCTGGCCACCCGTCAGCCGCTCCATCGCGGGTCCTCCCTCTCAATGCCGGGCCGTTTATGCCGGGGCTGCTTCTCCGGCCGATCGCCGCGACCCGTTACCGGAAATCAAAGCCCTGCTGCTTCAATTGCTCCCGCAGCTTCTCGCGCCGCTGCGGCGAGAACTTCTTGGCGATGTCATGGGTCCAGGAGTCCGGCGTCGTCGCCTTGCCGATCGCGGTGTAGTGCGCCGCCAGAGCTTCGTCGTAGCTGTCGAGCGCCTCGGACGCGCTGAGGCCCCCACGCCGCCTGCCATATTGCTCGTAATGCACTACCGCCTCGTAATCCATCCGCGGCTTCTGCTTCGGCGCCTCGGCGGGCCAACCCAGTACCATGCCGAATACGCAGTAGACGCCCTTGGGCAGGCCCAGGATTCGAGCGGTCTCGACGGCGTCGTTGCGGACCGCCCCGATCATCACGCCCCGCAGCCCAATCGATTCCGCGACCAGATACGTCGACATGCCGACGAGCGCCGCATCGATGCTCGAAACCAGGCCCATCTCCAGGTTGGTTTCGCCGAAAGCCTTGCCGTTGCGCTCCAGCGCCTCTTCCATGCGGGTGAGGTCTGCGCAAAAGGCGAGAAAGACGGGTGCTTCCGCCACGTGCTTCTGATTCGAGGTGACGACCGAGAGAGGCTTCAGGATACCCGGGTCGCGGACGACGATGACGCTGTAGGCCTGAATGTTGGAGGATGTCGGCGCCCGAAATGCGGCACGCAGAATGGTTTCCACGGTCTCATCCGTCACCGGCTGATCGGTGAAGGAGCGCACGCTGACCCTGTTCTCCAATGTCGAGATCGTGTCGCTCTGGTAAGCGGGATCGCTCCGGTGGGCGGATTGTTGTCCGTCGGGCATCGTTCGTTTTCCGGCTGTTGGCTGAAGCGGGACGCAATCCTCCCCGTTTCCATTCCGGAACACAAGCAGTCGCGATCGGTGGCGGTTCTCGCTACTACCGGATGTCGGGACGTTCGTTCTCGACACAGGCGAATCTTCTTGCAGTCGCAGGCCAAGGATGAGACAAGCGTTATAATATAACGTCTCGACTAGAATCGATCATGCTCAAAAAGCTGATACCGACGATGATGCTCGGTGCCGCTCTCTCTGCCACGGCGGTGGCGGCTCCCACTGTGGTCACCACCGTCGCTCCCGTGCACTCGATCACCGCGATGGTGATGCGCGGCGTGGCGGAGCCGATGCTGCTGGTCGATCCAGGAGCTTCGCCGCACGACTACGCGCTCCGACCCTCCGGAGCGGAAGCTCTCGACCGGGCCGACCTCGTCGTCTGGATAGGCCCGCAACTCGAAGGCTTCATGTCACGGCCGATCGCCGCGCTCGCCTCGGATGCGACATTGCTGACTCTGGCAGAAGTACCGGGTGTGCACCTTCATGGCGCCCGCGACGAAGAGGACTGGTCGCACGGCCAGGAGAGCGAACAATCCCACGGTTCGCATGGCCACCACGATCATGAAGACGGCATCGACCCGCACCTCTGGCTCGACCCGGCCAACGGCAAGCTATGGGCGGCAGCAATCGCCGATGCGCTCGCGGCGGCGGACCCGGCGAACGCAGCCGTCTACCGCGCGAATGCCGCGGATGCACAGCGGCGGATCGAAGCTGCCGAGGCCGAGATCCGGACCGTCATCGCCCCCGTACGCGAGAAGCCGTACGTCGTGTTCCATGACGCCTACCGGTATTTCGAAGAGCGCTTCGGCACCAACGCCGTCGGATCGGTGAGCCTCGGCGATGCCCGGAAGCCGGGGGCGGCACACATTCGGAGGCTGCGCGACAAAATGCGGGACGAGGGTGTCGTTTGCATCTTCACCGAGCCGCAGTTCGAGCCGCGCCTCGTCTCGACCCTGACGGAAGACACTTCGATCCGGGTCGGAATCCTCGATCCGCTCGGCGCGTCCCTCTCCCCCGGGTCGGAGCTCTACACCACCCTGCTGCTCGATCTCGCCCGCTCGCTTCGGGACTGCCTCGGGGCGAAGTGACCGCGATCGGCGCTATGGACCGGCGGCGCGACGCGCCTGGACCACGGCCTGGTCGAGAGCGGAGAGGAAACGGGAGCGGTCCTTCTTCGAGAAGGGGGCGTTGCCGCCGCTCACCTCGCCCATGTCGCGGAGATGGGACATGAGGTCCCGCATCGCGAGCTTCATGCCGATGCTGTCGCGGGTCATCGGCTTGCCGGCGTGGTCGATGACGGCGGCGCCCTTCTCCAGCGCGCGGGCAGCGAGCGGAATGTCCGCGGTCACGGCAATGTCGTTCGGGCCGATCCGGTCCGCAATCCAGTCGTCGGCGGCATCCAGCCCCTCGCTCACCACCACCCGGCGCAGCAGCGGGTGGTCGGGAACACGCAGCCAGTTGTTGCTGACGAGGTGCACGCGCACGCCATAGCGCTCGGCGACGCGCATCACCTCCTCCTTCACCGGGCAGGCGTCGCCGTCGACATAGATCTCGACCACGCTCAGCCCTTCGGCCGCTCTTCCCAGGAGACGACCGGCGTGCGCTGTTCGCCGAGACCGGCAACGCCCAGCGTCATCACGTCGCCCGGCTTCAGGTAAACCGGCGGATTCATCCCCGAGCCCACGCCCGGCGGCGTGCCGGTCAGGATGATGTCGCCGGGTGTCAGCGTCATGTGGCGGCTGAGATAGCTGATCAGGTGCCTGACGCCGAAGATCATGGTGGCGGTCGAGCCGGTCTGGCGTCGCTCGCCGTTCACGTCGAGCCACATGTCGAGCGCCTGCGGGTCCTTCACCTCGTCGGCCGTGACGAACCACGGCCCCAGCGGCGCGAACGTGTCGCCGCTCTTGCCCTTGGTCCACTGGCCGCCGCGCTCGAGCTGCCATTCCCGCTCGGAGATGTCGTTGCCGATGCAGTAGCCGGCTACATGGTCGAGTGCCCGGCCCTCCTCGACATATTGGGCCTTCGAGCCGATCACCACGCCGAGCTCGACCTCCCAGTCGAGCTTGCGCGAGTTCTTCGGGATAACGACCGGGCCTGTCGGCCCCGTGATCGCGCTGATCGCCTTCATGAAGACGATCGGCTCGGTCGGGATCGCCATGCCTGCTTCCTTGGCATGATCGCTGAAATTGAGGCCGATGCAGATCAGCTTCGGGGTGCCGGCGAGCGGCGGCCCCAGCCGCACCTCGCCCTCGACCTTCGGCAGCGCCTCGACGTCGACCTCGCGCAGGCGCGCGAGTCCGTCCGGTCCGATCGCCGCCGGGGTCAGATCGGCCACGTGCGCCGAGAGATCGCGGATGCCGCCGGCGGCGTCGAGGACGCCCGGCTTCTCCGATCCCGGCAATCCGAACCGCACCAGCTTCATCTTTCGTCCTCCCTGCCCGGTTCCGGTTCCTGCATGTCGCAGGCCCCCATGGAAAAAGGGCGGCCCCAACCGTTGGCCGGGCCGCCCCGAGACTGCCTAAACGCCCGCCTTATTCGGCAGCCGCGGCCTCCTTCAGCGGCAATTCCGTTCCCACCGCCTTGCCGGCGAGGAAATCGGCGATCTCCGCGTCGCTGTAGCCTGCCCGCTTCAGGATCTCGAGCGAGTGCTGGCCGACGTGCGGGCATTCCGTGAACTCTCCGGCACCCGCGATCTTCGGCAGGCCGGGAATGTTCGCCATCGGCAGCGAACCCATGCTCTGGTGGTCGACCCAGGCGATCGAGTTCACCGCCTTCACGTGCTCGTCCGCCATGAAGTCGTCGTAGTTCGAGACCTTGGCGTTCATGACGCCCGCTTCCGTGAGCTCCTTGACCCATTCATCGGTGGTCTTCTTCAGGAACTCCTCCCGGATCATCGGCATCAGCTCCTTCTCCCGCTCGATCCGCTTGTCGCGGTTGTCGAAGCGCGGATCCGTGGCGAGATCCTCGCGGCCCAGCACCTTGCAGAGCGAGACGTAATGGTGCTCGCGCATCGCCGTGATGTTGATGTAACCGTCCTTGGTCTTCATCGTGCCGACCGGGACATAGAGCACCTGCGGCTGCCCGCCCTCCAGATGCCACTCCATCATCTTCGCGGCCTGGAACGCCGCCGCCGACTGCATCAGGCTGCAATCGATGTAGCCACCCTTGCCGAAGCGGAACTGGCGCATCAGCGCCGCCGCGATCGACTGAAAGGCGTAGAGGCCGGTCATGACGTCGATGGCGATGATGCCGGAGCGCATAGGCGTGCCTTCGGCGTCGCGGTGCAAGGTCATCCAGCCGGAAAAGGCCTGGATCACCGAGTCCGTCACCGGCAGCTTGCTGTAGGGGCCTTCCTGCCCGAAGCCGGTCACCGAGAGGTAGACCAGCTTCTCGTTGTGCGGCTTCAGGTCGTCGTAGCCGAGGCCGAAGCGCTTCATCACGCCGGGACGGAAGCTCTCGACGACCACGTCCGCCTCGCGCGCCAGCTTCTGCGCGATCGCGAGGCCGTCCTTGTTCTTCAGGTCGAGCGCGATGCTCTTCTTGCCGCGGTTGAAGGTTATCGCGTGCGCGCAGAGGTCGCCGTACATCTTGCCGAGCGTGCGGCCCCAATCACCCTCGAGCGGCTCGATCTTGGTGACCTCCGCGCCGTATTGCGCCAGCAGCATCGTCGCGTGCGGCCCGGCCACCCCCTGGGTCGCATCGAAAACCTTGATTCCGGAAAAGGGAAGCTCGTCCGACATCCGGGACATCCTCCGACTTGTTTGTGGATCCGGTCGATCGCCGCCAGAAGCCGTCAACCACCGACGCTGCCCCGTTGCTAACGTCGGGGCAAGCCGGAGTCAACGTCATGGGTTCTGACGCCCTGTTGTCGGGGCGACCGACCGAGCTCGCTCAGATCTTCTTGAAGACCCCGCGGCGCCGGGCCGAGATGTGCTGGCGGACACCCATCCAGCCCGGGGTCGTCGCCGCCTTCTCCCACTCCGCGCTGTTGATCACGTCCGGGGAGTCGATCTCGTAGATGGCGAGATAGGGCAGCATGTCCTCCCCATCCTGGAGCTTGTAGCGCTGGCCGCTGCGCACCCCAGGCACGCTTGTCAGGTTCGGCACGTGCTCGCCGTCATAGAGGCGATTGAACTCGGCATCGTGCTCCTTCGGCACGTCGAGCTGCACGACGAGGATATAGTCGGCCATCGGGATTCCCTCCTTCCGGGTTGTTGTGGAGACATCCTGAACCGCCGGCATGGCCTCGGCAATAAGGGAGACGCCAGTCACCGCGCGAAGGTGGCGTTCCGCACCGGAAAGCGCCCGTCGAAGAGCATCGGCACGCCCGCGCCGTCGGCCCCGACCGCGTGCACATGGAGGTGCGGCTCGGTCGTGTTGCCGGAATTGCCGACCGCGCCGATCCTGTCGCCCGCGGCTACCGTCTCGCCCTCCCCGACCACGACGCTGCCGCGCCGGAGATGCGCGAGCTCGACGGTCACCTCCCCACAGCGGATGGCGACATGGTTGCCGGCGGCGTTTTCCGGGTCGCGCGCCGGCGGCGTCAGGTCGGGCAGGCCGTCGCGCGCGGCGGCGACGGTGCCGGCGCAGGGGCTCACCACCGGGTGGCCGAAAATCGCATAGCTCTCCAGGGTCTCCGGAAGCAGCCCGCCCGCCCGGAAGCCGGCCGGGTTCAGCGCGGTCACGTCCAGGGCGAAGCGTTGCGCCGGGTGGCCGTTATGATGGTTGAGGAGCGGATTGTCGCCGCCCTGCCCGACCATGAACCAGCCGTCGCGCAAAGGAAATGCCAGCCGCACCGCTTCCTTCGGCGCGAAATACCCGCCGGCGGCGTAGACGATCAACGCGGCAAACAGCGCGGCCGCCGCCGCGTCGGCCCAGTACCGGCGCCACCGGCGCTCGCCCTCCGCCCGCACCGGCAGCCGCCGTACATGCCGCCACGATGCCGCCGTCGCCGCCACGAACAGCGCGAGCAGGACGAAGCGCGTGTAATAGCCGGTGATGTCCCAGCGCCCGGCGACCAGGACCAGGGCGAGGAAGGTGCTCGCGTAGATCAGCTTCAGGAGCCATCCGAGCCGGCTCCCCTGCCGCGCCCGCCAGAGCGACGCCGTGAGCCAGAGCGGCAGCCCGAGGGTGGCGAGCGCCAGTGCGATCAGCGGCAGATAGTCCACGAACCCTCTGTCGGCTTCCCCGCTTTCGGTGCCCCACGACCGGGAGGCGGCGAATGGACTGTGGGCGTCGGCGGGGAAGCGGCCAACGCCGCTTCCCCCAGACGCCTCATTTCTTCGCCTTCTCCGCCTCGTCGAGGATCAGCTGAACCAGCTCGCGGCCCGGAATGCTCTTGCCTTCCATCTCCTCGACCCACTGGTCCCATACCGGCTTCGCCGCACGCTCGATCAGCTCCTTGCGCTGCTCCTCGTCGATCTCGATCGCCTCGACGCCGGCTTCCTGGAACATCGGCAGGTTCTTTTCGTCCGCCGCCTTGTATGCCTCCTTCAGCGCCTCGTAATGCGGCTCCTTCAGCTCCATCAGCAGGTCCTGATACTGCTGCGGCAGCGCGTCCCATGCCGACTTCGAGACGACGGTGACGACGTTCGCCGCCCCGACGGCGAGCCCGTGGGTGTACCAGTCCGCGATCTCGTGCAGACGGTAAGAGGCGTGGGCATAGGTGAAGGGGAAGGCCGCCGCATCGAACATGCGCCGCTCCAGCCCGGTATAGACCTCAGGCGCCGGCACGGTCGTCGGCACCGCGCCGAGGATGCGCATGGCGTCGCCCATTCCGCCGAGCGCGCGCACCCGCTTGCCCTTCCAGCCTTCGAGCGTCCTGGGCGGCTCTCCGACACCCATGAACTCGTACACCGGCAGGATCGCCGACGCGTAATACATGGCGCCCCAGCTCTCGAGCTCCTTCTGCGCTGCCGGATGCCGATAGAACGCCTCGTGCACGGCGATGCGCACGTCGTCATCCTCGATGGGGAGGAACGGCAGATCGAGCGCCGTCAGCGCCGGGTTCTTGCCCGGGTGATAGGAAGTGGAGATCTGCGCCGCCTCGATCACGCCGATCTTGATGCTGTCCAGCCCCTCTTTCGCCGGCGCGAGCTGCTCGGCGAAGGCGATGTTGAGCTGGAAGTTGCCGCCGGTCCGCTCCTTCAGCAGCTCCGACAGTTTCTCGATGCCGGCCGTCTGACCCCGCGACGGTCCCCAGGTGGAGAGGTGCCACGTCACCGACGGCCCCTCCACGATGTCGGCCGCCGTGGCGGACGCCGCGGCGAAGGCGATGCCCGCCCCGCCGATGGTTGCGATCAGGTGCTTCCTTAACATCATGTGCTCTTCCTCGATCGATCGACGGCCGCCGCGGCGACCGTCCGTTAGTCTTGAAGCTGACGCCTGCTGCGTCTTGTCGGGCCGACGATTTCGACCGGAGAGAGACTAAGGTCGAACCGCCGGGGCCGCAAACGGCGCGCGCGGCGATGGCCATTGCGCCCCTGCTCCTCTCGTGTCCTTCCAACTCGGCCGGGAGAAGTATTCCCGAGGCGCCGGTTGAATGCCGGCCTGATCGGCTGTAGCGTTTTACCTGTGCGTGACCGGAGCGGCTACTCGGATGGGCCGCGAGGACTGCTCGCGGAGCAGTTCACGAACGCGCGAGACGAGCCGACTTCCAGGAAATAGGAGGCGGCGCAAGAAACATAATCGGGAGGAAACTGTATGTCCGAAGGGAAGAGCACCGGCGTTCCTGTGCCCGTGGACGCCGCAAGCCGGCATCGTCGCGAAGCGGCCGGCTCGACGACGATGCTGAACCGTCGTGACTATCTGAAGACCGCGGTCGCCGGCGTCGCCGGCGGCGGGGTCGCCGCACTCGGCTTTCCGGCGATCGTCAAGGCGCAGTCGGACCGGACCTGGAACCTCAAGTTGCAGAGCAACTGGACCGGCATCGGCATCGAGTCCCAGGACCGCGCGGCGAAGCTGTTCGTCGAACGCATCAACACCATGTCCAACGGCCGCATCCAGGTGACGAACTTCGACGCCGAGGTGCTGCTCGGCATCGGCGAGACCTTCCGCGGCGTCGGCTCCGGCGTGGCGGACCTCGCGATCACGTCCCCCGTCTACCACCGCGGCATCGTGCCGGTGGCCGAGTTTCTCTGGGCGGTGCCGTTCTTCCCGTTCACCAACCTCGAGTTCTACGAGTACATCTACCAGTTCATGGGCATCAAGGAGCTGTGGCGCGAAGCCTACGGGGCGCACGGCGTGATGCACCTCAGCTACGAGTGCTCCGACGAGTGGGGCACCATGGTCTCGACCCGGCCGATCGAGAAGTACGCCGACTTTCAGGGGATGAAGGTGCGCGCGTTCGGCATCTGGGCCGACTGGCTGGTCGAGAACGGCGCCTCGATCGTCACCGTCCCGGGCGGCGAGGTCTACACCGCGATCCAGACCCAGATCCTCGATGCGGCCGCGTTCGGCTCGCCGGACGCCTGGGCGGGCATGAAGATGCACGAGATCTGCAAGTACTTCATCAACCCGTCGATCGTGCCGTACGACGTCTGCGAGGTCATCATGAACAACGCGGTGTTCGAAGAGATGCCGCCCGACCTCCAGGAAGTGCTGCTCTCCTCCGCCCGGGTGCACAATCTCGACCTGGCCGCGCTGACCATCCCCACCGACGCGCGCGGGCGCAAGGCGCTCGCCGACGGCGGCATGGAAACGATGTTCATGCCCGAGGAAGAGCTCGTGAAGGCCGCGGAATGGTGCTGGAACCGCTTCGTCGGCCTGAAGGGCAAGGACCCGCACATCGACAAGGTGATCGAGGTCTATACCGAGGCGAAGCAGCTCCATAAGGACTACTACGGACCGAAGCGGCTGCCTGTCTGACGGCAGGTGCCGCCGTGCCGGACGTCCTCGCCAGGCTTGCCACGGACGTCCGGCGCGAAATCCCCGAGCTACCCATCGACAGAACCAGGCGTGCCATGCGCCATCGAGGCCGGAGCCGGACCCTGCGCGCGGGTCCGCGGCCGGGATCGAGGTGAACAGTGAAAGCGATCGAGTCCTTCCTGCGCTTCACCGACTGGCTGAACGCAAAGTTCGGCTGGATCGTCGCGTTCCTGATGTGCCCGATGATCGCGATCATGATCTGGGAGATCGCGATGCGGTACTTCTTCAACAGCCCGTCGATCTGGGCGTACGAGATCTCGCTGTTCCTCTACGGCGGTTACATCGTGCTCGGCGGCGCCTACACCCACCTCGCCGGCGGCCACGTGAACGTCGACATCATCTGGGGCCGGCTCTCCGCCCGCGGCCGTGCGGCGCTCGACATCCTCACCTCCGGCTTCGTCTTCATCTTCCTCGGCGTGCTGTTCTGGGAATCGCTGAAGATCACGATCAACTCCTGGGCGATCGGCGAGACGACGATGACCCACTGGCAGCCGATCTACTATCCGCTGCGCACCACCGTGCCGGTCGGCTGCTTCCTGTTCATGCTTCAGGCCCTGGCCAAGCTGATCCGCGACGTGTTGACCGTCATCCGGGGTTACGACCCCTTCCCGCCGCGCGTCACGATCCTCTAGCCCCGCGCACCGGCCTTCAGGGAGTGCCCGCATGCTCGACCTCGGCCCCGAATGGCTGACGTTGATCCTTTTCGGCAGCCTCGTTTTCCTGCTCCTTCTCGGGCTGCCGCTGGTGTTCGCGCTCGGCGGCGTCGCCACCCTCTTCATCATCCCGATCTGGGGGTGGGGCGGCCTGCCGATCCTCGCCAACCGCACGTACATGGCGATGGACATGTTCCTGCTCGTCGCCGTGCCCATGTTCATCTTCATGGGGGCGATGCTCCAGCGATGCGGCATCGCCGAAGACCTGTACGAGCTGATGTACCACTGGATGGGCGGCCTGCGCGGCGGGCTCGCCGCCGGCACCGTGCTCATCTGCACCTTGTTCGCCGCCATGGTCGGCATCAGCGGCGCCGCCACCACGTCGATGGGCCTGCTCGCCCTCCCCTCGATGCTGAAGCGCGGCTACAAGAAGGACATCGCCATCGGCTGCATCTCCGCCGGGGGCGCCCTTGGCGTGCTGATCCCGCCGAGCGTGCTGATGATCATCCTGGCGCTGTTCTCGCGGCAGTCCATCGGCCAGATGTTCATCGCCGGCATCCTCCCCGGGCTGCTGCTCAGCGGCCTGTTCGTCGCCTACATCCTGATCCGCTGCGCCCTGCAGAAGGACATGGGTCCCGGCGTCCCGCCGGAAGAGCGGCTGTCTCTCGGAGAGCGGTTCGGCCTCCTTGGAGGGCTGGTGCTGCCGATCCTGCTGATCTTCGCGGTGATGGGTTCGATGTTCGTCGGCCTCGCGACGCCCAGCGAGGCGTCGGCGATCGGCGCCTTCGGCGCGATCGTCAGCGCCGCGGTCAAGCGCCGGCTGACGTGGGAGAACTTCGTCTCGGCGCTGTTCGTGTGCCTGCGCCTCAGCGCCATGGTGATCTGGATTGTCTTCGCCGCCTCGGTCTTCACCGCCCTCTACGCGGTCACCGGTGCGGCCGACCTGATCGGCGGGCTGATCGCCGGCGTCGGAGAGGGCTGGTGGCCGATCATCGTCATGCAGTTGATCTTCTTCGTGCTCGGCATGTTCTTCGACCCGACCGGCATCGT
>Ga0079224_100005677_pt1 | contig 16431 bp, 14 predicted proteins | sample Stecom2015_FD_80414 | JGI IMG/M metagenome (GOLD analysis project Ga0079224, IMG submission 80414) | Agricultural soil microbial communities from Utah to study Nitrogen management - Steer compost 2015 | ecosystem: Environmental > Terrestrial > Soil > Agricultural land | place: USA: Utah... | reverse complement strand
CATTCATTTGGACGTCCCTTTTTTGTTTCCCCCCCTGCCGGGCCGATGGTACTGTCCGCCGCGGCGGATAATCTTACACGAAAGCCCCTTACAGGAAACTGCAAGGGGCTTTTTTGTTTGTTACCGTATATTAATAGCATCATCCCTGCTACTTACCTACCTAAAAAAGACAGACCTATAGGTCTGCCGCTACTGGAATACACGTATTGTCTCAATACGCAATACTAACTACGAAATATTACATTCATCTATATTAGATTACCCACTATTCTTTTACGATATGTAAAATATATGATAACGTTTGTTATATCTATTGAAATTTTGTTACTTGTATTCTATTAGACTATCAATAAACACTATATATCACTAATCATGAAATCCGTATTTTATTTTATTCTTTTTAATCTAATATTGTCCTCCCTTGCTGTTGCTCAGCGTGTGCCTGCTGCTGACAGTGTTGTGGTAACCAAACATCAAATGACGGCTAATGGCCAACGTTTTGCTTATACGGCACAAACAGGTACGCAACCTGTATGGGATAATAGTGGAAAAGTTGTAGCGACAGTTCACTATACTTATTATTCTCGGGATGATGTTCAGAATCGCGACAAGCGGCCTTTGGTTATCTCTTTTAACGGAGGGCCAGGCTCAGCTTCTGTATGGATGCACTTGGCTTATACTGGCCCACGGCTATTGAATATTGATGATGAGGGATATCCTTTGCAACCTTATGGTGTAAAAGAGAATCCTTATTCTATCATGGATGTGGCGGATATTGTGTATGTGAATCCGGTAAATACCGGTTATTCCCGGGTTTTGGATGAAAAGGCTGACCGCAATTTGTTTTTCGGAACGAATGCCGATATTAAATACCTGGCTGAATGGATTAATACCTTCGTAACCCGTAATAACCGTTGGGCTTCACCGAAGTATTTAATTGGAGAAAGTTACGGTACTACGCGTGTATCGGGCTTGGCTCTGGAACTTCAAAATGCGCAATGGATGTATCTGAACGGTGTCGTGCTTGTCTCGCCAACTGATTTAGGAATAAAGCGTGAAGGAGCAGTAGACATTGCGAATCGTCTGCCATATTTTGCGGCAACGGCTTGGTTCCATAAACGTTTATCGGCCGATCTTCAAAACAGGGATTTGGAAGAGTTCCTGCCCGAGGTAGAAAAATTTACTTTAGATGAATTGTTGCCGACTGTGGCACGGGGATATAGTGTGGATGCCGCTACAAAAGAACGCCTTGTTAAGCAAATGGCTAAATATTCGGGACTTTCTGAAACGATTATCCGTCAGAATAACTTCGATATTTCTACTTCTTTGTTCTGGAAAGAGCTGATGCGGGATAAAGGCATGACAGTGGGACGTTTAGATTCCCGTTATTTAGGGATAGATTTTCGTGACGGAGGAGAGCGTCCAGATTATAATGCTGAGCTAACTTCCTGGTTACATTCGTTTACCCCGGCGATTAACTATTATTTCTTCAATGAGCTGAACTATAAGACCGACGTGAAATATAACATGTTTGGTCCTGTACATCCATGGGATAGAAGCAATGACAAAACAGGTCTAAGCCTTAGACAGGCTATGGCTGCCAATCCTTTCTTGCATGTATTGGTTCAGTCGGGTTATTACGATGGCGCATGTGACTATTTCAATGCGAAATACAACATGTGGCAAATGGATCCTTCCGGTAAGCTTTCTTCACGGATGGATTTCAAAGGATATAGAAGTGGTCACATGATGTATCTGCGTAAAGAAGATTTAATTAAGGCGAATGAGGATATTCGTCAGTTTATTAAAAATTCTTTACCAGCTCCGGATCAACCGGCTAAATATTAATTCCGTTAGCGGTATTTAATGATGTAGAAACGTTATTGAACACCGTTCTCTTTAAAATTGTAAGTATGCGTTTAAGTCGTTTTATAATTGTTTTGTTCTTAGGTTTTACAACCTTGCAGGCACAGGATTTAGTGAATGATACGAAAGCTGTCCAGACATTGTTGAAACAGGAGAAAGAAAAATATAAGTCTAACCTTCTAAACCCGAAGCAGACTTATTCCGCATTGCTCAGATTGTTGGAATTAGGCGAGTGGGATTATGTAGTCAATCAATTGCAGGATAACAAAGGGTTGAGTGCTGTGGAATCTGCCGAATTGTGGGCAAAATACCACTGGTTGAATAATGATTTCTTTGCCGTTGAAAAAGCTCTTCAGCATTTAAAAGCAGCGGATAAATCTGATTTACGCATTCAACGTTTATTCGCCTTGTTGGATATTGAGGCTTGGGAACTTACCAAAGCCGAACAGCTTGCGAAGCAGCTTTTGGAAAAGCACCCGAACGATATAGAAACAAGCTTAATCCTTGGCAGGGCATTGCTTTTGCAGAAGAAATATCCGGAAGCATTGGATTTAGCCCATAAAATGATTGCCCATGATACAAAGGATGCATCGGGCTACTTTTTGAAGGCGGATATTTTTTTCTGGGACCAAAAGCCTAAAGAAGCAGAAGAGACCTTGGTACAAGGGTTGAAGTTAAATCCTTTGCATGCTGATTCTCGATTTTACTATGGTTATGCTATTTGGAGAAGAATTGATGCAACGCAATTGAATGATATGGTGGCCCAATGGGAATTGGCTTTGGGTATCAATCCGCTACATTATCAGGCTCATTGGCATCTGGGTAACGGACATACAAATCTGACGTTTACAGACTATGTTGATGATCAGGAGAAAGCTATTCGCGGAGAATTGAAAGAAGCGGATGAGCTGTTTACGGCAAATAAAATAGCGGAAGCATTTCAAGTTATTGACCGTGTAGAAGCGAAGTATCCACAGTCTGTCTTGCCGGCAATGCATCGGGGTTCATTACTGTACGGTGATTTTGACGCGATGGATCGGAAAGAACGTTTGGATAAAGCGGAACAGGTGTTTTTGTCTATTTTACAGAAGAAAAAGCACTATGGCCCGGCGCACAATGGATTGTCGGCTGTATTGAAATCAAAGCGTATCCCTTTCCTGTCCACGTATGAGGAGAAGATAAAAGCGTATCGGAATCCTAAAATAGACAATATGCAGGATTTCTTGCAGGTCTTTCCAGATGTAGCCTATTACCCAGGCAATGTGGCGAAGGGCATGGCTTGGAATCAGTTATATACGGCTGTGGTTTATTTTCCTTTTTTAGTTAAGCAGCATCGTGATTTCGTTATCCCGCCTTTGCATGAGGACTTGGCAATTGCGATGAAAGCTCCTTATTTCCGTTTTAACACGACCTTTGATAATCGGCAATGGATGGATATTCGTGGCGTAGGGAGTGGCGCAGCTTCTATAGAATATACAGAGCGCGGGGCTTTTGAAGAGCGGAATGTGCTGTTGCATGAATATGTCCACCTGTTTCACGGACGCGTATTGACCGATGAGCAAAACCGTAAAATCAAGGCGTTGTACTATAAGGCCATGGTGAACGGCCTGACATTGGATTACTATTCACAGAACAACGAATCGGAGTATTTGGCGCAGACTTATCCGGCTTATTTTGAGGAAGTCAAAGTGCATCCATTGGATTTTAAATCCATGAACACGACGGCTGATTTGAAGACGAAAGACCCTGAGATGTATGCTTTTCTGCACGATATGATTACCAAACAGAAAGCGTATCTGGCGGGAGATAAGCAAGCTATGGCATCGAACTGGTCTCAGGTGTATGTGAATCTGGCAAGTGAGGCTTCAAAGAATGACCTGACGTCGGCTTATCTCTTATTGGATACAGCATTACAATACGATAGTAAATATCTGCCTGCTCACTTAGCGTATGCAAGGTATCAGATAAGCGAACACAAATTTGATCTGGCTAAAGAACGTTTGAACCTTGCTAAGGGAATTAACACACAATATGCACCGATTTATGCGGTTGAGGCAAGCCTGATTGTTGCTTCTGAACCGGCTGACATCCAAAAACAAGCGGCTTTGTATCAGAAAGCGTATGAGCTGGAAACGGATTACATGGAAAAAGCACAGAATGCCAATATGTTGCGAAATTTCTATTTCCAGAGAGGTATGCTGAAAGAAGCGTTAGAAGTGGCATTGGAATACCGGAAGAACGGTTCGGAAATATCGACCTACCTTCGAGACAGGAAGGATGATAACGTAGCTTTCTATGCTTGGCAAAAAGCATTGCTGGGAGATAGTAGTCCAATCAAGGATTTGGCTTATTTAGTTTCGCAGAAACCACAGAATTATAACCTGCGCAGACAGTATGCAGAAGTGTTGCTGGCTAATGGTCAGTATACAGAGGCTTTGGAAAATCTCATGCCGGTATACCGTAATTTGCAAGCTTCACAGGTTAGCCGTCCGGAATTTGAATTGCTGTTGGCGGAAACGTATGCTGGCTTGGGCAATGTGGCGGAAAGGGATGCATTTCTGGCTAAGCTTACCGCTGCGGAGGTTGATGTCGTTCGTCTGGAACCGTTATATAACCTTCGATTGGTGCGGTTGCTTTACAAAGCCGGAAAAGCGACAGAAGCAGCACAGCTGTACAGCCAGCTCAAGAAAGAGAATACGCTGTTTTATCGTTCAGCCGATTTGCTGCCCCAGGCGTATGCGGCTAAGGACAGCGGAAATAGCTATAAGGCTTTAGAGCTGGTTCGGCAGGCGTTGAAAATCTATCCTTATGAAGCGGAATCTTTGGTGCTTTTGAATCAGCTTGCTGAAAAAAGTGATAAAGCAAAAGAGTTAGCCGCTATTTATCGGTCTAAAGTAAATGATATTCCATAGTTTTTTATTTTTATAAGTGTTTGTAAAAGAGCTGGTTTTATTGCCAGCTCTTTTATTTTTCTAAAAAATAACAAATCGATGTAATGTTTTAGCTTTTATAACTGTCTTTATAATACATGAGCACGATGACACAGGAAATCTTTAAGCAAACGGTTTTTGTCCACAGGGATAGAATGTATCGTTTTGCGAAGAGTATCCTGCAGGATGAAGAGGAAGCTTTTGATTTGGTGCAAGAGGTGATGATGAAATTGTGGCAAAGGCGGGAAGAAATTCAGGATTTACATCGTGTTGAGGCATTTGTTATACGTTGTGTGCGTAATGATGCGATGAACAGGTTGAAGAAGGCAAAGGTTGTACAGCTGTATCAGAGTAGCGTGGTTGTATCGGTAGAAAAGGAGAAATATCCGCTGTTGACCAAAGAGCTTATCATCAGGATGATACAAGAGCTTCCTGAAAAACAACGGATGGTTATGCATCTTCGGGATATAGAAGAATATGATGTGGATGAAATTGGTGAAGCATTGGAGATGGAAGAAAGTGCTGTCCGCGTAAACCTGATGCGTGCGCGGCAAAAGATAAAGGAGAAACTGCAAAAGATTTTTGATTATGAAAAAAGACAGATTGAAGGATTGGGAAGATAAATACTGGAAAGGGGAATCGTCTTTAGAAGATGAGCAGAATTTGAAATCCATGGAATCCCAGGCGTACTTCAATGGGTTGAAGGATGCAAAGGCTGAAAAAATGGACTGGAGCTTTGACGAGTTTGTCCATGAGGTAGACAATGCCGAAAGAGTAGACAAGCCTGTGCGGAAGATTGGATTAAGTAGCTTATTGAAATATACCGGTATAGCGGCAGCGTTGATTTTGGTCGGATTTATCTTTCTGAAAAAGGATAATGAACCACTTGAAGGAGCGAAGAAACAACAGCAGTTGGCAACGGAGATAATTGTTCCGAAGACTGAAGAGTCGAACGCAATAAATGAGGTTACTCCGGAAATTGTTGAACAGGAAATTGCTCAAAAGACCGTTATGCTGGAGCGACCTGTCACAACTAAAGTGGTAAAAAATGAAGCAGTCCAATCACAGGAAATTTTATCAGACGATAATTATATAGTGGTCAATGGACAGCCGATATACAATGAGGAGGAAGCGGAAGAAATCATGGTGGCGTCATTGCGGCTTATGACCAATAACCTGCAGGAAGGCAAAATGGCTATTGATAAAATAAAATATATGAAAGTTGAACTATAAATCGAATTGTAATATGAAAACTGTATTATCCATGTTGCTGTTGCTGGTAGCGACTGTAACAAATGCTCAGGTATCTAAATTGGACAAGATTTTTGATACGTATCAGGAAGCAAAAGGAGTGACTTCCATTAAAATAGGAAAGCCCATGTTTAACATGATTAACAAAATGAATCTGGGTGATGATAAAGACATGGAGCAAATAAAGCCGCTCCTGACGAAGATTAACTCCATTAAGATGCTGATTGTGGAAGACAGCGTACACTCAAAAGTAAAAGATGAGGTTAAACAAGCCTTTTCAAATATTAAGTACGAAGAATTGATGGCTATACACAGTGATGGAAGCCGTATAAAGTTCTTAGCAGAGAATACAGCTGATAGCGTGTTGAACAATCTGTTGCTGGATATTTCTTCTGAAGGCAGTACGATTTTTATGATTTTGGACGGGAAAATCAACTACGAGGATTTAAATAAATTAGTGGAGGAAAAGTAATATGGTTAAGATTTATCAATTAACATTTTGTATAGCTCTATTGATATTTTTACAGTCCTGCTATGTGAAACAGCGTTCGAACATGAGTTTTCTGGACCGGTCTGTGGTAGGGAAGGAGGCCGAAGTTGTAGCGGTGAAGGTTCCCATGTTTTTAGTCAAGCCTTTTATTGCTAAGGAACTGAAAAAAGAGGATGATGAGATGATACGCTTAGCCATGAAAAAGATCAAAAGCGTGAAACTTACAGCCTTAAGTAATGCGAAGGATAATACGGAAATACGCACACGTTTTAAAGATTTTCTTCGCGCAGAGCAAATGGAAGAATATGCTAGTGTTATCAGTGACGGTGATCGGGTGTCTATTAACGGGCAGATGAAGAAAGATAAGGTGAAAAAGTTGATGTTGGGCGTATCATCCGAAGATGGGGATTATGTGTTTATAGAAGTGAAGGGGAATTTTACGATGGACGAGATAACGCATGCTATCAGCTCTTATGAGAACAATTAAATAACAAAAAAAAGCTTGCGTGAAGACGCAAGCTTTTTAAATATATAGTGTTTAGACTATTTCGCTAATTCTTCAGCAATAGCTGCACCGATTTCCGCAGGAGATTCTACTACGCGGATACCACACTCACGCATGATAGCCATTTTAGCAGCAGCTGTATCATCAGCACCACCAACGATAGCTCCAGCGTGACCCATACGGCGTCCTGGAGGCGCAGTTTGTCCTGCGATAAAACCTACTACAGGTTTAGTGCCGTGTTCTTTGATCCAACGAGCCGCTTCAGCTTCCATACCTCCACCGATTTCACCAATCATGATGATACCTTCGGTTTCAGGATCGTTCATTAACAATTCAACAGCTTCTTTCGTTGTTGTACCGATAATAGGGTCACCGCCGATACCGATGGCTGTAGTGATACCTAATCCTGCTTTTACAGTCTGGTCAACAGCTTCGTAAGTCAATGTACCTGATTTGGAAACAATACCTACTTTACCTTTTTTGAAGATAAAACCTGGCATGATACCGATTTTAGCTTCTTCCGCAGTGATGATACCAGGACAGTTAGGTCCGATTAAACGAGAATTTTTGTCGCTCAAGTAAGATTTTACTTGAATCATATCTTTTGTAGGGATACCCTCTGTGATACATACGATAACTCCAATTCCTGCAGCAGCAGCTTCCATAATCGCGTCAGCAGCAAAAGCAGGTGGAACGAAAATAATAGAAACGTTAGCACCGGTTGCGTCTACTGCATCTTGAACAGTATTGAATACAGGACGGTCTAAGTGTGATTGACCACCTTTACCTGGAGTAACACCACCAACAACGTTTGTTCCGTACTCAATCATTTGAGACGCATGGTAAGTACCTTCATTGCCGGTAAAACCTTGTACGATTACTTTAGAATCTTTATTTACTAATACACTCATTTTTTCTGTTTTTTTGCAAAGCAAATCTACCATTTTGCCACGACTTCTAAAAATTAACTGCGGCAAAAGAGGCTTTTTTTTATAAAAGCGTTAACTTCTTGACAAAATCCCACAAGACAATGCCTATCGTGACCGATACATTGAAGGAATGTTTAGTACCAAACTGTGGGATTTCCAGACAGGTGTCAACCTGTTGCATGGCTTCTTCAGATACACCATGTACCTCATTTCCAAAGATGAAGGCATACTTTTTGTCATTGTCTTTCGGAAATTCGTGAAGCATGACGCTACCTTCGGCCTGTTCGATAGCCAACAGTTGGTAACCTTCTTGTTTTAAGTCGTGCAATGCTTCTGTAATGTTCTTATGGTATACCCAATCTACGGATTGTGTAGCGCCAAGTGCTGTCTTTTCGATCTCCCGATGCGGGGGAGTTCCTGTAATACCGCACAATATTATTTTTTCAATGGCAAACCCGTCTGCTGTGCGGAAAGCAGAGCCTACATTGTGCATGCTGCGTACATTGTCCAATACAAGGACAATCGGTATTTTTGTTTGATTTTTAAAGGTGTCGATATCTACTCGATTCAATTCCTCCATGGATAGCTTCTGCATAATGCAAAGTAAAAGGTAAAAAATCAAAAGTCAAAAAAATTAAATCAAGCGCAGGACGAGGTATCAAGGTAATTTTTTCAAATAGATTTTGAATATTAGAAATAGTATGTTATTTTTGCATTCCGAAATTAGTATAAAAGAAAAAATAAATATAGCTAAGAGAAATGGCAAATCATAAATCAGCGATTAAAAGAATTAGAGCTAACGCTGCGAAGCGTTTAAGAAATCGTTACCAAGCAAAGACAACTCGTAACGCAATTAAGAAATTACGTAATACAACTGACGCTACTGAAGCACAAACATTGTTGCCAAAAGTTGTTTCTATGCTTGATCGTTTGGCTAAGAAAAACGTTATTCACAAGAATAAAGCAGCTAACAACAAGTCTAAATTGACGAAGTTAGTTAACAAGTTAGCGTAACTTTAGTTAGATTGTTATAAAATATTTAGGGGATGTATATTCTACATCCCCTTTTCTTGTTGAACTTTTTTGAGTACAGTCATTCTTCGAAATCAAAGAATGACTGTATAAGTTTTTTATTGCGCTAACACTTTCTGAATAACCTCGTCCAATTTGGCTTTGTCAGCTTTATAGGGTGCAAGGTCGTATAATTCTACTTTGCGGAAATCAATAGGATGGCTTTCACTTTGTAGGTAAATATAACCTTGATTCAATAGTTTACCATCGATTTTTTGTGCGGGATCATAATTGTCTACATTTCCTCCTCCGATTTGTGGTTTGAAATACTGCAATACGATTTCTTTATCAAGGATATGTTGTATGATAGAGTCTCCCAAAACGACAAATTCTGCTGTTACCCAGTCATCACCATGATAAGTTTTGGATGTTGAGCTTTTGCAATGTGGTGTGAATAGTTTGTCATCAATGACAACATTAGTACCAGGTGTACATAGGTTGGAATTGGTCCGTTCGTCCGTTCCATTTCCGCCGAGCAGTTGTCCCTCAATTGAGATAGGAAAATCCTGATCTTTTAACATAGTCTTTGGATCTTGGCCATGGAGCATTGCTCCACTATTGCGCCAGGCCCAACCTTCACCTCCTTTAGCTTGTTCGTCCACGAACCGGTATTCTACGCGTAATACGTAGTAGCTGTATGGTGTGTTGTATGCTAAATGGCCATATTGTTGGTTGAACTCATCATAGCCATCATAGCGAACTTTTAATAGACCATCTTCCACACGATAGGTATTAGCATAGTTCTCGCCAACTTCGTGTAATCTGATTTTCACGGTCCAATCGTTGATGTCTTTTCCATTAAATAATTGTATTGGTTTCGGCGTGCCGTTATCATCTACGGTACTTTTTTGTGTGCTGTTCGCACAGTTCATAAATAAAAGGCTGCAGGCAATTGCTGTTATAAATTTTAGCTTCATACAAGTGGTTTAAGTTATAATAATAATTTTTTGTTCTTGACGTATTCTGTCGGTCTGACGCCTATGATTTTATTGAATGTATTACTGAATGTAGGTAAGCTGGTATAGCCGACCTGAATGGCTACTTCGTGGATGCTGAGCCCGCTGTCCAGTAGTAGTTTTAAAGCGGTGAGCATACGTAGTTGTGTGTAATACTGGATAAAGGTCATGTTTAGCTCTTTCTGAAATAGGCGGGATAGTGTGCGGTCGCTTATATCAAAGTTGGTAGCTACAGCTTTGATATGCAGATTGTCTGCCATTTTCTTCTCTAAGAATGTAACGACTTCTTTAAGAAGAGGATGCTTAGGATAGGGTAGGGCAAGCGGTAATTCTGTATGGGAAAGCTCGGGCAGGATAAGTTTGAAAGCCTTAGCGACAGCGAATTTTGCCTCTTCAGAAGGGAATATGTTTCCGTTCCAGCGGTTGGTGAACATAATGAGTTCGATTAATAAATCGTTGACCGGATATATGTTGACTTTATTGTAAAAATCAGTGTCAGTATCGAAGACGGGGAAGTAGAGATTGCGCATGATGACTTCGGGATTGCTGGGATGGATGCTGTGCTCAACTTCTGGCGGAATCCAGATATAATGCCTTGCCGGCAGATAATAGGACTTTTCTCTCGTGCGTAGAAAAACCATACCACCTTCGGTGTATAAAAACTGTCCCTTTTGGTGACTGTGCTCTTGAATGACTTCCCCCATCATGGCATGATGACAATAGATGCTATCGGGAAACGCGTCCACATCCGTCAAGTAATATTTGTCTACATAGCGTTTATTGTCCATGATTTTCTTCTTCGTGCTATAAATTTCTTGTTTTTAAATGACATAAGCAACTCTCATTGTGGCAATAACTACGCGTTTGCATGATTTGTGTCATTTTTACACTACGATAATCTTATTTTCAGTATTTTGCACAGATTTGTTGCATATAACAAAGACAGAAATATTAAAAGATCGTATCAATAAAAATGGTAGAAGAAAGAATAAAATTAGCATCACTTAAAGACAAAATAATGACGGCCCAAGAGGCAGTACAGTTCTTTGAAAACGATATGGTCGTTGGTTCCAGTGGGTTTACCAAAGCAGGAGATAGCAAGGTTGTGTTGGAAGCATTGGCAGAACGTGCTAAAAATGAAAACGTAAAGATAACTTTAATGACCGGTGCTTCTTTAGGTCATGATACCGATGGAAAACTGGCGGAAGCCGGCGCTCTGAAGAAGCGTATGCCCTTTCAGGTAGATAAGGTATTGCGAAGTAAAATCAACAGTGGTGAAGTACTCTTTATCGATCAGCATTTGAGCGAAAGTGCCGAATTGCTGCATAATAAAAATCTTCCACCGGTGGATATTGCAGTTATTGAGGTAGCATTTATTGATAGAGACGGTAGTCTTGTGCCTACCACTTCGGTGGGTAATTCAGCCACTTTTGCAGAACTGGCGGAAAAGGTGATTATTGAAATCAATACAGCCATCCCAATGGATATTTACGGTATCCATGATATTTATAAGGCAGAAAATTATCCCTATCGTAACGTTATTCCTATCGTTGCGCCATGGAATAAAATCGGACGTAAAACGATAGCAATCGATCCAACGAAAATTGTCGGCATCGTGTTTACCGATAAGCAGGACAGCCCTGCGGATATTGCAGAGCCTGATCCAAAGACCATTGCTATTGCTAACCACATATTGGCATTCTTTGAGAATGAGGTGCAGTTAGGGCATTTGACTGACCGTCTGTTGCCTATTCAAGCAGGTATTGGGAAGGTGGCGAATGCGGTATTTACAGGTTTCAAAGACAGTAATTTCTACGATTTGACGATGTTCTCCGAAGTGTTGCAGGATAGTACATTTGACTTGATTGATTCAGGGAAACTGTCATTTGCATCGGCATCATCAATAACTGTATCTGCCGCGTGCTATGATCGGGTATTTGGCAATCTGCAGAATTACCGGGAGAAAATTGTTTTGCGTCCGCAGAATATTTCCAATACACCGGGATTGATCCGCCGTTTAGGTATTATTGCGATTAATACGGCTATTGAGTTCGATATTTATGGTAATGTCAATTCGACCCACATTGGCGGTACGAAGATTATGAATGGTATCGGCGGCTCGGGGGATTTTGCACGGAATGCTTATTTAAGTATTTTCGTTGCCCAATCGGCATCCAAGAATAATACGATTTCCCATGTATTGCCGATGGTATCTCATGTGGATCATACAGAACATGATGTGGATATTCTAGTGACGGATATTGGTTTGGCGGATTTGCGGGGCTTAGCTCCACGGGAGCGTGCACAAAAGATTATTGATAATTGTGTGCATCCGGATTTCAGAGAAGAACTACAGTCTTATTTTGATCGAGCTTGTGAGCGAGGAGGGCATACGCCACATTTGCTGGAAGAAGCATTTAGTTGGCACTTGCGCCTGCAACAAACTGGGACAATGAAGAAGTAAGTTGCAGTATAGACTTCCGAAGTTCTCAAAACTTCGGAAGTCTTTGATATTTACGTTTTCGCCAAAACTGTTGCCCTATCCCAAATAGCAAAAGAACGATAAGCGGAAGTGCAACATTGATAAGCTGCCATGTTGTTTTTTCCGCTTTGACTTTCGCTTGGTCAAGTAAGCGGAGCTTTACCTCTCTATTGCGCAGGTTGATGACCTCTTCATCGTTGAGCAGATAATCGACAATATTCTGTAAAAGTGTTTTGTTGGCAAATTGTTGTTCTGTATAGCGATCCCAACCCAGTGGATATGGCGATTGATCTTTGTGGTTTACCTGATTAATCAGCCAGTCGCCATCGGCGAATACCAACATTTTTGTCTCTCGACTTGTCGAAGTCAAGTCTATTGCCTGCTGAATACCTTCAGGGGCTGGTCTATTCTCAAAAATATAAGGGAATTTCCCAGAAAGCAATAGTGCTACAGGTTGGGGTTTTGTCTTGAATTTTGCCGGATCTGGCGCTTCTTCAATCATCTGTAATGAGATTGGCGCTGGGGTGGCAATGGTTCTGGCGAAAGGAGAGGAGCTTAGCAAGACTTCTTTCCTGATTCGAGGTGTTTCAATGGTATCTATAGTGCCGATAAATTCGGTGCGTATGCCATCAAGGTTTTTTACAATTGGATTTGCACTGGTAGGCATTAAAATGGGGAAAAAGTACCACGGTACTAACTCGATTTGGGCTTGACCTCCGATATTACCTATAGACATTGGAATTTGTCCACAATTTAGATCTGCCAATACATTGTAGTTTAGTCGAAACCCGTAAAGAAAAAACAGATCGTCCAAATTCAATTGTTTCCCGATGAGCGGCTGACTGGCAGCTTGCCGTAGGTTGTCCAAGCTAGCATCAACCTGATCTATAGTCCAGACCACCCGACCGCCATTACGGACAAAGTAATCAATCTTATACTTGTCACTTTCCGAAAAAGCCGATTGGGGCTTGACGACAAACAATACTTTCAGTTGTTGGAGTGATTCATACGTGACAGAATCCAGGTTTACCCGTCCTACTTGGTTTCCGGTCATGATGCTGTGCATCGCGTCATAAAGTTCCAGATCCGAGGGTTCGCCATGCCCTTCTGTAAATCCTATAAAAGCTGTTTCCTGCTGGACAACTTTACCAATTGCCGATATAAAGGCATATTCCAGATTCTGTATGGAATTATTCAATGCCTCTTCGGGTTTTGTCCCTGTTTTTTGTTGCAGGAGGTTGACAGTTAGCTCTTGGTCTTCTGTACTGACGATGGCTGCAGGAAATATGAGCTTTTGTGTAAAACCAGCTTCTGTTCTTACGCTGAGGTTGGTCGGGAAAACCCCTCTTTCGATTAAGGCTTGGGTGAACTTTTGCTGCTCTTCCTGATTACCTTCTAGCGGATCGATAACAGTAAATTTAATCTTACCACCAGATAGCGCTTTGAGGTCGCTTGCCATGTTGATGGTTTCTTGTTTCAAGCGGGCAAATCCACTCGGCAGATCACCATCTAAAAAAATCGTAATATAGATGTTTTCGTCCAGTTGGTTGATGATTCTTTCTGAAGTGTTAGATAAGGTAAAACGCTTATCTTCAGTGAAATCTATCCTGCCAAATAGATTAGTGAAGCTTGTGCTGTTTAATATAAAAAAGAGTGCTACACCAATGCCGTATGCGGTGAATGTTTGTTGTCTTTTTCTGAATTTTCTGCCTAGATGTCCGATAGTGAACAGAATGAAGATAGCTGATAAAGAAAGGAAATAAATCAGGTCTTTGGCCGTTAATACACCACGGCTGATACTGTCGTAGTGGGTGCGAATACCTAAGTCCTTTATAAAATCTTCTGCCGGCTGGAAAACAGATAGTTGACTGCCGGCATCAAGACCATAATACGCCAGAAAACAGGCAAATACAGCTAATAAAAATGAGACAATAGGGTTCTTGGTCAGTGAAGAGCAAAAAATGCTGATGGCGGCATAGCTACTCGTCAGAAACAAAAGTCCAATATAAGAACCGATTGTTGCGCCGATGTCAATATTACCTTTGGGGTACGCCAACAGATAAACTGAAATTGCATATATTAATGTCGGAGCAATAGATAAGATACCTATGCTGATAATACCTAAATATTTCCCTAACACAATATCCTTGAGTGTATAAGGTCGGCTCAATAACAGATCGAATGTTCCGTCAGTTTTTTCTCCGGCAATAGACCGCATGGCTATAGCGGGGATTAAAAAAAGAAAAAGGTAAGGCGCTATGGAAAAGAAACCATCTAATTGGGCATAACCGGCATCCAAGATAGAGGTGTTCGGGAAGATCCAGAGCACAAGCCCTGATAGTAAAAGAAATAAGCCTATGGCTAAATACCCTATCAGGGAATTGAAATAAGACGCTATTTCTTTTTTATATATGTTTGTAAAGCTCATGTTCCTTTCTTGACCGCTAATTGTCAGGGACAGTAAGTGGTTTCTTTTGCGGTCGAAAATAGGAAAAACATCGCTGTAAAACAAACGAGGTGACTTCCCTCGCGGAAGACACCTCGACACTTATATAGTTGTATTGATGCGACAGTTTTGTTATTCTATCTTCTGCCTGGTAGATAGATTTGAAAACCTAAGCCGACCCCTAGGCCATTGTGTCCACCACCGGCATTAATATTGGCTTTGCTATAATTGTAGCCGGCGGTTACTTCAAGTGCTACGGACTGCGTGATAAAATGTGCGTAACCTACATTCGCCCCTAAAGCAAATGATACGTTATCGCCAACTGAACTGCCTGCAATCCCGACATCACCCTGACCGAAGAAACGTCCGGAAGCCGATGCTCCGCCAGGAAAATAGTAACGAACAAAAGGAGCAATACCATAATTCCATTCGTTGTCGGCACCTTTCTCTGTGGTTAAACCTAGGGTAGCTTGCGCACCAATGGCTAGCCCATCGGAAATGAAATACCCTGCACGAGGTTGTAGCCCAATGCCAAAAGATTTGCCTTCAAAGCTGTAACCGATATTTCCAAGGGAACCCCCTACCATCCAATTACCTTGTTTGATTGGATCCATACCTACGTTGGCGGTAGTCTGAGGTCTGGTCTCGATAGACTGTGCTTGTAATCCCAAGCTAAGACCTCCTAAAAGTGCTAAAAATAATGTTATCTTTTTCATATCTATACATGTTAATTTATGTTAATAACAGTGGTTAGATAGAAAAGTTTGCCGTGAGGGAGTAAAAAATATTCCGTATGAAGATGGAAGTCTTCATACGGAATAAATATTAGGGTAAGGCTATTTAATGTCTTGCAGTAGTTCTTGAATTGCCTTTTCCAATTGTTGGTCCTTACCTTGGGCAATAACCTCTGGTAGGTTTTTCACTTCGAAAGTTGGTTTGGTTTCATTGTTTTCCAGCCATTCGCCGGCTTTGTTCTTCGCACTGATTGGTACAGCACCCCACATAACCCCGTTAGGTAGCATTTCCCATCCGGCAAAGCTACATGTACCTGGAACAGGCATCCCGACAGTTTTACCAATATTCAGATCGGTATAACCACAGGAAAAACAATGGCCATCGCTATAGTTTGCTTCGTTGAACATGGCTAAAGTTGGTTTTGTCCAACGGAAAGTGGGTTCATAGCCTACTGAACGATCGGCCGTCGCATAGTCCAGAAACTTCTCTCCGGTAAAGAACATGGCTAAGTCGGATACCAGATCACCGCCACCGTTGAAACGCGTATCTACAATTACGCCTGCACAGTCGGCATATTTACCCATCATCTCATCATAGATATTGCGGTACTGTCCGTCAGCCATGCCGGAAATGTGTACATAACCCAGTTTCCCTTCGGTAGCTTTCTCTACTTCCTGTTGGTTTTTCTTTACCCAGCGACGGTAGAGCAAGGCATTTTCTTCGGCTAAGGAAATCGGTTTCACCGTTACTTGTTCACGATTGTTGGTTTT
>Ga0079224_100005676_pt1 | contig 16432 bp, 16 predicted proteins | sample Stecom2015_FD_80414 | JGI IMG/M metagenome (GOLD analysis project Ga0079224, IMG submission 80414) | Agricultural soil microbial communities from Utah to study Nitrogen management - Steer compost 2015 | ecosystem: Environmental > Terrestrial > Soil > Agricultural land | place: USA: Utah... | reverse complement strand
GGTCGTCGCCGGTGCGGCTCGCCATGCCCGCGCGGCACCACCCAGCACCGCCGCGTGGATCATCGGTAGTCGCCGGGGCCCCGGTAGCCACCCGGCCGGCGACGCGTTCATTCTGGCCCGCACACCCCGGTGCGGCCAGCGGTTTTCCGGAGCACCCCGTGGCAGATTGTTGCGATAGCAAGTATCTTGGGGGCACCGACCAAAGGAGGCACCGTGCCCGCTGTCACCGTGGACGACGTCCTTGTCCTACCCCGCGTACCGGCACTTGACCCGGCGCAGACCTCGTTCCGGGGCGTCCAGCGGATCGTCACCGCGCCGAGCGGCTTCGAGGGTGAGGGCTTTCCGGTGCGGCGCGCGTTCGCCGGAGTACCGCTGACCGAGTTGGACCCGTTCATCCACCTTGACCAGATGGGCGAGGTGGAGTACGCACCGGGTGAGCCGAAAGGTACGCCGTGGCACCCGCACCGCGGCTTCGAGACGGTCACCTACATGATCGACGGCGTCTTCGAGCACCAGGACTCCAACGGCGGTGGTGGCACCATCACCAACGGTGACACCCAGTGGATGACCGCCGGAGCCGGCATCCTGCACATCGAGGCGCCGCCGGAACACCTGGTAGCCAGCGGCGGACTATTCCACGGACTCCAGCTGTGGGTGAACCTGCCCCGGGTGAAGAAGTTCGCGCCGCCCCGTTACCAGGACATCCGCGGCCGCCAAGCGGCCCTGCTGACCTCGCCGGACGGCGGCGCGCTGATCCGCGTGATCGCCGGCGAGCTGGCCGGCCACCGCGGGCCGGGCGTCACGCACACCCCGATCACCATCGCCCACATCACCCTGGAGCCGGGCGCCCAGCTCGACCTGCCATGGCGGCGGGACTACAACGCCCTGCTCTACGTGCTCGCCGGCAAGGGCAAGGTCGGTCTCAAGCGCCATGACATCCACATCGGTCAGCTGGCGGTGTACGGCGACGGGGACGCGCTGCGGGTGGCCGCCGACGCCACCCAGAGCGAGCGGATGCCGAAACTGGAGCTGTATCTGATGGGCGGGCAGCCGATCCGGGAGCCGGTGGCGCACTACGGCCCGTTCGTGATGAACACCCGCGACGAGCTGATCCAAGCCTTTGAGGACTACCAGGCCGGCCGGCTGGGCACCATCCCGGCCGAGCGTACGCCCCACACCGCCGCGGACGAGACCCCGCCGGCATAGCCGGCCGGACCACCCCGCCGGTCGCCCTTCCCGCCCCTCTCAGCCGGGGTGCGCGGGACGCGCCTCAGGTCAGGGCCGGCCAGGCGACCGGCTCCACCGCCGGCAGCTCGCGATCGCCGAACCAGTACGCGATCTCCCGCTCCGGCTCGTCCGGGTCGAGTTCGTTGTCTGAGGCGTGGACCAGATTGCGCACCGCGGCGTGCCGCGGCCCGGCGACCAGCGCCGAGACGCTGGCGAAGTCGCCCCGGATGGTCCCGGGCGCGGCCGCCAGCGGCATGGTGGCGCCGCAGAGTGCCCGCAGCTTCTTCACCGCGTGATAGCCCTCGATCACCGCCGCCACCACCGGCCCGGAGGTGAGGTACGCGAGGTTCCAGTCGAAGATCATCCGGCCGAGCGCCACCGGCTCCTCGGTGCCGAACTCGGCGGCCACGTCCAGCCCGGCGTCGCGGAAGCCGGCCAGCAACTTCGAGCCCATCTGCGCGAGCTGGGCGTCGGTGGTGGCGTAGTGACCCTCGGCGAACTCCTTGGTGACCTGCCGCAGCTCGAGTGCCACCAGCGCCAGGCCGGTGTCCTCGACTCGCTGCAGAATCCGGCCCACCAGGCCGCGGCGTACCGCGTCGGGCTTGATCAGAAGCAGTGTCCGCTCGCGCTGGGAACTCACGCGGCGGATCGTAGCAGCTCGCGGCGGGGTGGCTGGCCGCGGCTCAGGCAGCGGCGGCTTCTACCCGTACCAGATCCCCCGGGGCCACGCCGAGGACCACCGCCGTGCGGCCACCATGCACCGCCACCGCCAGCCGGCCGGCGGAGTCGGTCAGCACCACCAGGCCGCCCGCCGGAGCGTCCGCGAAGGTCGCACCCCGCACCGCCGGCAGCCCGCCGACCACCACGTCGCGGCCGAGCCCACCGGCGGCGTCACCGCGCGCCGCGAGCTGGACGTTGCCGAACCGGTCCACGGTGAGCACCTCCGCCTCCACCCAACCGTCGCCGGTCCGGACGACCGGGTCGGGTAGGCGGACCAGCCCGGCCGGGTCCAGGGCCGGCCCGGCCTCGGAGAGGGGCGCGCCGGCGGCGAGCCGGGCCCCGGCCGGGGCGAAGACGTCCCGGCCGTGGAAGGTCCGCGACCCGCCGGCGTGCCAGGCCGGGTTGGTCAGTACGGCCGCGACGGTGATCCCGCCCAGCGCCTCGGCCGCCCAGGGCAGCAACCCGTTATCCGGCCCGACCAGCACCCCACCCGGGGCCTGCAGCACCACCGCCCGCCGCTGGGTGCCCACTCCCGGGTCCACCACCGCCACGTGCACCGCCGGCGGCAGGTACGGCACGGTCTGGGCCAGCACCGCCGCGCCGCGCCGGATGTCACCAGGCGGCACCTCATGGGTCACGTCGATGACCCGCACCCCTGGCGCGGTGCGGGCGATCACACCGTGGCAGGCGGCGACGAACCCGTCCCAGGTGCCGTAGTCGGTGGTGAGGCTCAGCCAGTCGTACCCCGCCATGCCCGCGACTCTAGGGCATGCCACGCCCGCGCTCGTGGGGAAGGCGGGCGCGGTCAACGGGTCCGGGGTGGCGGGCCCGCCCACGCCGCGGGGGACGATGGAGTCATGCCCGAGGGAGACACCGTCTTCCGCACCGCGCGCATCCTGCATCGCGCGCTCGCCGGCCGGCGACTCACCGCCGCCGACCTGCGCGTGCCCCACCTGGCGACCGCCGCCCTGGCCGGCCAGACCGTGGTGGAGTGCGCGAGCCGCGGCAAGCACCTGCTGCTGCGGCTGCGGGCAGACGGCGGGCCCGCGCTCACCCTCCACTCGCACCTGGGGATGGAGGGCTCATGGCGGGTGTACGCGGTGGGCGAGCGCTGGCGGCCATACCGGCGGGACCTGATCCGCGCGGTCCTGCGTACGCCGGACACGGTAGCGGTGGGCTACCGGCTCACCCGGCTGGCGCTGATCCCCACCGCCGACGAGGCGGAACTGGTGGGGCACCTCGGCCCGGACCTGCTCGGCCCGGCCTGGGACCCGGCCGAGGCGGTCCGCCGGCTGTCCCGCCACCCCACGGAGCCGATCGCCGATGCCCTGCGGGAGCAGCGCAACCTCGCCGGGATCGGCAACGTCTACTGCTCCGAGGTGCTGTTCCTACGCGGCGTCTGGCCCGGGACGCCGGTGGCGCAGGTGGGAAATCTGACCAGACTCGTCACGCTCGCACACCAGCTCCTGTGGGCCAATCGCGACCGGACCGTCCGCAGCACCACCGGGTCGCTGCGCCGCGGGGAGCAGACCTATGTGTACGGGCGGGCGGGGCGCCCGTGCCGGCGATGCACCACCCCGGTGCGGATGGACACTAGCGCGGAGCGGATCACCTTCTGGTGTCCAGTGTGCCAGCCGGACCCGGCTCACCCGGTCACGCGCAGATCGCCGTAGAGGCGACGCAGCTCCGACAACCCGGCGGTGACCCCCCGCAGGCGGTCGGTGGCGTCGGTCAGACCGGTCACCATGGGGGCCGGCTCCCCGGCGCGGGCAGACTCCGCGACGAAGCTGGCCGCCGCCACGACGAACTCCTCGTACGCGGCGACGCCGGTCCGCAGGTGGCTGAGGTGGTCGTCGCGCAGCTCCCGTAGCGGTGCCTGCGCCTCGGCCGGTGCCACTCTCATCGCCCGTTCGAGGCTGATGATGCGATCGGTCAACTCGCGTAGCTCGCGCTCGACCCGGCCGGCCTCGCGGACCGCCTCGGGGTCGGAGCCGCCCAGCCGGGAGGTGAGCTCCCGCATGGTCCGGGCGCACCGGTCCAGCCGCTCCCACACCTCCGCCGCCTCAGAACCGCGCAGGCCACCGCGGACCCGCTGGCGGCGGATGCCCTCCGCGACCGAGTACCCACCGGGAAGCTGAGAGAGGATCGCGAGCCAGCGTTCACCGGCCTGGGCCGGGTCGAGCGGCGGCGGCTCGGGCTGGGCCGCCAGCTCCCGCAGGTCCGACCAGCGCCACCAGGCGAACACCGCCGAGGCTCCGGTGAGCCCGGCCCACACCGCGTCCCAGGGGCCTAGCCCCTGGTAGGGCAGGAGCACGGCGGAGGTGGCGGCCAAGCCGCCGGCGGTGACCGTCCAGCGGCGCACCGCGCCTCGCAGCCGCCGGAGCCGGCGGCGGTGACGTGCCCGCTCGTCGATCACGCTGCCCCACCCTGTCAGCCGGTGGCCGCGGCGTCACCGGTGGACTTGGCGGAGTCCTTCGCCGCGCTCTCCTTGGCGAGACTCGCCCGGATCTCATCCAACCGGGACACGGTCGCGTCCCGGGCACCGGTCGCGCCCGACTCCTTGCCGGCCTCGACCGCCGGCCGCTCGGCGGCTCCGGTGAGCTGCTCGCCGGCCATGCTGGCGCGGATCTGCTCCAACCGGGAGGCTCCCGCCATGTCCAGTGTGGTGCGCTGGACCTCCAGCATCCGCCCTTCGACCGAGTTGGAGGCGAGCTCCGCCCGGCCCATCGCGGCCGCGTACCGGCTCTCGATCTTGTCTCGGATCTCGTCCAGGGAGGGCGTGTTGCCCGGCGCGGCCAATGCGGACATGGACTCCAGCGACGCGGCCACCGTCTCCTGCATCTTGGCCTGCTCCAGCTGGCTGAGCAGCTTGCTGCGCTCGGCGAGCTTCTCCTCCAGCAGCATCTTGTTGTTCTCCACCGCCTTGCGGGCCTGCTGGGCGGCGTTGAGCGCCTGATCGTGCAGGGTCTTGAGGTCCTCCACGGCCTGCTCGGCGGAGACCAGCTGGGTGGCGGCGGACTGGGCGGCCCGCTCGTACTCCTGGGCCTTCTGCTCATCCCCCTCGGCCCGGGCCTTGTCGGCGAGCACCAGCCCCTGCCGCGCCATCCCCTGCCACTTCTCCACCTCGGACATCTGGCGAGAGAGCCGCATCTCCAACTGGCGCTGGTTCCCGATCACGGCTGCGGCCTGCCGCACGAGAGTCTGATGCTGGACCTTCGCCTCGTCGATCGCCTGCTGGATCTGGATCTTGGGATCGGCGTACTCGTCGATCTTGGCGCCGAACAACGCCATCAGGTATCTCCAGCCCTTGACGAACGGGTTCGCCATCTTCGCGGTCCTCTCTTCGGCTGTGTCGTCGCGTCGCTGGGCCACGCGCACAAGGGGTGGTAACCGGGCCGGTCACCCTGGTGCCTCCATGGTCTCAGGCGAACGCAGCCCCGTCACGCCCTGCCTCCCCGCCGAATCCAGCGGTCGTGGTGATAACAGACATTACCCGCTGGCTGCGACGGAATCACCCGCGCCAGGCACGCCCCGCGTGGCGGACCGGCTACCCGGTCGGTCGGGTCAGCGTGCCCAGGCGGGCCGGATCGAGGTCGCGGTTTCGCACCGCGTGCAGCGTGGTGCGCAACGGCCCGTCGCGGCGCACCCGGACCGAGACGGTGCCGTCCGAGATGGTGTGCCCCTCACGCGCCGCCCGGGCGGCCGGCACCGGGTCGGCCGGCGCCTCCCGCTTCGACTCGGACGAGCGCCCGTCGGCGCCCGCCTCCACCGGCTCGGCAGCGTCACCGGGGGTCGGCGCCTCGGCGAGCACGGCGTCGGCCTGCTCCACCAGCGCCATGGTGTCGCTCACATCCCGCAGCACCTCGGAGAGTTGGCTGCCCAACGCCTCGCAGATCGCCGCCAGCAGCTCGCTGGAGGCTTCCTTCTGCCCGCGCTCGATCTCGGAGAGGTAGCCCAGCGACACGTTGGCCGCGGTGGACACCTCCCGCAGCGTGCGATGTTGACCCTGGCGCCGCGCCCGCAGCACGTCACCCATTACCCGACGAAGCAGCACGGCACCTCCTCCACTACAACGTCTTCCGCAACGGTACCCGCTAGGAGCCGCGACGGCATCCCGGGGCGGCGGCGGTTCGATACCGGTTCGGCGACAAGCCCGCGACCCGGCCACCACACCGTCACCCCTGGCCGGTCAGGGCTCCGGCAGGTGGTCGGCGAGCAGCGCGAGCGCCGCCCGTACCGACCCGCGCCGGATCGCCGGGCGATCGCCTGGCAGCGCGAACGAACGCACCGCCCGCCCACCCGGGCCGGCCAGGCCGACGTAGACCGTACCCACCGGGACGCCGCCCTGCGGGGTGGGACCCGCCACGCCGGTGGTGGCCACGCCCCAGTCCGCCGCGCAGCGGTCCCGGACACCCTCGGCCATCGCCCCGGCCACGGCCGGGTCCACCGGGCCCCGCTCGGCGAGCAGGGTCGGCGAGACCCCGGTCAACGACGACTTCAGGTCGGTGGCGTAGACCACCAGCCCACCCCGGAACACCGCGCTCGCCCCGGGCACGTCCACCAGCGCGGCCGCGAGCAGCCCGCCGGTGAGGGACTCCGCGACCGCGAGCGTCTGCTGTCGCTGGGCGAGCCGCCGCACCACGGTCTCGGCCATCTGATCGGTCACCGCCTCACCTGCCCCCACGGTCTCTCACCCGCCCGCCGGCCCGGCGGTCGGCCGCCGCAGCCGCAGCGCGCGGGCCGTGTAGTCCAACCCCGTGGCCACAGTGACCACCACCGCCGCCGCCATCAGCCACGGCCCGACCGGCACCAGCGCCTCCGGCATCGGCCACAGGTACCAGCCGATGGCCAGGATCTGCAGCCCGGTCTTGACCTTCCCGCCCCGACTGGCGGCCATCACACCGTGGCGGATCACCCAGAACCGCAGCAGGGTCACGCCCACCTCCCGCACCAGGATCAGCGCGGTCACCCACCACGGCAGTACCCCGTACCCGGAGAGCATGACCAGCGCGGTGCCGATCAGCGCCTTGTCCGCGATCGGGTCCGCGACCTTGCCGAACGCGGTGATCAGGCGGTAGCGGCGGGCGATCCAGCCGTCCACGAAGTCGGTGCCGCAGGCCACCAGGAATACCAGGCAGGCCGCGATCCGGGTGTTCCGCTCCACCATCGCCGACCAGGCCAGCAAGGCTCCGAAGACCGGCACCAGCACCAACCGGATGGCGGTCAGGGCATTCGCGGCGTTGACCAGGGGAACCCGCCGGATGATCTCACTCACCGCCGCACCGCCGGTGAGATCACGGTGACCGGCTCGGCGATGAGGTCCACCCCGTCGGCGCCGGTCACCCGCGCCTCCACCAGGTCCCCCGGGCGAAGCCCGGCCACCTCACCCCCGACCAGGGTGGTGGCGCCGTCCACCTCCGGGGCCTGGTGCGCCGCCCTGCCCTCCACCTCACCCTCGTCGACCCGGTCCACCAGTACCGTGACGGTCTCGCCCACCCGCTGCGCCGCCCGCTGGGCGCACAACTCCTCCGCCAGAGTGAGGAGCTTGTCGTACCGCCGCTGCCGGGTGGCGGCCGGCACCTTCCCCGGCAGCCCGGCCGCCTCCGTGCCCTCCTCGTCGCTGTAGGCGAACACCCCTACCGCGTCCAGCTCCGCCGCTTCCAGGAACCGCACCAGCTCCGCGACGTCCCAGCGGGTCTCCCCCGGGAAGCCGACGATCACGTTGCTGCGCGCCCCGGCCGCCGGAGCCACGGCCCGGATCTGGCCGAGCAGCTCCAGGAACCGCCCGCCGGAACCGAACCGGCGCATCCGGCGCAGCACCGTCTCGCTGGCGTGCTGGAACGACAGGTCGAAGTAGGGCGCCACCCCGAGGGTGGTCCCGATCGCCGCCACCAGGCCGGGCCGCAGCTCCGCCGGCTGCAGATAGCTCACCCGCACCCGGACGATCCCGTCCACCGCTGCCAGTTGCGGCAGCAGCTTCTCCAGCGCCCGCGGGTCGCCCAGGTCCTTGCCGTAGGAGGTGGAGTTCTCGCTGACCAGCAGCAGCTCCCGTACCCCGGCACGGGCCAGCCACTCCGCCTCCGCGAGCAGCTCATCCGGCGTACGCGAGACGAACGCGCCCCGAAATCGCGGGATGGCGCAGAAGCTGCACCGCCGGTCGCAGCCGCTCGCCAGTTTCAACGGGGCGACCGGCCCGGAGCCCAGCCGGTGCCGCAGCACCGTCCGCAGGTGGGCCGGGGTCGCCTGGTCCACCACCGCGTGCCCGGGCACGGAGGTGGCGGCGCCGCGGCGGGCCACCGGGGTGACCGGCAGCAGCTTCCGCCGGTCCCGGGGCGTGTGCGCGGCCGGTCGCTCCCCGGCGATCACCGCGGCGAGCCGGGCCGAGATGTCGGGGTAGTCGCCGAAGCTCAGCACCGCCGCCGCCTCGGGCAGGCTGTCGGCCAGCTCCCGCCCGTACCGCTCGGCGAGGCAACCGGCCGCCACCACCGGCACCCCGCTCTCGGCGGCCGAGAGCAGGGTCTCGATCGAGTCCTGTTTGGCGCTGTCGACGAACCCGCAGGTGTTCACCAACACGACGTCGGCCGCGGCGCTGTCGTCGGGATCGGCGCTGACCCGCCACCCGTCCCGGGCGAGCCGGCCAGCCAGCTCCTCAGAGTCGACCTCGTTGCGAGCACAACCTAGAGTCAGCAGGGCCACCCGCCGCCCACCCGAAGGAGCGGCGGGCGACCCGACCGGCGGAGACGGCGGGGTCGTGGACACCCACCGAGCGTACCGAGCCCGCGGCCATCCGCCCGGGCAGTGCCCTGCCGGCCATCCGGCCTGGGTGAAGGCGACGCAACTTCGGCAAAAGTGCGGTCTCAACGCGCACGGAGAGCGCAATTTTGGCGAAACTGCGACGGTGGCGGGCTGGGCGGGCGCCGGCCGGCCGTGGTCAGCCGTTGTCCCCGCCGACCGCGGCCAGCACCTCCGGCAGCTCCTCCGGCTTGACCAGCACCTCCCGGGCCTTGGAGCCCTCCGACGGGCCGACCACGCCCCGGGTCTCCATCAGATCCATCAGCCGGCCGGCCTTGGCGAACCCCACCCGCAGCTTGCGCTGCAACATCGACGTGGACCCGAACTGGGAGGTCACCACCAGCTCGATCGCCTGCAGCAGCAGCTGCAGATCCTCGCCCACATCCTCGTCGACCTTCTTCTTCCCGCCGGTGGTCGGCGCTGTGACCTCCTCCCGGAACTCCGGCTCGCGCTGCCGCTTGCAGTGGGCGACCAGGTCGGCGATCTCCGGCTCGGTGACCCAGGCGCCCTGGATCCGGACCGGTTTGGAGGCGCCCATCGGCAGGAACAGGCCGTCGCCGCGGCCCAGCAGCTTCTCCGCTCCGGGCTGGTCCAGGATCACCCGGGAGTCCGCCAGCGAGGAGGTGGCGAACGCCAACCGGGAAGGGACGTTCGCCTTGATCAGCCCGGTCACCACGTCCACCGAGGGCCGCTGGGTGGCGAGCACCAGGTGGATCCCGGCCGCCCGGGCGAGCTGGGTGATCCGCACCACCGAGTCCTCCACGTCCCGGGGGGCGACCATCATCAGGTCGGCCAGCTCGTCCACGATCACCAGCAGGTACGGATGGGGCCGCAGCTCCCGTTCGCTGCCGGGCGGGGCCTTGATCTGCCCGGCCCGCACCTTGCGGTTGAACTCGTCCACGTGCCGCACCCCGGCGGCGGCGAGGTCGTCGTAGCGCAGGTCCATCTCCCGCACCACCCAGTCCAGCGCCACCGCGGCCTTCTTGGGGTTGGTCACGATCGGGTGGACCAGGTGCGGGATGCCCTCGTAGCCGGTCAGCTCCACCCGCTTGGGGTCGATCAGCAGCAGCCGCACCTCATCCGGGGTGGCGCGCATCAAGATCGAAGCGAGGATCGAGTTCAGGCAGGACGACTTGCCCGCCCCGGTAGCGCCGGCGATCAGGATGTGCGGCATGTGGGCCAGGTTCGCCACCACGTACCCGCCCTCGATGTCCTTGCCCAGTCCGACCAGCATCGGATGGTGGTCGGAGGCGGCCGCGCGGGAGCGCAGCACGTCACCGAGGGCCACGGTCTCCGGGTCGGCGTTGGGGATCTCCACACCCACCGCGCTCTTGCCCGGGATCGGGCTCAGGATCCGCACGTCCGGTGACTTCACCGCGTACGCGATGTTGCGGGAGAGCTGGGTGATGCGCTCCACCTTGACCCCCGGGCCCAGCTCCACCTCGTACCGGGTGACGGTCGGCCCGCGGGTGAAGCCGGTGACCGCCGCATCCACGTCGAACTGTTCGAAGACGCTCTGGAGCGCCTCGATCACCTGGTCGTTGACCTTGCTACGGGTCTTGGCCGCGGCGCCGGGGCGTAGCAGATTCGCCGGCGGGAGCGTGTAGTCGCCGCTCAGCCCGGCGAGGGCGGGCTGCTCGATCCGGGCCGGAGGCGGCGTGTGGGCCGGTGGTTGCCGGCGGCGAGGCGGCCGGTACGGCTCCGGCGGCGGCTCGGGCTCCGGTTCCGGGGCAGCGATCGCGGGTGGCTCGGGCTGCGGGGTGAGATCGCGGGCAGCGTGGACGCCCTGGCGGCGCCGGGTGGTGCTGCGCCGCCGGGCGGGCGGCTCCGGCTCCGCACCGGCGTCCGCGTCGGGGTCGTCCATCTCCGCCAGCTCCGAGGGCAGCGGGCGGCCAAGCAGCAGGTCACGCAGGTAGGCGAGGCGCTCCGGGATCCGGCTGACCGGGGTCGCGGTGACCACCAGCAGGCCGAACACCGCCAGCAGCGCCAGCACCGGGACCGCCACCCAGGGGGTTACCGCGCGCGAGAGCACCCCGCCCAGGCCGCCCAGCAGCCCACCGGCCGACTCGCGGTCGGCGAGCGACTGCGGGCCGTGCGCCACGTCCAGCAGACCGGTGGCCGCGACGGCGAGCGCGGTCCACCCCACCAGGGCCCGGCCGCGGTGCTCCGGGCCGCCAGGGGCCCGCATCAGGCGTACCGCCAGGACCACCAGCAGGGGCGGCAGCAGCACCGCCACCGTACCCACCAGCCGGCGGACGCCCACTCCGATCATCTCGCCGACCGGACCACCGGCGTCGAACCACACCGCCACCGCCAGCAGGATCGCGAGGCTCAGGGCCAGCAGCCCGGCCCCGTCCCGGCGGTGCTCGGGGTCGATCTCCTTGGCGGTGGCCGCCTGCCGGCCGATCGCCCGGACCAGCCAGCCGACCCCGCTGGCCACCCCCAACCAGAGCACCACGAGCCAACTGCGGCGCGGAGTCCGGCGCCGCGGCGCCCGCGCGCGCGGCTTGGTCGTTCGCCGCCGGGTGGTGGTGCGAGAGGTGCGGCCGGCCATGCCTTCATACGTTAGTGGGGCACCGCACGCCGGTCCGGCTTTTCCCGCCCGTGTCGGCGCAACCAGCGCCGATCCTGACGGCAGGGGCGTCACCGGGCGGCGACCGTGAGGCAGCCGTGAAGGGTCCGACGCATCCATGACGGGTCCATGGACCGGATTCGGCCGGCTGGCTACCCGACGTCGTAGACGGGCCAACCGTCGTCCCCGCGCCGTGCGGCCGGATGCGGCCGGTGCGGCTGCGACTGACCCGGCTGGAGCAGGTGGACCACCTCCACGCCGCGCATCGTCAGCGCGTCCGCCACCAGCATCCGGTGGCATTGCCACCACAACGTCTCGGCGCACATGATCGCCGACCGGGTACGGGCGGCCTGCTCCTGCAACCGCTCCACCGCGGCCCGGAACTCGGCGGTGTCCATGTGGTCCGCGTAGCCGGCGAACGCGCGGTTGCGCAGCGCGGTGTGCCGGGACGTAGCCGCCCGCGACCGCCGGCCGCCCAGCGCCGGGCCTTCCCACTCGTACGCGATGCCGGCCTCGGCGAGCGCGGCCGCCAAGGCCGACCGCCCGAACTGCGGGTGGCGGCGGGACCCCGGGAACCGGCGGATGTCCCACACCAGCTCGATCTCCGCCTCGCGCAGCACCGCCAGCAGGGTCGACGCCGGCCGGGCACCGTGCCCGACCGTGTACACCAGCGTCCCCGGTTCCGGCACGCCGCCGGTCAGACCTCCACCACGATCGGGACGATCATCGGCCGGCGACGGTAGGTCTCGTTCACCCACCGGCCGACCGTCCGCCGAACCACCTGCTGCAGCTGGTGCGGATCGGAGATGCCGTCCGCGGCCGCACGGTCCAGCGCCTCGGTGATCAGCCCGAGCGCCGGTTCGAACACCGCCGGGTCCTCGGAGAAGCCCTTGCCCGAGACGGTCGGCCCACCGACCACCTTGCCGGTGACCGAGTCGACCACCACCGTGGCGGAGATGAAGCCGCCGTCGCCGAGGATGCGCCGCTCGGTCAGCAGGCTCTCCCCCACGTCACCCACGGCCAGGCCGTCCACGTAGACGTACCGGGTGGGGACGCGCCCGGCCACCGAGGCGCGGCCGTCGACCAGGTCCACCACGTCGCCGTCCTCGCACAGGATGACCCGCTCCGGATCCATCCCGGACTCGATCCCGAGCTGCGCGTGCGCTCGCAGGTGCCGCCACTCGCCGTGCACCGGCATAAGGTTCGCGGGGCGGACCAGGTTCAGCACGTAGAGCAGCTCCCCGGCCGGCGCGTGGCCGCTCACGTGCACGTTCGCCACGTCCTTGTGGATCACCATGGCGCCGCCCCGGGCGAGCTGGTTGATCACCCGGTACACGGCGGTCTCGTTGCCGGGCACCAGCGAGCTGGCGAGGACCACGGTGTCGCCCGGCGCCACGGTGACGTGCCGATGGTCGCCCGTGGCGATCCGGCCGAGCGCGCTCATCGGCTCACCCTGGGATCCGGTGCACATCAGCACCACCTCATCGGGCGGCAGGTCCGTCGCCGTGTCCACCCCCACCACGAGTTCGCCCGGGATCCGCAGCAGGCCCAGGTCGCGCGCGATGCCCATGTTGCGGACCATCGAACGGCCGACGAACGCCACCTTGCGGCCGTGTTCGTGGGCGGAGTCGAGGACCTGTTGCACCCGGTGCACGTGGGAGGCGAAGCTCGCCACGATCACCCGCCCCTGCGCCTTGGCGAAGATCGCGTCCAGTACCGGCCCGATCTCCCGCTCCGGGGTGACGAACCCGGGAAACTCGGCGTTGGTGGAGTCGGACAGGAGCAGGTCCACGCCCTCGCTGCCCAGCCGCGCGAACCCGGCCAGGTCGGTGACCCGCCCGTCCAGGGGCAACTGGTCGAGCTTGAAGTCGCCGGTGTGCAGCACCAGCCCGGCACCGGTCCGGATCGCCACCGCCAGCGCGTCCGGGATCGAGTGGTTGACCGCGAAGAACTCGCACTCGAACGGCCCGAGCCGCTCGCGCTGACCCTCCCGCACGGTGAGGGTGTAGGGCTCGATCCGCCGCTCGGCCAGCTTCGCCTCCACCAGCGCGAGCGTGAACTGGGAGCCGACCAACGGGATGTCGCTCTTATGCGCCAGCAGGTAGGGAACCGCGCCGATGTGGTCCTCGTGCCCGTGGGTGAGCACGATCGCCTCGATGTCGTCGAGTCGGTCCAGGATCGGGCTGAAGTCCGGCAGGATGAGATCCACCCCGGGCTGTTCCATGTCCGGGAAGAGCACACCGCAGTCGACCACCAGCAGCCGGCCGTCGTACTCGAACACGGTCATGTTCCGGCCGATCGCGCCCAGCCCGCCCAGCGGCGTGACCCGCAGCGCACCATCGGGCAGCGGGGGAGGCGGCCCTAGCTCCTCGTGCGGGCCTTTCACGGCAACGCCAGCCCGGCCTCGGCGCAGTCTTCCCGCAGCTGGGCCACCTGCTCCTCGGTGGCGTCGACCAACGGGGAGCGGACCGGCCCGGCCGGCAGACCACGGACGTTCAACCCGGCCTTCACCAGGATCGTGCCCTGGGTACGGAAGATGCCGGTGTACAACGGCAGCAGGGCACGGTGCAGCCGCAGCGCCTCATCCACCCGGCCCTGCTCGTACGCCTCGATCATCTGCTTGGTGCCCACGCCGGTGAAGTGGGTGGAGGTCCCCACCACGCCGACCGCGCCGACCGCGAGCAACGGCAGGGTGAGCGCGTCGTCGCCGGAGTAGTACGCCAGGTCGGTGCGGCGCAGCACCCAGGCGGTCTCGGCCAGGTTGGCCTTGGCGTCCTTGACCCCGACCACCCGCTCGTGCTCGGCCAACCGGCACAGCGTGTCGGTGGCGATCGGGACACCGGAGCGGTGCGGGATGTCGTAGAGCAGGATCGGCAGCCCGGTGGCGTCCGCCACCGCGGTGAAGTGGCGCAGCAGCCCGGACTGGGGTGGCTTGTTGTAGTACGGCGTCACCACCAGCAACCCGTGCGCACCGGCCTTCTCGGCGCCGCGGGCCAGCTCGATGGTGTGGCGGGTGTCGTTGGTGCCCACCCCGGCCACCACCTTCGCCCGGTCGCCGACCGCCTCGACAACCGCCCGCAGCAGGGTCTCCTTCTCCGCGTCACTGGTGGTCGGCGCCTCACCGGTGGTGCCGTTGATCACCAGCGCGTCGTTGTGCTGGTCGTCGACGAGGTAGGTGGCGAGCCGGGCGGCCCCGTCCACGTCGAGCGCCCCGTCGGGCCGCATCGGCGTCACCATCGCCGTGAGGAGGCGGCCGAACGGCCGCCGTGCGTCGTTGGTCATGGTGCCAAACCTAGCTCTCCGGGGCCAGCGGGCTGGCCGCGATCTCAGTTCCGTCTGCCAGGGTGGAGATGGTGAAGTCTCCGAACACGTTCGGAGCTACCCGCTGCAGCTGCCGCAGGCACTCCACCGCGAGCCCCCGGATCTCCACGTCCGCGTGCTCCGTGGCCCGCATCGCGATGAAGTGCCGCCACGCGCGGTAGTTGCCGGTCACCACGATCCGGGTCTCGGTGGCGTTGGGCAGCACCGCCCGGGCCGCCTGCCGGGCCTGCTTGCGCCGCAGCGTGCCGCTGCCGGAGGCGAACTTCTCCTCCAGCCCGGCGAGCAGTTCGTTGTACGCGCGGACGCTCGCCTCGGTCGCCTCCAGGAAGGTCTTGTGCAGCTGCGGATCTTCGGCGATCACGTCCGGCTCGACCATCGCCGCGTCCCGTTCCGGCACGTACCGCTGGGAGAGCTGCGAGTACGAGAAGTGGCGGTGCCGGATCAGCTCGTGGGTGAGTGAGCGGGACACCCCGGTGATGTACATCGTCACGGTGCCGTGCTCGAGCACCGACAGGTGGCCCACCTCCAGGATGTGCCGCAGGTAGCCGGCGTTGGTCGCGGTGGCGGGGTTGGGTTTGTGCCAGGACTGGTAGCAGGCCCGGCCGGCGAACTCGGCGAGCGCTTCGCCGCCCTCGGCGTCGGTGGACCAGGGCACGTCCTCCGGCGGGGCGAAGTGGGTCCACGCGATCACGCGTACCCGTGGGGAAACGGTCTCAGGCACGGCGGCTCCCTTCTGGCTCCCTCTCCGCCGAGACGATAGTCCCACCCGCCACCGACAGCCGCCGCCGGTCGGTACCCGCTCCCGGCTCTGGGTCCAGGATCGCCGGCTCTGGGTCCAGGATCGCGCGGAGGAGCCGACGTTACACGTAGAACCAGGTGAACGGCTCCCAGGGCAGGTTGCGCAGCACCGCGAAGATCCCGGCCGCCGCCAGGAACGCGCTGATCGTCGCCGGACCGAACCGCAACTGCGGCAGTCGCCAGCCGAAGGTCTGGTTGAGCGCCCAGACCACGAACAGGTACGTCACGAACGGCGCGGCGAAGACCACGATCGCGTGGTGCCGGGCGGCGGCCGGCAGGTTGCCCTGGAGCAGGTAGAAGAACGCCCGGGTGCCCCCGCAGCCGGGACAGTCGAACCCGGTGGTCAGCTTGGCCAGGCAGGTGGTCTGGTCGAAGGCCCCATCGGTGGGTTCGTTCACGGTGACGAACGCGGCCGCGCCGGCGAAGCAGGTCAGGATCGCCAGCGGCGCCGCCCACCGGGGGAACCGCGCGTAGGTGCGCAGCAGGAAGGCGGTGAAGCGGCCGGGCGGCGGCGCCACATACCTCACCGGCGGGTGCGGATGCGGATCGGCGACGCCGTGCGCGACCTGCCCGCCGGACCGGGCGTGCTGGTCGACGATCGGGGTCACCCCCTCACCGTACCTGCTGCTGTCTCACCGCCGCCCGCAGCGGGCCGACCAGGTCACCGCGCTCCGGCGGCGCCACCGTGGCCAGGCCGAGCCAGGTGGCGAGCCGGCGCAGCTCCGCCGCGAGCGCCTCGGCCACCTTCCCGACCTCCACCCCGTCCTCCACCCAGGCCGCTGGGACCCGCAGCACCCCCGCGGCCCGGTCGGCCTTCAGATCCACCCGGGCGACCAGCCGGTCCCCCAGCAGGAACGGGAGGACGTAGTAGCCGTGCACCCGGCGCGGTGCCGGCACGTAGATCTCGATCCGGTAACGGAACCCGAACAGCCGCTCGGTGCGCCCCCGTTCCCAGATCAACGGGTCGAACGGGCTGAGCAGCGTCGCCGCCCGGACCTGGCG
>Ga0079224_100005675_pt1 | contig 16432 bp, 13 predicted proteins | sample Stecom2015_FD_80414 | JGI IMG/M metagenome (GOLD analysis project Ga0079224, IMG submission 80414) | Agricultural soil microbial communities from Utah to study Nitrogen management - Steer compost 2015 | ecosystem: Environmental > Terrestrial > Soil > Agricultural land | place: USA: Utah... | reverse complement strand
TCTTCGTATGTCCACGTAATTACAGTTGTTCCTTGGGAAGTAATCGGGAAAGTTACATTGTTTGATACGGTTACATTTCCCCCACAATTATCCGTAGCAGTTGGGATAGCCACATCACTTTGATTTACTTCACACTGAGCGGTGATATTTGGCAAACTTCCCACAGTCGGAACCGGAGCTGTTGTATCTTCAATGATGATATTCTGATTTTTTGTTACAACATTTCCGGATACTTCGGTGTAGGTCCAGGTAATCACAGTTGTTCCTTGCGTGTTAATCGGGAAACTTGCAGTGGTAGTGGGTGTGATTGAATTTCCACAGCTGTCATTCATTACGGGAACGGTTAGATCCGACAGCACAACTGAGCACTGCGCATGAAAGTCTGCAATGGCAGTGGAGGGTAAAGGACAATCTTCAATGATCAAAGTATAATCTTCACTTCCAACGCAAGCATTTCCATCGCTTACCGAAACCGTAAAATTAAAAGTTCCGTATTGGAGGGTAGTGCCGGATAAAACACCGGTGTCAGATAAAGTAATTCCATTGGGAAGAGATCCGTCTGAGAGGGTAAAAACAGGAGTTCCGGTTCCGCCCGTTTGTCCAAAAACAGCATTATAAGGAGATCCAACAAATCCATTTTCCAAAACGCCTCCTGCTAAAGTCACCGTAGGCACAGTATTTACGGTGATGGTAAAATGGGAACTGAAAGAACATCCATAAGGATCCGTATAATCATACGTTATGGTCTGTGTTCCGGCAGCAGGATCAAATACCCCACCTGAAACGCCGGTTCCGGAATAGGTTCCGCCGGCAGGCATTCCTTCCGTCAAAGTATATACTTCATCGTTTGCACAAAGAGCCGGAGGTGTTGAAATGGTAATAGGGTTTGCTGCACAGACAACGGTAATTGAATAAGCCTGTGAACCAGAACAGCCACTTGCATCACTTACGGTAGCCGTAAAATTAAAAGTTCCCACAGCAGTCGGTGTGCCGGAAATCGTTCCGTTTGCAGCTAAAGTTAATCCCGGAGGAAGCGAACCTGAGGTAATGGCAAAGTTTGGAGCGCCCAAAGCACCTGTTTGGGTAAGTGTAGTGGAATAAGCAGTTCCCGCAGTTCCACCGGTTAAAGCGCCTCCCGGGGTCATCGTAAAGGCAGGACACACATAAGGCGAATAGACTACATTATCAATCCCTATGTAGTCAGAATTGCTACCCGAAGGCCCACCGCTCGTCACGAAATACCGGAAACCAATACGCCCCGAAGTAGGAGCCGGCAATCCGGAAATCGTAATGGTGTATTGTGTCCAATCGAATGGATACCCGTCTGCAACCAGTGTAGGATTTATGCTGAGCAATAAAGTGGTGAAATCTCCGGTATTGTTTCCCGGCGCACCTACATTTGTGCTGGCACCATTGGTGCTGAGACGAACTTCCAAACGATCAGGATAATCCGTTCCTCCTGCAGGAGTGGTAGGTTTTCGGGTGTAAAAAGAAATTACATCACCGTTTCTAAACGTACGGTTAGGTGTCAAAAGCCAGTTGCTGATGATGCCCGATCCGCCCGTTGTATTATTAAAATTAGCACCTATGTAGGCAGTTGGGGCGCCATTGTAAGCATCAAAAGGACCACCGAGCCCTATTGAAGTTCCCTGAAACCAGCTGGTTACACCCACCGGGTTGCTGTTGTTTTGCATAAACCAGCCGTTGCCGGTTAGTGTAGTAATGTCATCAAAGTTTTCGGTAAAACTCTGGCTGTAGGTGTTTATCAAAAACACCGAAAGAATGAGGGTAAGTAAATGTTTTATCATGGTTTGAAAATTTACAAAATTTCTTAGGAGAAAGTAGAGGAGAGTATCGTACAGAACCGTATTTAATTTGTGGCAAAAACCTTGGAATTTTTTGAATCATTGTTTTCGAACCCTAAATTAATTCTGTGGGCGCGCAAAAGTAATCATTTATTCTTTTCGGTGCAGCAAAATTTTCAGAAGGATTGGAAAAAAAATGAGAAACCTGAATTAAAATTTAAAAAAGGACGCTGTTAAACCCTTTTGCATTGCATTTGTATTTAATTCTGATTAATTTTTTAAAAATTAAGGGTGCTCTCAATGGTGCAAAAGACGTCATTTCATTACAAAATGTACCGCTAACCCTTGAATTTTGCTTTCCGGGTCTGGTAATGATAAGAAAAAACCCAAAGGATAAATATAATCATCCCCGGCAAAAACATATTCCGCATACGGATCATGATCCCCACATTCCCCAAAGATTGAGAAAAAGCAAGGGTGCCCACAATTAAAAATATAACCAAACCTTTGATGACAAAGGGAGCTGCTTTAAATGCTTTGAGTGGCTTGAGCCGCATTGCCATGACAAAAATAACAACCAGCAATAAATTCTCTGCCGAAGCTACCAAACCATTGATATTCCTGGCGTCAAAAAACAAAGGGCGAAACCAAAAGGTCAAAACCTTTAAAGGAAAAGGATAAGAAGAAATATCTATGGCCGAACCGGTATGAGCCCGGCTCAAAACTTCTGCTTTATTGGTTGCAAACTCTTCAAAACCTGCGGCGGAAGCTTCTTCAATTTTAGCAAACTCCATTACACTTGGCAGGATTGCAAGACCTGCACCTATCAGTACCACCGAAAAAATAATCCGTTGTAGGGCAGAGACTTTCCCCCCAAAAACGTAAGCCACTCCAAAACCTACAAATAAAAACAAAACCATGTGAGGACGAATTGCCATCGCCAACAATAATCCAAGCGCAATCAAAGGTATTCTTTTGAAAGGTTTCATGATGCCATAGGCAAACATCCCGATGCATAAAAACAAAGTCGTGTCCTTTCCAACCCCTGAACTCCAGAAATGAAGATTGGGCAGAAAGAACAACAAAGGAAATAGGGCATAGCCATTGAGGAGTTTGGTATAAGGAATGGTTTTCACCGCTACCATATAAAAAAAGCACATCCCCATAAACCCAAAAAGAGAGAATAACAGGGTATTGGACAAATAAGACATTTCCAGTAAATTGGAGAACAGAAAATTTAAAGCATACATAAACATCGTACCCTCCCCGTTGAAAATACCTTGCGTAAAAGTTTCAAAAGTATAAGATTTGGGAATTCTCCAATATCCGATGGCATCACCCTGTATAAAAAAACAATAATAAACACCTAAAAGAAGATGAAAGAAAAATAAATATTGCAATGCTTTGAAATTCACCGGACTTAATTCAGAACGAAAAAGACTGATAAATCCCATTCCAGCCATCACAATCAGCGGTATATATAAAAAGTCCAGTGCCATCGGGACAAATGTAAAGTTTTTTGGAAATCTGAAAGATTTTATTTGGTTAAGCGTTGATTGTTTTCCAGAATGTAATAGAGGATAAGGAAGTTTAATAAGGCATCTGCTTCAAAACCTCCACCCATTTGGGAGCGGTTACCTGAATACAATATTTTTCTTCCACCCATTTTCTTGCATTATGTCCTAATTCTTTTCTTAATTCGGGATTGTTTTTTAATTCCAAAATACGACTTTTCCATTCTTTTTCAGATTCTGCCAAAAACCCGGTATGCCCGTCTATGGTTACTTCTTTGTTCATGCCCACATCTGAAGCAACGCCGGGAATGCCACAAGCAGCATACTGGATCAGTTTATAGGCACATTTTCCTCTTTCCCAGAGCGAATCTTCTAAAGGCATAATCCCGACATCCATCTTTTGAATTTCCGCAGCCTCTGTTTCCTCTGACCAAGGAATCCATCGTACATTTTTTCCCAATCCCATATCCTGCGGAATTCCCACTATATGAAATATAATTTCGGGGTTCGTTTTTTCTAATTTCTGAATCCAGTTTTTACAAGGATCTAAATGTTTCTCAAAAGTCGTTTTCGTTCCAATCCAACCAACCACGAAATTTTCATTTTCGGAAATTGAATCCCTTTTTACGGAATAACGGTTTAAATCAATTACTGTCGGGATGATTTCTACTTTTCCGGCTCCTGATTTTACCGCATAATCCGCAAGATATTGATTCCCGGCAACTGTAAGCCTGCTGTATTTCATTACTTTGCCGATTTTATTTCCTAAAAAATTCCGAATGAGCGAATTTCTACTTTGATCATAATTATGAAAAATAGCATCATCATAATCCGCAATATATTTTACACCCAAAATCTGTAGAATTCTTTCCGCAAAAGCAGGCAGATAAGGAAAAATCTCTTTTTCGATCACTACTATATCATAACGGAAAACTGTAAACAAAACAAAAAATCTTCTGACATAAGACCGGATCACTGAAAAGATGTTTTTCTTTCCGGCATAAAAATCTTTCAGATAAGCATCATCAAAAAACGGCTTGGCTTCTACCTGAATCCCCGCCTTTTCCAAATACGGAAAATACTGAAAGCTGCGCATTCTGCTGCTTCCCGCCATCCGGGTGTATTTGGTGAGATAGAGGACTTTCATTGACTTCAAAAACGTTTTTCTTTGTGCAAAAATGCAAAAACAAATTGGATTGAATTTAAAAAGGGAATTGAATTTCCTTCCCCGACCCTAAAGGGTGGGAAATTCTAAGATGTAAAAAAATTTTTTGGCTCCCTTTAGGGCTGGGGAAAACAAAAAATTAGGGCAGGGGAAAACAAAATGTAACGTAATGTTTGAAATCAATAGCAAATACTAAAGCCAGAATTTCCTTTCCCCGCCCCTAAAGGGTGGGAAATTCTAATTGTAAATAATTATTTGCTATTTTGATATTTAACTATTTCATTTAAAACCTCATCCACTTGAGTTAAAATTTCATGATTTGTGAATCTTAATACTTTAATCTGGAAATCTTCTAAGTATTTTGTTCTTTCTTCATCAAGTTTCTTTTGTTCGATTGTGTTATGATAATCACCGTCAATTTCAATAATCAGTTTCAACGCATGACAATAAAAGTCGGCAATATAAACTCCAATTGGATGTTGTCTTCGAAATTTCAGATTGTTTAATTGATTTCCTTTTAACTTTTCCCACAATATTAATTCTGCCTCTGTCATATTTCCTCTCAACTCCTTGGCCTTCAAAAATGAACCTGTAGGAGCTCCTTTAAACATTCCTTCATCATGATTTGTTCTCTTCTTACTCATGGTTAAAATGATTCAGTTAATTTAAGAATTTAATAAATAATGTTTCTAATTTTTCGATACAAGAATTTCCTTCCCCAAGCGAATTTCCTCCCCCGGCCCTAAAGGGTGGGAAATTCTAAGACGTAGAAAAGTTTTTTGGCTCCCTTTAGGGCTGGGGAAAACAAAAACATTTTGCTGCCTTTAGGGCGGGAAAAACAAAATGTTTATCGAAAAACCTAAATATTTCTCAAAACATATATATAAGATTCAGACGCGGATTCCAATGAAAAGGTTTCCAACGCTTTACGGCGGATTTCCTCCCGGTCTGCAAAGGTAGGATTCTCTATGAATTCCTCGATGGCTTCCAGATTTTCCTCAAAATTCCGCGCATGATCGAAAAGGTAACATTCTTCAAAATTTTCCAGAATGCTTTCACTATCCCCAATACCTTTACTCGCAATAACAGGTAATCCGCATAATAGGTATTCTCCCAACTTAGTAGGAACTGCCGCTCTCATACTAAATGTTGGATAAATTAATGCAAATCCTAGATCAGCAGCGGAAATATAGTCTGCAACTTCAGAAGCTTTTACGGTTTTAATTATTATACCTTCTTCTTGATAGTTAGGGATATTGTTTTTTATATAGGTTTGATCTCCAGTTAAAACTAAAAAAGCTGTACTTCTATTTTTCGAAGCCTCTTTATAAATATTATACATTTCATGTAATGCGTATTTTGCGCCTAAAGAACCGACATAGATGAATAAAAACTCATTATTTACCCCCAGTTTCTTTCTAACTATTTCCCTAAATTCGTGATTATAATCAAAGTGATCTTTGTTTCTCCCATTGATGACGACTGAAAACTTATTGCGGTGTTGTTCCCCTATGTTTTGAAGATGAATCTCAATGGCTTTTTGTGAGCGGGTAATCACGGCATCTGCGCTTTTGAGCATTTGGGTTTCGATGGATTTCATCCAGCGGTATTGTCGGCTTCCTTTTTGCAATCCTGCAAAGTCAACCCGCTCTTCTATGGGCAAGCCGTCTGCATCGAATATGATTTTCCCTGTGAAGTCTTTTTGAATCTGATTCACCATAAATGCCGGGAAAGTTGCCCGGGGCATCAGGATGTCAATCTTATGTTCCTGAATGTATTTTTTGATTTTCCCTGAGGACGTAAACAAGGTAACCAAGCTGCCTAAACTCGCCACCGGTTTTTTAAGGATGGGCAAAGCGCGGTAATGGATGCCCAGTTCTTCTGCTTTCTTTGCCACCTGATCTGTTTTCTCTTTTCCTGCCCAGGTAAACTGAAGCACATGGAATTCCCAAGACGCATCTGCTTGTCCAATAGCATGAAAAATGGGCATAAACAAACCTTCCATATAGGAAGTTTGCGGACCGTCCCAAGTGATGAAGAGAATTTTTTTCATGGTAACTTAACATTTTTTCCTTTTGTTTTTTAAATATTGTTTCTATACAAAAAATCAAATTATTTATTCTTCTCAATAAAAGAATTATACAACTGATTAATTTTTCCGGCATATACCCCTTCTGTATATTCTTTCATTGCTTTTTCAAAACCAATTTCACCCATTTGGATTCTTAAATTTGGATTTTGATAGAGGATTTCCAATTTCTCCCCAATTTCTTCGACTTGAAAAGGATTAACTAAATAACCTGTTTTACCGTCATCAACAATGTACTTCATTCCTCCTACTTTTGTGGCAATAACCGGAAGTTTGTTGAGCATGGCTTCTGCCAATACCAATCCAAAAGATTCATTTCTTGAAACCAAGGAAAAAACGTCCATCATTTTGTAAAATAATGTTACATCTGATTGATAACCAGTAAAAATGACTTTGTCTGAAATGCCTAAGTCTAAAACTAATTTTTCATAATTAGCTTTTTCCGGACCATCGCCAACCAATAGCAATTTCACGTTTGATTTTTCATTTGAAAACTGAGCAAACGCCTTAATTAAATCTGAATATCTCTTATTGGCATCGCTTAACATTCTGCCTATAGAACCGATGATAAAATCATTTTCTATAATATTCCAAGTTCCTTTGGCTAAATTAATTTCATCAGTAGTTATCGTTCTCGGTAAAGCTACTCCATTATTAATTAGAACAACTTTATCATTAGTTAGATGTAATTTCCCTTTTAAGTATTCTTCGGTCACTGCCTCTGATACACCGATTACTTTATTCGCCATTTTGGAAAAGATTTTTATCAATAGATTTCCTTTCCAGGATCGGTTTATGGGATCGGAGGTTTCCTCAATGATAATAACAGGAACTTTTTTCAGCCAACCGTTAATCGCTGCTAGGGTGACGCCTTCAAATACTGCTCCGTGGATGATGTCCGGTTGGTATTCCTCAATGATTTTCTGAACTTTTTTATGCTGGGACCATTGGAAGGGAGATTTTAATTGACCAATAGGAATTACTTCAAAACCTTCGGCTCGGATTTCTTCGGGAATATTGCCTTTGGTAAAAGTGCAGATAAACTTTTGCTCGAAAAGATTTTTGTCCAAATGCTTAGCAAGCGATAAACGCCGACGCTCTACGCCGCCGGAACCAATGGTTTCTTGAATATGGAGGATTTTGAGTTTGTTTCTCATTCTTTCTCTATAATTTCTAAAATTTTATTATTAAAACCTTCTTGATTATTTTTAAGTTGTAATTTATGAAGTGCCTCCAAATTTTCTCTAATTTCATTAAGACTAAGTTTGATGGAGTGATTGTTTAAATCATTCAATAAATCTTTTGTTGAAAACACTAGAAATCCTTCATTTTCTAACCAAGTTTTAATACTATTTTTGGGATGTAAATAAATTTTAACGCCTCTTCTTATTCCTGTGAAAATATTCGCAAGGGCATGTTGTCTATAACTATTTATAACAAGTGCAGAAGCAGCATCATAAATAGATTCAAACTCTACTTTTGATAAAAACTTATCGAGGAATTCTAAATTTTTAATTTCCTTACCTTTGGATTTGACTAATTGAGGATATTTCCCACTACTACCATAGCTGAAAAATAGTTTAAATCTAATCTTTCCGCCATGGTATTGTTTTAGTTGATTTAAAATTTCCAAGTGGTTATTATATGGAGAACTACTGTTACCAATTAATAAAAAGTCTTCTTTTTTAATATTTTCAATTTCCCAATTGATGGGGTCGTTATATAAATTGAGTTTTATAAATGAGGGTATATTCCAATATTTTTTAAGAAAATTATATTCTTCTTCAGAGAATAAAAGGATATAATCAATTTTCTTTCTTAACCTTGATTCTTGTCGATTTATAAAATTTCTTTTGATTTTTCGAAGAAGCCCATTTATTCCTCTTTTTTCTTCCAATCGTTCAAACGTTTCTGAATCAAACATTAAATCTTTTCGTTTACCATACAATTCATAACCAAAGAAACGCCATAGAATCTTATGCTTTTTATTGATTTTTTTTAGAAATTTTAGTTTAATTGGACATAAGCCATATAGAACAATTAAATCAGCATCCTTTGTTGTCAAAACCATTTGATTTATTAAATTCCGATTATCCAACGAAAGAAAAACAGTTTGGAAACTTAACAATTCAACAATAGGCTCTTGTCCAATAATTACCAAAATATTTTCAAACCTTGCATCATCAAATCTTTTGGAATCATGAAGAAATTTTGAATCGGTATGGATATGGTAGATTTTCTTTCTCACAACGTTAATTTAAATTTTGAGATCCGTCCAAACATTCTCTTATGTATGGTTCATGATTATAGGTAATACAACAAATTGAGACGACTATATTATCCATTTCTTTTTGTATTTATATTTTCAACCAAATCATCAAAAACCATTTCCAGTAACTGTTTCATAAATTCAGCATATAACTTGAGTGTTTGTTTCTGCTTTTCCTTTTGCAAATCTTGAAGCAATTTTGGGATTTCAGATAAATCATGTTTTAACATATTTAATCTAAATTGATGCCCATACAAATCCTGCAACTTAGTACCATGCCATTTATTTATGATTCCTGCGGGAATACCAGCCGACAAAGCTGTAATATTTGCATGCAAAGAAGAAGTTAATACCAAATCCGCATGAACCAGAATATCGGCAATTTCTAAAATTGTTAAATTGTTCTCCAATAGTAAAAATTGGGCTGGATACTCATCATAAATCATTTTAAGATATTTATAATCTTCCCAAGGTCTAATGACAGGTAATAAAACTATTTTGAGTCCTTCTTTTCTATAAAACCCATATAAATAGTCTGCAATATCTTTGGCTTCTTCTTTGGTAATATTATTAATCTGGAAAATTAAATATTTCTCTTCTTTGATGTACTTTCTGAAAAATGTATTTCTTGTGTGGGTATAATCCAACAGATTAGGAAATAACCAACCCATATCGGGTGTTATTTCAATTTTTGAATTGTTATTCTGAAGGTTTTGATTTTCTAATATTTTTTTGGACAAATTGCCTCTGGTCGAAACATAATCTAAATGCTCAATTGCTTTTTGTATTTTATTGAAATCAGCTTCATTTTCAATAGGTCTAACTCCAACTGATATCCAGGCTTTGAAAGGTTCAGATAAATTAGTCCAATCAAAAATAACATCGGAAGGGAGTTCGGTTTCTAATACTTGATTGTTCTTCTTGTAAATCGGTTTCCAAGTTCTTTCATCAAACAAATGAATTACTTCACCCCCAAAAACAATTAAGGCATCATAATTTCCTTGTTCAATTTTTTCTCTTGTGTAAGCGATGTAATTAATTCCTTCCACACTATAATTTGTAGGCGAATAAAAATCAATTGATAACTCACTTATCCTCTTTTCCATCTCCATTTTGAAAATGTGAGAAAAGAGAATATCCCCGAAATTATCTATATCGGCAAATGAGAAAAACGCTATTTTCATTGATATTAGTTTTTAATTAAAGATTTGATACCATCGACGTCAAACACCGGCATCCCTGTATTTTCAAAAACTTCTTTTCGTTCTTTATAGAAATTATCGATAAAAATAGACGAAGGTTTTGTTATTGAACTGTATTTAAAATCGTCCATCTTTAAATGAATGATTTCATCGAACAAAGTTGGAGAAAGATGGTATTTATTCAATGTTTCATTTAAATCGAATTCATGCTTTGTAATCAAATGGACTTTTTTATTCTGATTTTTCGCCTGATAAATAAAGGCGACGGCATCTATACAGACTTTTCCGTTTATGATGAGGGTATCATCAAAATCAATATAAACGTTTTCATACTCAAAGTTATATTTGGCTTTGGTTAACGAATATCGGTACAGCTCTATATTTTTATGGAGTACATTTATTTCTACCTCCATATCAAAATACGCAAAAACCGATAATAAGGGTAAATTTACACCTTTGTAGCGGTCAAAAGCCATAGTGGTCGCCATTCTGGGGCAAATTTCCAAAAGTTTAAGATTTCCGTTTTTATCTTCTTTTACCTGAAAAAACCAAAGTCCTTTGAATTTCAACTTTTGATTGATTTCTTTTCCTATTGTAAAACATTTATCAATTACCTCTTGTTCCGGTTCAATATTGATATGTGAAACGCCATTACGTATCAAATGGCGTTTACGGGGAAAGGCATATAATAATTCATTATTTTTATCTGAAAAACAATCTACCGTATATTCTGCCCCGGGTAAAAATTCGGTTATTACATTGGTGTCAGAAAGTGCATTCTTTAATTCAGACTCAGTATTTATTTTAAAAGCTCCAATACTTCCATGCCCTTTATTAGGTTTACAGAAAACGGGATATTCAGTAATTTCTTCAATAGAATGATAAACAGTAGGATTAAAAGAGTTATTATGAAAATAATGATATGTTTTACTTTTGTATCGGGCAATCTCATTGATCATTTCATCACAACCTATAATTGGTGTTTTTATTTCATGCGATTTTTTTGAAAAAAAATACACCACATCATCATGTGTAGGAAAGATTAAGTCTATTTCATACTTTGAAATAACTTCATTTAGTTTTTCAATAAAACCGTCTTCGTTTATGTTAGGAAGTTTGATAACGGGATTCTCAAGTATTAAATCTGCAATGCTATTTTGGGAATTTGCTCCATAAACGTTTAAGTGAATACTGTATCGTAATGATTCATAAATCTCTATTGCATTATCTGCCCCACAAGGATATATCAATATATTTTTTTTCATTACACCAATTCGTATTTATTCAGCATTTCTGCTATTTCTTCTTTTGAATTAAACATCAAAACATCGATGATAGAAAGCCAAGGCACAAATTCATTATTGAATTGCTTGTATGTAATCGGTTGAGTTTTGATAAAGTCCAATTGAATTCCTTCTTTTTTGAAATCTTCTTTTTTATAAAGTTCCTGTCCGCCCAAAGCATTGATATAATGGTTTGCTTTCTCTATCTTGCAGATATCAATCAAACGTTCTTGGCGTTCCATGCCTTTGTTTTCATAGGTTTCAGACGACAAAATAAATTCAGTATTCAATCCTAAATACCGAGAAACTGATTTTACACTTTCAATTGCCATTTCGCTTATGGTGTCATAATCCGCTTCAAAAAATGTTTTGAGTAAAGGGAAAATCTCTTCAAAATGAGACGCTTTTTTATAATTCAATTCAAGGGTTTGTAATAATTTATCTTTCCATTCCCCATAAGTATCTTTCCGAAGGTAGCTTTCTAAAATCAGATTATTCTGTGATGCTTTCAATAATGGAACCGTTAACATACAATCTTGACCATTAACCAAAATACGATTCCTGTTAATCCAACCTTTTTTTATGAAATTCACATCATCATAAAACACAAATTTGTCCACCGCATTTACCATCTGGAAATACCCGATGTAAGGAAAGATATAAGGTTGCATTATGGCTATTCTCATTTTAATTATTTTGAACTCTTAACATTAAACGGGCAATCAAATCCACTTCTTCTACGGTTAAATCATAATACAACGGCAAACACAAAACTCTTTTAGAAATATCATCGGTTATTGGCAGAGATTGCGGCTCTAAATAAGGTAAAGCAGAAGCCAGAGACGGGTAAAAATACCTGCGGGTAAAGATTTCGTTGCCGTCTAATCTTTCTTTTATTTTCAATAATAATTCTTCGCTTTCCAAAACAATCGGATAATAAGCATAGTTCAAACTTGCGTCTTTCTGCCATTTGGGTTTAAAAGCTTTTAGAGGTTTGAGCTTTTCATCATAAGCTTCCGTCAATTCTTTTCTTTTTTCATGGATGGCTTGGATATAATTCAAATTGACCAGTCCCATCGCAGCGTGAAGTTCCGAGTTTTTCCCATTGATCCCCAATTCCGCAAAAGAATCAAAACCCGAAATCCCGAAGTTACGGATGTACGCCAGTTTTTTCAATACGCCCGCATCTTTTGTAAAGATTAAACCCCCTTCGGTACTGTGATAGAGCTTGGTCGCATGCAAAGAACAAATGGAGATGTCCCCATATTCAAATACCGATTTCCCATTGACCTTTACCCCAAAAGCATGTGCCCCGTCATAGATGACTTTCAGTTTGTGTTTTTGGGCAATTTTTTCAATCGCAACTACATCACAAGGATTGCCATAGACGTGGGTAGCCAGGATAGCGGTAGTATCTTCGGTAATGGCTTCTTCTATTTTGGAGGCATCAATATTCAAAGAATCTGGGTCAATGTCCACAAAAACAGGCGTGCAGCCTTCCCATACAATGGAAGAAGTGGTGGCGATAAAAGAAAAAGGCGTACTGATGATTTCACCTTTTAGATCTAATGCTTTGATTGCCATTTGTAAAGCGACAGTTCCATTGGTAACAAACAACAAATGTTTTACCTGCAAATGTCGTTTCAGTTTCATTTCGAGGTCGGAAGCCAAAGGCCCCATATTGGTCAGCCATTCTCGTTGCCAGATGCCGTCGATGTATTTTTTGAATTCTTCCACCGGGGGAAGAAAAGGTTTTGTAACGGGTATCATTTTTTAATTAATTCTTGAATGTACGTAATTTCTTTAAATTTAAACAAGTATATGACACTAAGGTAGAGTCCGGCAAACAGCATACTTAAAACGATTAAACGATTGAAATCTTGCCATGCCGTGAAAAAATAAAAATCTACAGAATAGATAAAAGTCCCTATCATTGCCGAAACAATCATCACAGGCATTAAATCTTTTATTTGCTCCCAAGAACCGTAGTGGATGATTTTTCCGGTATAATAAGTATTGATAAAAAAAGCCACTACCGAATTCAAGACTTGCCCCCAAACAATACCGATGATTCCAAAACGATAGGTAATCAACAGGGTGGCAACAATTAAGACCTTTTTCCAGATTTCCAGTTTTAAAAACAAATCGGAACGTCCTTTCACTTTGAGGACATTCAAATTATAAGAATGAATGGGATATAAGATACCACCGATAGCGAGTACCTGAAAATAAGGTACGGCGGGCAGCCATTTTTCGGTGAGTAAAAATCGGATCAAAGGTTCTGCAGTTACAACCATCAGACACAAAACCGGGGCTATGATGAAAATAACCAGTTTCATCAATTTGCGGTAAACTTCTTTCAGTTTGCCATCATTGTCTTGGATTTTGGCAAACAAAGGAAAGGTTACACTATTCAATGCTGCCGATAAATTGGATACAGGCATTTGTTTTAGCGTATCGGCACGGTTATAATACCCCAGTTGTACGGGGGTAAATAACTTCCCGATGACCACGGTATAAATATTTTTAAAGACGGTATTTAATAAATCAGATAAAGTCAGCTTATACCCATAATTGAAATGGTATTTGTATTTTTCCTTATCAAAAACAAAAGAAGGGCGCCATTTGCTGTAAAACCAGAACTGTAGCGTAGAAATAATACTTTGGACAATGGGGTAAAATACCAAAGCCCAAACCCCGAATCCATTCAATGCCAAAACAACTCCGGTGATACCACCTATAACCAAAGAGGGCAATCGGATTTTAAACTGGGTTTTAAAGTCCATATCTCTTATAAACCGTGTGCTTTGTACAGTCACAAAGGAATTGATGATGATGACCAGGGCATAAACCCTGATAAGGGGTTGGAGTATTTCCACTTCATAGAATTCCGCAATCCAGGGAGCGAGGAGGTAAATAAGGGCATACATCACCAGCGAAGCCCCAATATTGAACCAAAAGACCGTAGATAAATCCCGGTCGTCCACTTCCGAAGTCCGGACCAGGCTGGATGCCATTCCCCCATCAATGATAGACGAGGCTATTGCAATCACCACCATAAACATGGCGATAGTCCCAAAGTCCGATGGAGGTAATAACCTTGCCAAAATAATCCCGACCACAAAACTAATGAGCTGTGTCCCGAATTGCTGAGAAAACGTCCAGATCATGCCGCTTACCGCCTGTTTTCTAAGAGACATGGGTGCGCTTTTTTAATTTTTAATCTCTGCAAAATTAATCTATTTTTCTGAGACCATAAGTGGAATTATGGTTTTGGGTTGTCCGTCCTGTTAAGATGACCACAAAACTCAAAGCACAGGAATTCACTTTTTCTCTTAGATCTTTGCTACCTTAGCGCTTTAAGAAAACAAATCGATTTAATTCATTAAAATTATACAGGATGAAAAAATTAATAGGCATATTCATTTTCGGATTGGGACTGATTTCCTGCGGTTCAGACCCAAATACGGTGAAACAAGAAGGGAGCGTTCCCGCTGTGGAAGAAACGGTTTCAAACGAAATTTCCATCAAAGCAACCGATGATATGAAATTTGACAAAACGGAATTCACCGTCAAAGCGGACGAAGAAATCACTTTGAATTTCACCAATGCGGGTGTTTTGCCTATTGAAACCATGGGGCATAACGTAGTTGTTTTAGAAAAAAACACAGACGTGGCGCAGTTTGCCAATGCTTCCGCCAAGGCAAAAGAAACCGATTTTATTTCAGAATTGTATTTGACCGATATCGTGGCGCACACCAAATTACTCGGGCCGGGCGAATCGGAAACGATTAAATTTAACTTGAAAGAACCGGGCGAATATACCTTCATCTGTACCTTTCCCGGACATTGGATTGCGATGAAAGGAACCATTACGGCAATTTAATCTAACTTCTAATTTCTAACTTTACAACATGGCAGACGTGAAAATTACCATCATTGACCGCGAAGGAATTTCGCACGAAGTTGAGGCACCGACCGACATGGCGATGAACGTTATGGAATTGGTTCGTGCGTATGAATTGGCGCCCGAAGGAACGATTGGGATTTGTGGCGGAATGGCAATGTGCGCTTCTTGTCAATGTTATGTTTTGTCTGAAAATGTAGAACTTCCGCCAATGCAGGACGACGAAGAAGCCATGCTTTCGGAAGCTTTTAACGTGAAGAAAAACAGCCGTCTGGGTTGTCAAATTAATATTACGGAAGAATTAGACGGTTTGGTAGTGGAATTAGCGCCGGAAGTTTAGGCATTCAATCAATTTTGTCAAGAGAAATTATCTTGAATTATTAAATTAAGATATTCCTCCCCGAAAAACATCAATTTTATTACCTTTACCTCCTATGAATTCAGACGACAAAAGATTATTTTTACTGGACGCTTACGCGCTCATTTTCAGGGGATATTATGCATTTATCAAAAACCCGAGAATCAATTCCAAAGGATTGAACACTTCCGCCATTATGGGATTTACAAATTCTTTGCTCGATGTTCTCAAACGTGAAAAACCCACACACATCGCCGTTGTTTTCGATGTCGGACAAGCGACCGTCCGCACTGCCGATTATGACCAATACAAAGCCAACCGCGATGAAACGCCTGAAGCCATCAAAATTGCCGTTCCTTACATTCAGGAAATCATCCGTGCGATGTGTATTCCGGTGCTTTTTGCCGAAGGTTACGAAGCCGACGATGTTATCGGGACTTTGGCGAAAAAAGCTGAAAAAGAAGGTTATACGACTTATATGGTCACGCCCGATAAGGATTTTGCGCAATTGGTTTCGGACAAAATCAAAATGTGGCGTCCGCCCGCATTTGGAAAGGGAATTGAAATTTGGGGCGTAGAAGAAGTCAAAGAAAAATTCGGCGTTCAAGATCCGCTTCAGGTCATTGATTTTCTCGGAATGATGGGCGACAGCGTGGACAATATTCCCGGATTGCCGGGCGTGGGCGAGAAAACTGCCAAAAAATTCCTTGCAGAATACGGTTCGATGGAAAATCTTTTGGCAAATACCGATAAATTAAAAGGAAAACTCAAAGAAAACATTGAAGCCAATAAAGAATTGGGGCTTTTATCCAAAAAATTAGCAACCATCATAACCGATGT
>Ga0079224_100005674_pt1 | contig 16432 bp, 12 predicted proteins | sample Stecom2015_FD_80414 | JGI IMG/M metagenome (GOLD analysis project Ga0079224, IMG submission 80414) | Agricultural soil microbial communities from Utah to study Nitrogen management - Steer compost 2015 | ecosystem: Environmental > Terrestrial > Soil > Agricultural land | place: USA: Utah... | reverse complement strand
TCGGCGTTCGAGCGGTGTCGCCGCCCCGTCATGCCGTCCGCCACCACGGCGCTCAACAGCGACTCGATGCCCCCGAGCAGCGCGATCGCGATCGCGGGAGACACGAGATCGGGCAGCATCGACAAGGGGACCGTCGGAACGCGGAAGCTCGGCAAGCTCGTCGGCACCCCGCCGAACCTGCTTCCGATGGTGTCCACCGGAAGCCCGAAGACGGAGACCAGGGCCGTCGTGCCGATCAGCGCCACGAGGGGCCCGGGGATCCGACGCGACACTCGGGGCCACAGCACCACCAGGGCGAGGCTGAGCCCGCAGATCAGGGCGGCCCACGGGGAGAAGGTGCCGCCAGCCGCGACGAGCGCGCCGATCCGGGGCAGGAACTCCGCGTGAGCCTCCGCTTCGAGCCCGAGCCCGTCCGCGAGCTGCCCCACGGCGATGATGAGCGCGATCCCGCTCGTGAAGCCGACCGTCACGGGATAGGGAATGAAGCGGATGACGCCGCCGAGCCGGGCGAGCCCCATGACCACGAGGATGCCGCCTGCCATCAGCGTCGCCACCGCGAGTCCGTCGTACCCGAACTCCTGCACGACCGCGAACACAAGGACGACGAAGGCGCCGGTCGGGCCTCCGATCTGGACGCGGCTGCCGGAGAGGACCGCGATCACCAGGCCGGCGACGATGGCCGTGTACAGCCCCTGCTCGGGCCGCACGCCCGACGCGATGCCGAAGGCGATGGCGAGCGGGAGGGCCACGATCCCCACGACGACCCCGGCGAGCGCGTCGCGGAGGAAGTCCGAGCGGGTGTACCCCTCGCGCAGGACCGAGAGGAGCTTGGGCTGCAGGTCGTTCTTCACGCGGGCAAATCTAGCGGATCGCTCCGCCCCCGCTCAGCCCCGGAACACGAGATGCCGTCGCCACGCCTCGACCGTCTCCGGAAAATCCTCCCGGAAGTGGGCGCCGCGCGACTCCTCGCGGGCGAGCGCGGCTTCCGCGGCGATCCGGGCGCACGTCATGAGCGCGCGGAGCTCGTGTCCCTCCCGGTCCTCGGCGGGCTCCACGGCGGCCGCCCAGGAGCGCAGCTGCGCGACGGCCCGCCGGAGGCCCTCGGCGGTCCGGACGATGCCGACCTCGCGCCACATCAGCTCGCGCAGCGCCTCGGTCGTCGGCGGCGGACCGCCCGGGATCGGCGGCTGGAGGGATCGTGCGTCCGCGGTCGGCGCAGGCGGCGGGGGAAGCGGATCGGGGGGACGGACCAGCCGCTGCACCGCCCGGTGCGCGAACACGACTGTCTCGAGCAGGGAGTTGGAGGCTAGCCGGTTCGCCCCGTGCACGCCGGTGCACGCGACCTCGCCGACCGCGAACAGCCCGCGGACCGTGGTCTCTCCCCACGTGTTGGTCCTCACGCCGCCCATCGTGTAGTGCGCGGCCGGGGACACCGGAATGCGGTCGCGCGCCAGATCGAGCCCCGCCTCGAGGCAGGTGGCGTAGATCTGCGGGAACCGGGCGGCGAGCCAGGCCGGCTCCCGCGCGGTCGCATCGAGAAGCACGTGGTGGCTACCGGTCTCGAGCATCTCGCGCAGCGTCGCGCGGGCGACCACGTCGCGCGGAGCCAGCTCCGCCCGCTCGTGGTACCGCGGCATGAAGCGCTCGCCCCGCGTATTGAAGAGCGTCGCCCCTTCGCCCCGCACGGCCTCCGAGATCAGGAATACCGGCACGCCCGGGAGCACGAGCGCCGTCGGATGGAACTGCGTGAACTCCATGTCCATCACGTCCGCCCCGGCCGCGTGCGCGAGCGCGACCCCGTCCCCGGTCGAGACCGGCGGGTTGGTGGTGGTCCGGTACATCCGCCCAGCGCCGCCCGTGGCCAACACCACCGCGGGAGCGCGATACGTGCGCACACGCCCGGACCGGTCGTCGAACACCTCGACCCCGGCCACCGCGCCGTCCTCGACCAGCAGCCTGCTCGCGAGCGCGTGCTCGAGCACGGTGGCATGGCTCCGGGCGAGCGCGGAGAGCGAGAGCTCGATCTCGAGGCCGGTCGCGTCCCCGCGGGCGTGGAGGATCCGCGCGTGCGAGTGAGCGGCCTCGCGCCCGAGCTCCACCGCCCCGTTCGCGCTGTCGAAGCGGACTCCGTACCGGACCAGGTCCGCGATGCGGTCGGACGCCTCGTAGCAGAGGATCCGCGCCGCCTCCTCGTCCACGAGTCCGGCGCCCGCATCGAGGGTATCCCGAAGATGCAGGGACGGATCGTCCCTGGGTCCCACGGCGGCGGCGATCCCCCCCTGCGCGTAGCGGGTGGAGGCCTCCTCGATGCCGCCCTTGGTCACCACGAGCACGCGTCCCGGCGCCTCGAGGGCCGCGTAGAGCCCGGCGATGCCCGAGCCGACGACGATGAGGTCGTAGGCCGCGTCCGGGAGGGTGGCGCGGACCTCCCGGTCATCCGGGTCGGGAGCGCGCCCCCCGTCCGAGGGCCCGACGCGCCCGGCCCCTTCCGCTCGTTCAGCCATGGCCGTGCGCGTTCGCCGGGGCGCTCAGCCGACCAGCTCGACGAGGTGGTACGAGCGCTTGCCCTTCCGGAGCACGAGGTACCGGCCGTCCACGGCCTCGGTCGCTTCCACGCGGCGATCGATGCCGTCCACCCGCCGGTTGTTGACGTAGACGCCGCCGCCTTCGACGGCGCGCCGCGCCTCACCCTTCGAGCTGGCCACCCCGGAGTCGACGAGCAGATCGATGATCGACATGCCGCCGCCCGCGAACATCGACCGGGCGATCCGGGTGGAGGGCACGTCGGCGAAGATCTCTCCGATGGCCGAGGCCCCGAGCCCGTCCAGCTCTCCGCCGAAGAGGGCCGCCGTAGCCCGCTCGGCATCGGCGAGGCCCGTGGCACCGTGCACGCGCCGGGTCACGTCCTCGGCGAGCGCCCTCTGTGCGGCCCGCCGGTGGGGCTCGGCGGCGACCGCTTCGGCCAGCTCCTCGACCTCCCGACGCTCCAGGAGCGTGAAGTACTTCAGGTACCGTACGACGTCCGCGTCCTCGGTGTTGATCCAGAACTGGTAGAACGTGTATGGCGAGGTGAGCGCGGCATCCAGCCAGATGTTGCCCGCCTCCGACTTGCCGAACTTGGCTCCGGACGCGTTGGTCACCAGCGGCATCACGACCCCGTACGCCCGCGCCCCTTCGACGCGCCGCACCAGATCGATGCCCGCCGTGATGTTGCCCCACTGGTCGCTCCCGCCCATCTGGAGCGTGCACCCTTCTTCGCGGTGGAGCTCCAGGAAATCGAAGGACTGGAGCAGCGCGTAGCTGAACTCGGTGTACGAGATCCCGGTCTCTTCGTTCTCGAGGCGGCGCTTCACCGACTCCTTCGCCATCAGCTGGTTCACGGAGAAGTGCTTGCCGACGTCACGCAGGAAGTCGACGAGCCCGAGCGACCCGAGCCAGTCCAGGTTGTTGCGCATACGCGCGGCGTTCGGGACGGCGTCGAAATCCAGGAAGCGCTCGAGCTGACGGCGGATGCCCTCCGCGTTCTCCGCAGCCACGTCCGCCGTGAGCAGTCGACGCTCGACCGTCTTCCCGGAGGGGTCGCCGATGAGACCGGTGCCGCCCCCCACGAGCGCGATCGGCGTGTGGCCCGCACGCTGCAGGTGGACGAGCCCCATGATGACGAGCAGCGATCCCACGTGGAGGCTGGGCGCCGTGGGATCGAAGCCGATGTACCCGACCCGGGGTCCTTCGGCCAGATGCTCCTCCACACCCTGCGTGGCGTCCTGGAGCAGGCCCCGCCAGCGGAGCTCATCGAGCAGAGGAGTCATGGTCGGGCGGAGGTATGGGCGGTGAAGCGGAGCGGGAACGGGGAGCCGGCGGCGACCGCGGATGGGATGCGGCTCCGATCGAACGGTAGCCGGGCGCACCGGAGGGTCAAGCCCGTCCGCAGCGGACGGGCGGGTGCGCGTGCCCCTCAGACCTCCGCCGCCGCGGCCGCCGCGAGATGCGCCTCGTGGTGCCGCGCGTGCCAGGCGTACATCTCGAGGAGGAAGTCGAGCGTCACGTCGCCGATCTCCGGATGCCTCAGCGGACGGCCGAAGTCCTCCGGGCTCAGCGTGCGCACCAGACGGACCCACCGCCCGTGCAGCCGCTCGTCGCCGAGCCCTTCCACGGTGGCGCGGACGCGGGACGGATGCGCGGCGAGGATCTGGATGGCCACCTCGCGCTCCTCGGCCGTGGATGCGCGACCGCGCGCGACGAACCGGCCGATCGGGTAGCGGGGGTCGGTCATGGAAGCTCCGGGATGATGGACGGCGCCCGACGGCGGCGCGGATCGCCGCGGGGACGGCTCTTCGGACCGAGATGATGATGTGGCGGAGGGCGGCCGGCGCACGAGTGCGCGTCCTTGCGAGATGCGCCCGCTCAGGATCATGTTGACGCCACCGAGCCAGGAACGGCAGCGTGTTCCGGCGTGTATAGCGGTCGTACCCCAACGAGCGCGCGCATGGGCCTACTCCAGCAGTCGACGGTCGGAAGCCGCGGCTTCCTGCGCCCCCGGACTCGTTCGCGCGTGCTCGTCCGACCCGTGGCTCCGCTCCCCGCTCTGCTGCTGACGATGTCGGCCGTCACGCTGGCGCTCCCGACCTCGAGCATAGCCCACCAGACGCCCGAGCCATCGCCGGCCCGGCAGGTCCCGCCACCGGCGCCCGGGTTCGGCAGCGTCACGGGTCGCGTCATCGACGACACGACGCAGCGCCCGATCGTGGATGTTGCCGTGTCGATCTCCGGCACCAGGCAGCAGGTGCTCACCGACGACAACGGGCTGTTCGCGCTCCAGGGCATCGTGCCGGGGGAGCAGCGTCTCGAGCTGAGCCACCTCGGGTACGGTGAGCACGGACGCCTCGTGTTCGTGCGCGCGAACGAGGCCCTGACGCTCGAGGCCCGCCTCTCCAGGGCGGCGATCGAGCTTTCTCCACTCGTAGTGGAGGCGGTCACCGAGCTCGACCGGCGGCGGCTCACTTCCGGTAGCGCCATGAAGGAAGTGCTCCGCCCCGAGATCGACGAGGCGGCACGTACCGGCCGCAACCTCGCGGACGCCCTCAGGCAGCAGCTGCCCGGTGTCTCCGTGCGTGGTGGCCGCATGGGCGGTGCGTGCCTCGAGTACCGCGGAGCGCGGAGCGGGTCGGGCCCCTGCCGCGAGCTCACCGTCTTCCTCGACGGCGTGCGCATCGCCGACCCCGGCCTCCTGTATGTCACGCTGTCCCCTTCCGACGTGGAGCGCATGGAGATCCTGTCTCCCGCCGAGGCCGGTGCCCGGTACGGGAGCATCTCGGGGAACGGCGTGCTGCTCATCGAGACACGGCAGGGGCCGAGGCCGGCGAGCTCGGACGCGGAGAAGGAGGTCTTCCGCACCGGCTTCGACTGGACCGGCGAGGACGCCCCGTACCGCTGGCGCCGTGTCTTCGCGAGCTCCTTCGCGGCCAACGCCTTGAGCGTCGGGCTGAGCCTCGCGCTGGCCGACCAGTGCCTCTGGCGGCCCGAGGTTGGATCGCTGGGGCTGCGGACCCGGTGCGGCGGCGGGGCGACGGCGGGCGTCGCCGCGCTGAGCCTCGCGCTGCCGACGCTCACGTCCAGCCTCGCGGCGCGCTGGGGCGGAGAGACCAGCCGCTCCGAGGGCCGCATCACCCCCACATCGTTGACCACGGCGCTCGGGCTCACGTCGGGTTACCTCCTCCTCATCCACGGCACCGGAACGAGCCAGGCCATCGGGATCGGGATGCTCGGAGTCGGCGTGCCCGTGCTTACCACGCTGGCGGACCGTATCTTCCGGTCGCTCCACTGAGCGATACGGTCCATCTCAGACGCCGAGGCATCTTCCTTGATACGCTCTGTCGCATTCCGCGGGTCGACGCTCGCGCTCTCCGTGCTGCTCCTCTCCGGCTGCTTCCGGTACGTCCCGATGCCGCTCGAGGTCGTGCCGGACGGGCAGGACGTCCGCCTCCTGGTCACGCGTCAGGGCGCGTTCGAGCTCTCCGAGGTCACGGACGTGGAAACCGGGGCTGCCCCGACGCTGCGCGGCACCGTTGTGGGACGGGAGCCGGAAACGCTCATGGTGCGGGTTCCGGTGGGGGCACGGCAGGAGGGGATCCACACGGTGACGCTCGGCCAGACCATCCGGGTCCCCGAAGGAGAGATCCTGCAGATCGAGCGCCGGGAGTTCGACGCGGTCAAGACCGGCGGCCTGGTGGCCGGTGCGATCGGCGCGTCGGTCTTCATCATCATGTCGATCATGGAAGCGGTCGGCGGCGACCAGCCGGGCGGTGATACGCCGCAGCCGCCCGAGAGCCGGATTCCGGTTCCCTTCCTGAAGGTCCCGATCGGCCGATAGGCCCCGCCGAAGCTGCGTCCACGCCCCCCGATTTCTTGACAGTCGGGGAACGGCTGAGGTATCCTCTGGAAGGTTCATCGTCCTCCTGCGGAGGGCGTAGAGCGGTACATCCCCGGCCGGCAATCGGTCGACAAGCGCGTTGAGCCGCAGGCCTTTACGGCTCGCGGCACCCGTGCTCCTCCCGAGGTCCTGCCCGCCTCGACCGCCACGCCGCACCAGGCGGACAGGGGCCTGGCCCCGGGTTTTCGTGTGCTCCCATCTCAGGAGTGTAGTGATGACACTATCCAGGTTCGTTCAAACGAAGTCGGCGGCAGGCGCCCGTTCGCCCCGCCGGTCGCTCGGCTGGTCCCGCGGGCTCGCGCTCGCGGCCATGCTGGGCCTCTCGGCCACGGCGGCCGAGGCACAAACCAGTCAGGTCGTCGGACAGGTCACGGACGCCAGCTCCGGCGCCCCCCTGGGCGAAGTCCAGGTCCACATTCCCAGCGCCAGCCTCGGCGTGCTGAGCCGGACGGATGGTCGCTTCATCATCCTGAACGTGCCCGCGGGCACGTACGAGCTCCGCGCGGAGCGCATCGGTTACTCCCCGGCGAGCCAGCAGATCACCGTGACGGCCGGTCAGCCGACGCAGGTGGACTTCGCGCTCGAGTCGCAGGCGCTCGGCCTCGACGAGATCGTCGTCACGGGCACGGCGGGGGCCTCCCGTCGCCGCGAGGTCGGCAACTCGATCGCCCAGATCGACATGTCCGACGTCCTCAACGACCCTGTGAGCACCACGGACATCCTGCAATCCTCCCAGCCGGGCGTCGAGATCACCGGCGGCAGCGGCGAGGTGGGACAGGGCAAGCGGATCGTGCTGCGCGGCAACTCCAGCGTCAGCATGAGCAACCAGCCGATCATCTACATCGACGGCGTGCGCATCATGAGCGGCGCCTTCCCGCAGACGTCGGGGCGGGACTACCGCGCCGGCCGAGGCGGGAACGTCACGGCGAGCCCGCTCGACGCGATCAACCCGAACGACATCGAGCGGATCGAGGTGATCAAGGGCTCCGCGGCCACGACCCTCTACGGCACCGAGGCCTCGGCCGGAGTGATCCAGATCTTCACGAAGCGCGGCGCCACGGGTGCTCCGGTGTGGACCGCGGAGGTGCAGCAGGGCACGGGCTGGACGCCGGTGTTCGGCAACCCCTGCGCCAGGGGCGACGCGGACTTCCCGGATTCCGGCTTCACGTGCGACGACAACCCGGAGTCGAACTACCTGTTCACGGAGAACTTCCTCCGGGACGGCTGGTTCGGCATCGGCGGCGGCAATTGGGGCGAGACGATCGAGGGCGAGCCCAACGCCTACTACGAGGGCCGCGAAGGCGGCGCCATGTGGACCCAGAACTACTCGCTTTCGGTGCGGGGGGGCGGGGAGAACCTCCAGTACTTCGCGTCCGGCGGCTACGACGACCAGCTGGGCACCATGCCGAACGACGCGCTGGAGAAGTGGGACGTGCGCGGGAACTTCACGTTCACGCCGCAGGAGGCCCTGCAGCTCCAGTGGAACACCAGCTACACGAACCAGTGGCAACAGAACACGCCGACCGGTAACAACTCGCAGGGCATCACCTTGAATACGTTCCGCCGCGAGCGGAACTACTTCGGGGACGCCTCGTTCGCCGCGGTCGCGCAGGTCCTGCCGTTCGACATCCAGCAGCGGATCGAGCGGTTCACCACCGGCGGCACGGTGACGTACTCGCCGCTCGCCAACCTGACGAACCGTCTCACCGTCGGGTACGACTTCTCGCAGCAGGAGGCCCGCAACCTCCGTCCGTACGGGTTCAACCAGCGGCCGGACGGGGCGATCCAGAACAACCAGTGGCAGAACCGCCTGCTGACGTTCGACTACGTGGGCACGTACTCCTACACCATCTCCGAGCCGCTCCGGACGAGCTTCTCCTGGGGTGGCCAGGCGGTCGGCAACGAGATCCGCGAGCTGGAAGGCTGGGGCGAGTTCTTCCCCGGCGCCGAGGAGCCGACGGTGAGCTCCGCTTCCATCACGCTGGCCGAGGAGAGCCGCGAGAAGGTCTGGAACGCCGGCTTCTTCTTCCAGAACGTCCTCGACATCACCAACAAGTACTTCCTCACCCTCGGCGTGCGCGTCGACGGCAACAGCGCGTTCGGTGAAGGCTTCGGCCTCCAGGTGTACCCGAAGGGGAGCCTGAGCTGGGTGATCTCCGACGAGGAGTTCTGGCCCGAGTCGTTCGGCCAGATCAAGCTGCGCACCGCCTACGGGCAGTCCGGCCGCGCCCCCGGCGCGTTCGACGCCGTGCGGACGTGGGATCCGGTCGGCTGGGGCGGCGTTCCGGCGTTCGTGCCGGAGAACGTCGGCAATCCGGACCTCGGTCCCGAGGTCACCGCCGAGTTCGAGGTCGGGTTCGACGGATCCTGGGCGAACGACCGCGTGAGCGCGGTGTTCACCTACTACAACCAGCGCACGACGGACGCGCTGATGGAAGTCACCCAGAGCCCGTCGACCGGCTTCACCGGCTCGCAGCTCGAGAACGTCGGCGAGATCAGCAACCAGGGCATCGAGCTCGGCATGAACTTCGGCCTGGTTCAGCGGGCGAGCTTCGGGTGGGATCTCGGCGTGGCCGTCACCACCAACAAGTCGGAAGTGGTCTCGCTGGGTGGTGCGGCGCCGTTCGCCGCCCTGAACGGCTGGATCGAGGAAGGGCAGCCGGTTCCGGTCGAGCGTTCCGACACGATCATCAACCCGCACGATATCGCCGATCCGATCTACGCGACGGACGTCTTCATCGGGCCGCAGACGCCGACGCGGACGGTCAGCTTGAACACGAGCTTCCGTCTGCCGATGGGCATCGTCCTCGGCGCGAACGGTGAGTACCGGGGCGGCCACGTCGTCTCCGTGAACCCGACGGCCATCGGCCGATCGGTGCGCTCACCGCTCTGCCGGCCGTTCTACACGGATCCGGACAACTCCATCGCGCTGAGCCCGGATACGCCCGCGCTCTGGCGGGCCCGCTGCACGCCCAGCGAGGAAGAGGGCTACTGGTACGACGGCGATTACTTCAAGCTGCGGAGCGTGTCGGCTTCCGTTCCGATGGGCTTCGCCTTCCCCGACCGAGTGAGCAACGCGACGCTCACGCTGTCGCTGAACAACTCCTGGCTGTGGATGAAGGATGTCCCGTGGATGGACCCGGAGATGCTGGGCAACGAGGGGGCGAACGAGCCCGGCCTCGGCGCCAGCGAGCGGGTACCGGCTCCGGTGACCTTCCGGATCGGCCTTCGGGTCACGTTCTAAGGGATATGAAACCAATGAGATCCATGAACAGACGATATAGCGCAGCGTCCACCGCTCTCGCGGGGATTCTGCTCCTCACCGGGTGCGACGTCACCAATCCCGGGCCGGTTCGGCAGGAGTTCCTGCCCAACGCGGATTCACACGATGCGCTGGTCGCGGGCGCCGGGCGCCGGCTCGCCGAGGGCGTCAACAGCCTCGCGTACACGAGCGCCCTGATCACCCGGGAGATCTATCCCGGTGGCACGACGGGATCGCTCGGGCACTCGCCGCTCGAGCAGGCCGGGCATATCGAGCCGGGTGGCGATCCGGGCCAGGGATCGTTCTACAACGACATGATCCAGGCGCGCTTCATCGCGTCCGAGGCGCTCGGCATCTTTGCCGAAAGCGCCGAGGTCGACCCGAACAACGTGGCCCTGGCCCACATCTACGCGGGCTACTCCTACCGGGTCATCGCGGAGAACTGGTGTGAGACGGTCTTCTCCACGGAGGAGGCCCTGGGGTCGCTCGAGCCGAGCACGCAGCGGCTTCCGGAGGCAGAGCAGCACTTCACGGACGCGATCGCCGTGGCGACGGACGCCAACCTCGTTCGAGCCGCCCATGCCGGACGCGCCCAGGTGCGCATGTGGATGGGCGACTGGGCGGGTGCCGCGGCCGACGCGGGGGAGATCACGGACAACACGTGGTCGTTCACTCTCAACATGGACGACATCGATCCGACGACGCGCAACCAGCTCTGGTTCGCGAACGCCGACGCGCCGTACCGTGCGTACTCGATGCTGTTCACGTTCTACGGCGGCAACGACGGGGTCGCGGTCGAGAACGACGTCGGGGAGACCATGCCGCAGTTCCGCGGGTACAGCGTGGTCGTGGATGATCCGCGGCTTCCCGTGGTCACGACCGACAAGGCGTTCGCGTCGTTCGCGGTCCAGGGCTTCGGACAGGTTCCGTTCCTGAACCAGGCCAAGTACACGTCAGGGAACGACGACATTCGGCTCGCGAGTGGCGCCGAGATGCGTCTGATCGAGGCCGAGGCGGCGCTGAATGCCGGGGATTTCGGGGGTGCGATGACCATCATCGACGACCTCCGTACCAGCTATGGGCTGGACAATCTGATGACGGACTTCCCGGACGCGGCCCTGCCTGCTCCGACGGACGTGCCCAGCGTGATGTCGTACCTCATGCGCGAGCGCGGGATCGAGCTCTGGGGTGAAGCCCGCCGCTGGGGCGACCTGAGGCGCTGGCTGCCGGTGGAGGAAGGCGGTCAGGGCCAGGGGCTCGGAGGAGATGTTCGGCTCGTCGACTTCGAGAGCACGGCATCGCTGTTCCGGAACCCGGCAACGCCTCGCTCCATCTGCTCCGACGTGCCGGACAGTGAGCGGGATTCGAACCCCAACGTGCCATCGGCGCAGGAAGGCTGAGGGGACGCGGGACGCCGGGCAGCCTCCGCTCCGGGGGCTGCCCGGTAGCAGGGTGAGCAGGGCAGGATGAACAGGACGGCCACCGAAGCAGGGACGCTTCGGTGGCCGTTTGCCTGTTGGAGGCCACCCGCGGCCACCCTGTCGAGGGAGCCCCTCTGGTCGTTACCTTTCTCCGCGGTCGCTTAGGATCCACTTCTCAGGACGCATTCCATGACCAGACCCGTAACCGCCTTCGCGGTCATCCTGCTGGCGGGAACCGCAGCCGCGTGCCTGGACGAGAGCATCACGGGAACCCGCCCGCTGTCGTTCAGCTTCGAAGTGGACGCCGGATCCGCCGCGGTGGGTGACTCCGTCGGGTTCTCCTACGATGCCACGGGCACCGGGATCTTCGGCGTGATCCTGGACTATGGGGACGGCGCCGTGGATACGGTCCGGAATCAGTCGACCAGCGTCGTGAGCATGCAAGGTACGGTCAACCACGCGTACTCCGACGCGGGCAGCTACGAGGTGACAGGGCGCGTGGAATCGCCAGGCGGCGTCCGCGCAGACACGCTGGAAGTGGTGATCACCGGCGGCTGAGCCGCCGCCCTACGCCGGCCGTCGCGGCGCCACAGGCGGATCGCCGCGCCACAGGCGGATGCCGGCCCCCAGGCGGATCGTCGGCGCCACGGGCACGGGATAATGAAGAAGGGGGCCTCCACACAAGGTGGAGGCCCCCTTTGTTCGGGTCGGCGGGGCTCCGTCCTCAGCCGCCCATGCCCTCGCCGCGACGCATCAGGTTCATGTGCTGCTCCGCCTGCTGCAGCCCGCCCTCTCCCTCCTGCCAGCCGATCCGGCCGTCCCCGTCCGCATCACGACCCGCCACGAGCTCGTCGGTGAGCTCGGCGAGGCGCTCGAGCGCGGCGGCGGCCTCCGCGGCGGAGGTCGCGTGCATGACCTGGTGTGCCAACGCGATGACCTCGTCGGAGCGCGTCACCGTGTTCCGGGCCGCGGTCGCCACATGGTTGGCGTGCAAGGCCACGTTCTCCGATGCGCTCTCGTGGTCACCGGCCATGCCGATGTGCTGGGCCACGCCCTCGGCCGCCCGCTTCACGCCGTAGCCCGCTCCGGGTCCCTGCTCCACCTGGGTCGGATCGACGGCGTGCAGAACGTGCCCGGCGTGCCGCTGCATGGCGCCGAGGTCCTCGGTGTTCCGGAGGGCGAGCGTCGCGTGCTGCGCGGCCACCTGGGCCTCCGCGAGCGCCACGGGCAGCAGCCCCTGACCATCGGGGGTGTTGCCGAAGCTCTCGGCGACGTGCCCCATGTGCGCGTGCGCGGCACTCTGCTCCTGTGCCGCCACCGGGCTCGCGAACACCACGCCCCCCATCGCCAGCATCGCCGACGCACCCAACCAAGCCTTCGTGTTCATTCGTCCCCCTCTGTAGGTCACGACCATGTGCCGAAGCACGACGGGGCCCGGCATGTCTCGCACGCCGGGCCCCCACCCTCGATTCCGTTCACGTCCGCGTCGCGCAGACCTCCTCCCGGATCAGCAGGAGTAGCAGTTGTCATTGTTCTTCGCACCGAGGCTCATCAGGTAGGCCATCGCCTCCGGGAAAGGCTGGATGCGCTGGACCGGCCCGTTGGCCATGTCCACCGTGGTCTGTCCGCGCCGGCTCACGGCCAGCGGATCAGCCCCCTTCTCGACCAGGTACTGGAGCATCTGGACGTCGCCTCGAGCCGCGGCGTTGTGGAGCGCGGTGTAACCTTCGTGGTCACGGGCATTCACGTCCGCTCCGGCCTCCTCCACCAGGTACCTCACGGCCGGCATCCAAGCATCGGGCGCGTGCCGGTGGGAGTTCCCGGCATAGCCGGTCCCGTATCCGTGACCGGTGGCCGCATGAATTGGATAGACGCCGGGGCCACCGGTCTCCACAGGCGGCAGGCCCGACGGATCGCCCTCTTCCCCACCGCCGCGCCGCCGGCGCTCCGGGGGCTTCATGGTCGGAATCGACGGATCGGCTCCGGCCGCGACCAGCATCTGCATGGCCGGAACGTCCAGCGCGTGGGCCGCCCGCCAGAACGCCGTGGCGCCGCGCATGTCGATGCCGAGATGGCTGAACGTGTACTCCATGAACCACAGGTGCTTGGTCAATCTCACGTTGGGATCCGCACCCGCGCGGAGCAGAGCCTCCATGACGTCGTAGTGCGTCGACTGCTGCTGGAGGTAGGCCTGCTGCTGGGGATAGCGGGCCTTGGGCGCCCACTGCGTGTTGATGACGGCGAAGAGCGGCGTCGTTCCCGCGTGGCTCGGAAGGTTCGGATCGGCACCACGCTCGATCAGCTCGAACATCATGTCGAAGTGGCCGTTCAGGGCCGCCATGAGGAGCGGGCTCGTCTGGTCCCCTTCGCTGACCTGGTTGATGTCGGCACCGGCTTCGACCAACCGCAGCGCCACGTCGGTCGCCCCCTCACGAACGGCGTGCAGCAGAGGCGTGAGTCCTCCCTGACCGCCCACGAGCGCCGGGTACGAGCTGTCATACTCGTCGGCAGCCTCTTCCTGCGGCGGTGCCGCGGGCGCATCGCCGCCGGCGTCCCTCGGATCGGGCGTGGGATTGTCGACCTGCTCCTGAGGCGCCGCGAACGCGGTGCGGAGCGTGGCACGGGATTCATCCACGGCGGCGTCGGAGATCTCACGGGCACGCCGGATCGCGTCCTGAACCTCCTCGGGGCTCGGGAGCCAACCTTCCCCTCCCGCCACGCGATCCCCACGGAACTCTTCGAACGCCTTGTCGCGCGCCTGACCGGCGGCGCGATCCTCGGCCGCGGCCGCAACCATGTCCACCACCTTGCTGGTGGCGGAGACGTCGGCCCCGGCCGCCAGGAGCGTCTCCACGGTCGGCAGGCGACCGCCGGACGCGGCGAACATCAGAGGCGTCTGGCCCCACTGGGTCTCTCGCGCGTTCACGTCGGCACCATGCCGAATCAGTAGCTCGACCGCTTCGTTGCTCGCCGTGGCCGCGGCAAAGTGCAGCGGCGTGGCGCCGCCCGTGGTGGTCGTCGCCGACGGATCGGCCCCCGCCTCCAGCAGTGCCCGCAGGATCTCCGTATGTCCCTGTCGCGCCGCGATGTGCAGCGGCGTGTACGCGCCCAGCCGCGTGGTCACCGAAACCTCCGCTCCGGCTCCGAGAAGCAGGTTCGCCATCTCCACCCGGCCACCTTCGGCGGCCCAATGCAGGGCCGTCATGCCGTCGCCCTGAGCCGCATCGAGATCGGCCCCTTCACGGACCAGCTTCTCCACGCCTGCGAGATCCCCTCGCATGGCCGCGTCCGCGACCGGCGCCTCCGGGGGCACGGCGCCCCACAGGAGGAGGGTAGCCAGCAACGCACCGAGCGCCTGACTCTGCAAACGGTTCCTCATCACGTCATCTCCTCGGGGTCGCCTCAGCGGCCCATCGCGGCGGACACCGGCGGTGCGCCGAACGAGAACTCGCCCGTGCTGTCGCCGAAGCTTTCCAGATCATCCATGCCGAGCTTGTGCATCAGGCTCAGCATGGCGTTGGCCATCGGCGTCCCGTCCGGCGCCTTGAGATGGACGTTGCCCTGGAGCTGACCATTCGCCCCGCCGAGCACGATCAGGGGCGCCCGACGGTGGTTGTGCAGGTTTCCGTCCGCCATCGGCGAGCCGTAGATGATCATCGTCTTGTCGAGCATGGTCGCGTCCCCTTCCCGGATCTTGCTCAGGCTCTCCAGGAAGTACGGCAGCATGCTCACGTGGTAGGTGTTGATCTTGGCGAAGTCCAACACGCGCGCCTCGTTGCCGCCGTGGTGCGATGCCGGGTGGAACGGGGTATCCGTACCGCTCTCCGGGAACACGCGCGCCGACGAGTCGCGGCCCATCTTGAACGAGAACACGCGGGTCACGTCGGATTCGAAGGCGAGTGCCTGCACGTCGAACATCAGACGAATGTGCTCCTCGAACGAGTCCGGAACCCCGGCCGGCGCTTCGGGCAGCTCCCGTGCCTCGCCGCTCGTGTTCTGGCTCTCGACGAGCTGGATCCGCCGCTCGAGCTCACGGACGTTCTCGAGATAGCGCTCGAGCCGCTCCCGATCGTTCGGGCCCAGGTCGCGACGGAGCTGGCTGACTCGGCCGGTCACCCAGTCGAGAATGCTGCTCCCGGTGCGCCGACGCAGAGCGCGTTCCTCGGGCGTGCCACCTGCTCCGAAGAGCTGTTCGAACGCCACCCGCGGATCCCGGATCACGGGGAGCGGCTCGGTAGGCGAGGCCCAGCTGATGGAGTCCGTGTACACGCAGGTATAGCCGTACGCGCACCCACCGGACTGGTCGATGTTCTCGATGCAGAGCTGCATGGAGGGGATGGGCGTGGCCTGCCCGTAGCGCTGGGCGTACATCTGGTCCAGCGAGGTTCCGACGTACACGTCCGACCCCTCGGTCTGCTTCGGGTGCGATTGCGTCAGGAAGACCGCGCTGGACCGGAAGTGGTCGCCGCCGATCTCCTTCGGCTCGAACGCCTCAGCCATCCGCACGTCGGTGTTGCTGATGATCGTGAGGTACTTCCGCCATTGCTCCAGCGATTGGAGCGAGGTCGGGCTGAGATCGAAATCGTGGCCCACCTGGCCGGGTGACCAGAGGTTCTGCTCCGCGCCCCATTCGTTGCACCCCGCGGCCCCGTGCACCATCTCGACGGCCACGAGCCGCGTGATGTCGAGCTCCGCCTCGGCGCCCGCCCAGCCCCGGCCAGCGGGAGCCATCGCGTCGAGGAAGGGAAGCGCGACAGAGGCCCCCATGCCTTGGAGGAACGTGCGTCGGGGAAGGTGCTTTCCGGTGATGAAATCCATGGTTTTCGCTCTCCTAGCGGTCTTCTGTAAAGCCGTCTCGGACCCGACGGTGCTCGGTTACCGGTGTCCCTGGTTGGCCGCGACGTCCGCGGCCGCACCCACTCGCTGCATCTGGAACGCATCGCTTTCCACGACGCCCTTGATGAAGGACGAGATCCTGAAGTCGTCCTCTGCCGCCCGCGCCGTGATCGCGCGGATCGTCGGCTGGTCGTAATACTCCGTCCGCCTTCCGAGCGCGTATGCCATCAGGTTGGACGTGAACGATCGAACCAGCAGAACCTCCCGGTCGAGCAGCGCCTGCTGCAGCGACAGGGGGCTCGTCACGGGCGTGCCGTCGTACAGCTCGCCGTTCGTGTCGAGCGGAACGCCGCCCTCCTTGATCCGCCAACGCCCCGTGACGTCGAAGTTGTCCAGGGCCAGGCCGATCGGGTCGATGAAGCGATGGCACGCGTTGCACGTCGGGTTCGCCCGGTGCATCTCCATCCGCTCCTTGGTGGTCAG
>Ga0079224_100005672_pt1 | contig 16433 bp, 14 predicted proteins | sample Stecom2015_FD_80414 | JGI IMG/M metagenome (GOLD analysis project Ga0079224, IMG submission 80414) | Agricultural soil microbial communities from Utah to study Nitrogen management - Steer compost 2015 | ecosystem: Environmental > Terrestrial > Soil > Agricultural land | place: USA: Utah... | reverse complement strand
TGGGCGGCTTCTGCGCGGCGCGCGCGCTGTCGACGCGCAATGCGGAGCCCGAGGCGGCGAGCCGGCCCTGGGACCGCGAACGCGACGGCTTCGTGCTCGGCGAGGGGGCCGGCGTGCTGATGCTCGAGGAGTTCGAGCAGGCGCGCGCGCGCGGCGCCCGCATCTATGCCGAGCTGGCCGGCTTCGGCATGAGCGCCGACGCCTATCACATCACGGCGCCGGAAATGGACGGCGCGCGCCGCTGCATGCTCGCCGCGCTGCGCGACGCGCGGGTCGAACCGCACGAGGTGCAGTACCTGAACGCGCACGGCACGTCGACGCCGCTGGGCGACCGCAACGAAAGCGACGCCATCAAGGCGGCGCTCGGGGAGGACGTCGCGCGCGGGCTCGTCGTGAACTCGACGAAGTCGATGACCGGGCACCTGCTGGGCGGCGCCGGCGGCATCGAGACCGTCTTCACCGCGCTCGCCGTGCACCACCAGATCTCGCCGCCGACGATCAACCTGACGAACCCCGATCCGGAGTGCGATCTCGACTACTGCGCCAACAGCGCACGGTCGATGCGCATCGACGTCGCGTTGAAGAATTCGTTCGGCTTCGGTGGAACCAACGGCACGCTCGTGCTGCGTCGCGTCTGAGCCTGTCCCGGAGGACGCTGCCGTGTCCTTCGCCGTCTGCATCGACACCGTGCCACCCGCGTGGCACCGCCGGTTCCGGCTCGCGCTGGGGGCCTTCGCGCTCGCCGCGTCGGTCTTCGCGCTCGTCTTCGCCGACGCCCCGCAGCGCGCGTGGATCGCGCTCGCGGCGATCCTCTGCCTGGTCGCCGCGCTGGCTCGTGCGGCGGTCGGGGCCGCGCCGGCGCAGGGCCGCCTGGCGATCGACGAGACGGGCCGGGCGTGCTGGAGCGACGTGCCCGATCGCGGCCGCGGGGCGCGCCCGGTGTGTATCGAACGCTGGCACCTGCTGGGTCCGCTCGCCTGGCTGCGGCTGCGCTTCGAGGGCGAGGGCACGCGCTTCGATGCGCTGCTGGCGCGTCCCGCCGCCGCACCGCCCCGCCGCGGCGACGGGGAAAACGACTGGCGACGTCTGCGCGCGTGGCTGTTATGGTACGGCCGCGGCGCGGTGTCGGTCGATGCGCGTCCCGATCCCGGGGCGGCGCCGCAATGACCCGCCGGGCGGCTCTCCCTTTCCGCCGCGGGGCGCCGCTTGTGCTTTGCTGAACGAATCCGCCGAGGTGCAACCCGTATGAAGAAGCTGCTCGCCGCGTGCGTGCTGGCGTTCGCTGCGCTGGGCACGGTGGGGTGGTCCGACCCATCGCTCGCGCAAGCGTCGACCCGGGCGCGCGCGCTTCCCGATTTCGCCGATCTCGTCGAGAAGGTCGGCCCTGCGGTCGTCAACATCCGCACCACCCAGCGGGTGAGCGGCGACCGCTCGCAGCTGCCGCAGTTCCCGTTTCCCGACGGCCTGGACGAGAACGATCCGTTCTACGAGTTCTTCCGCCGCTTCTTTCCGCCGCGTCCGGGCCCGAGCCCGCGCGGACCGGGCCGCGGCGGCCCGGGCGAGGAAGTGCCGCGCGGCCTCGGCTCGGGCTTCATCATCTCCGCCGACGGCTACGTCCTGACGAACCACCACGTCGTCGACGGCGCCGACGACATCTACGTCACGCTCGCCGACAAGCGCGAGCTGCGCGGCAAGCTGATCGGATCCGATCGGCGCACCGACGTCGCGCTGGTGAAGGTCGACGCGACGAATCTGCCGTACATGACGATCGGCGACTCCGAGCGGCTGCGCGTCGGCGAATGGGTGCTCGCGATCGGCTCGCCCTTCGGGCTCGACAACACGGTCACCGCCGGCATCGTCTCGGCCAAGAGCCGCGACACGGGCGACTATCTGCCGTTCATCCAGACCGACGTCGCGGTCAACCCGGGCAACTCCGGCGGCCCGCTGATCAACCTCTCCGGCGAGGTCGTCGGCATCAACTCGCAGATCTACAGCCGCACCGGCGGCTTCATGGGGATCTCCTTCGCGATCCCGATCGACGAGGTGATGCGCGTCGTCGAGCAGCTGCGCACCACCGGCCGCGTCGTGCGCGGGCGCATCGGCGTGGGCATCTCCGAGGTGACGCGCGACATCGCGGGTCCGCTCGGGCTCGAGCGTCCCGAGGGGGCGCTGGTGCGCAGCATCGAGCGGGGCGGTCCGGCCGAGAATGCCGGGCTCGAGGTCGGCGACATCATCCTGAAGTTCGAGGGCAAAACGATCGAGCGCTCGAGCGCCCTGCCGCGGCTGGTCGGCGGAACCCGCCCCGGCTCGAAGGTGCCGGTCGAGGTCTGGCGCCGGGGCGAGACGAAGCGCTTCGACATCATCGTCGACGAGCTCGAGCCCGAGCGCACGGCGGGCGCGCCCTCGACCACGCCGCGCCAGGGCGACCAGGCGCCGGCGGTGAATGCGCTGGGCCTGGCCGTCGCCGACATCCCGCCCCAGCAGCGCAACCGGCTGCGCATCCGCGGCGGCGTCGTCGTCGAGGCCGTCGAGGGTCCGGCGGCGCGCGCGGGAATCCGGCCGGGCGACATCCTGCTGTCGATCAACAACGAGGAGATTCCCAACGCGCGGCGCTTCGCCGAGATCGTCTCGCGGCTCGACCCGTCGAAGGCGGCGGTGCTGCTGGTGCAGCGCGGCGACGCGGCGCAGTTCGTGCCGTTGCGGCCCGAGGCTCGCTGAGCCGTCCGCCGGCCCGGGCCCGGCGCTGTCCGGCGGCCGAGCCCGGGCGGCGCGCTGATAAAATTCGATGTTTTCGCCCGGCCCGGTCCGGCGGCCGCGCCCGGGTGCCGGCCGCGGCCCTTTCCCTCTTCCGCGTCCCGTCGTCGCAGGCCGCCGACGCGGGGATCCGCGACCCGGTGGTCTTCACGGCTTCGATGCAGCACATCCGCAATTTCTCGATCATCGCGCACATCGATCACGGCAAGTCGACGCTCGCCGATCGCCTGATCCAGCGCTGCGGGGGCCTGAGCGACCGCGAGATGGCCCAGCAGGTGCTCGACTCGATGGCGCTCGAGCGCGAGCGCGGCATCACGATCAAGGCGCAGACCGCCGCGCTGCAGTACCGCGCGCGCGACGGGAAGCAGTACGCGCTGAACCTGATCGACACGCCCGGGCACGTCGACTTCTCCTACGAGGTCAGCCGCTCGCTGTCGGCCTGCGAAGGCGCGCTGCTCGTCGTCGACGCTTCGCAGGGCGTCGAGGCGCAGACGGTCGCGAACTGCTACACGGCGATCGACCTCGGCGTCGAGGTCGTGCCGGTGCTCAACAAGATCGACCTGCCGCAGGCCGATCCGGATTCGGCGGCCGCCGAGATCGAGGACGTCATCGGCATCGACGCGAGCGATGCGATCCGCGCGAGCGCGAAGACGGGCGAGGGCATCGACGAGATCCTCGAGGCGATCGTCGCCCGGATCCCCCCGCCGAAAGGCGACCCGCAGGCGCCGCTGCAGGCGCTGATCATCGACTCGTGGTTCGACAACTACGTCGGCGTCGTGATGCTCGTGCGCGTCTTCAACGGCGTGCTGCGCGTGCGCGACCGCATCCAGATGATGGCCACCGGCGCCGTGCACCACTGCGACCAGCTCGGCGTGTTCACGCCGAAGGCGAGCGCGCGCGAGGCGCTCGAGACCGGCGCGGTCGGCTACGTGATCACTGGCATCAAGGAGCTGAAGGCGGCGAAGGTCGGCGACACGATCACGCTGGCCTCTGCTCCGGCGCCGGAGCCGCTGCCGGGCTTCCGCGAGATCAAGCCGTCGGTGTTCGCCGGGCTGTACCCGGTCGAGGCCAACCAGTTCGAGGCGATGCGCGAGGCGCTCGAGAAGCTGCAGCTGAACGACGCGTCGCTGCACTTCGAGCCCGAGGTGTCGCAGGCGCTCGGCTTCGGCTTCCGCTGCGGCTTCCTCGGCCTGCTGCACATGGACATCGTGCAGGAGCGGCTCGAGCGCGAGTTCGACATGGAGCTGATCACGACCGCGCCCACGGTCGTCTACGAGGTCCTGCTGAAGGACGGCCAGGTGCTGCGGGTCGAGAACCCGTCGAAGATGCCCGAGCCGTCGAAGATCGAGGAGATCCGCGAGCCGATCGTCACGGTCACGATCTTCACGCCGCAGGAGTACGTCGGCGCGGTGATCACGCTGTGCACCGGCAAGCGCGGCATCCAGCGCAACCTCGCGTATCACGGCCGGCAGGTGCAGCTCACCTACGAGCTGCCGATGAACGAGATCGTGCTCGACTTCTTCGACCGGTTGAAGTCGGCCTCGCGCGGCTACGCTTCGATGGACTACGAATTCCTCGAGTATCGCGCTTCCGACGTGGTGAAGATGGACGTGCTCGTCAACGGCGAGAAGGTCGATGCGCTGTCGCTGATCGTGCACCGCAGCGTCGCGCAGAGCCGCGGCCGCGAGCTGGTCGCGAAGATGCGCGAGCTGATTCCGCGACAGATGTACGACGTCGCGATCCAGGCGGCGATCGGTTCGAACATCATCGCGCGCGAGAACGTCAAGGCGCTGCGCAAGAACGTGCTCGCCAAGTGCTACGGCGGCGACATCACGCGCAAGAAGAAGCTGCTCGAGAAGCAGAAGGCCGGCAAGAAGCGGATGAAGCAGGTGGGCAGCGTGGAGATCCCGCAGGAGGCCTTCCTCGCCGTATTGCAGGTCGACGACAAATGAATCACTCGACTCATTACCTGCAACCATGAATTTCGCGCTGATCCTGTTCCTGCTGCTGGTCGTGACCTTCGTCGCATGGCTGGCCGATCGCCTCGTCTTCCGGGGCCGGCGGCTGCGCGCGGCCGACGCCGCGGTGGCGGAGTTCGACCGTTCGGGCGCCTCCGCGCTCGGCAGCTCGGCAGGGCCCGCGGCCGTCGAGGCCGAGCGCGAGGCGCTGCGCGCGAAGCGCACCCGCCAGCCGCTGTGGCTCGAGTACACGGCGGGCCTGTTCCCGGTGATCCTCGTCGTGTTCGTGCTGCGCTCGTTCGTCGCCGAGCCGTTCAAGATTCCTTCCGAGTCGATGCTGCCCACGCTGGTCGTCGGCGACCTGATCCTCGTGAACAAGTTCGCCTACGGACTGCGCCTGCCGGTGATCCACACGAAGGTGCTCGACGTGGGCGAGCCGCAGCGCGGCGACGTGATGGTGTTCCGCTTCCCGCAGGACCCGTCGGTCGACTACATCAAGCGCGTGGTCGGCCTGCCCGGCGACACCGTGAGCTACCAGAACAAGCGGCTGACGATCAACGGCCAGCCGGTGGAGTTCGAGCCGGCCGGCGAATTCGAGGATGCGCGCAAGCTGGCGCTGTATCCGCAGTATTCAGAAAGACTTGGAGATGTCAGCCATAAGATATTGACAGACCTGGAAAAACCGTCTGACATTCAGCCTGTGTTCCGCTTCCCGCACTTCGAAAACTGCCGTTACTCGGCTGGGGGGGTGACGTGCACGGTACCGCCCGGCCACTATTTCATGATGGGCGACAACCGCGAGAACAGTCTGGACAGCCGGTTCTGGGGTTTCGTCCCGGAGGGCAACATCGTCGGCAAGGCCTTTTTCATCTGGATGAACTTCAGCGACCTAGGGCGCATCGGACGCTTCCAATGATTCGACATCCCGCTTCTTCGCGCGCCGTGCGGCGCCGCCAGACCGGACTCTCGCTGATCGGGCTGCTGTTCGCGGCCTTCGTCGTCGTTGTCGTCGCGCTCGTCGCGATGCGCGTCGTGCCTTCGGCGCTCGAATATCGTGCGATCCTCAGTGCGGTGAACAAGGTCGGCAGCAGCGGCGCGAACTCGCCGCGCGACGTGCAGGTCGCGTTCGACCGTTTCGCCGCGGTCGACGACATCACGTCGATCGCCGGCAAGGACCTGCTCGTCGAGCGCCAGCCCGACGGCACCATGTTCGTTTCGTTCCAGTACGAGAAGCGGATCCCGCTGTACGGCCCGGCATCGCTGGTCATCGACTACCAGGGCTCGAACCGGGTGCGCTGAGGCGAAATGGATCTCGACGCCCTGCAACGGCAACTCGGTCATCGCTTTGCCGATGAAGCGTTGCTGCGGCAGGCGCTCACGCACCGCAGCTACGGCCAGCCGAACAACGAGCGCCTCGAGTTCCTCGGCGACTCGGTGCTCAACTGCGTCGTGGCGGCGATGCTCTACCGGCATTTCGCGCGCATCGACGAGGGCGACCTCTCCCGGCTGCGCGCGAACCTGGTCAAGCAGCAGTCGCTCGTCGAGATCGCGCAGCGGCTCGGTCTGAGCGCCTATCTGCTGCTGGGCGAGGGCGAGGCCAAGAGCGGCGGTTTCCGGCGACCGTCGATCCTCGGCGACACCGTCGAGGCGATCGTCGGCGCGGTGTTCCTCGACGGCGGCTTCGAGGCCGCGCAGTCGATGATCGTCGCGCTGTACGAGCCGATCCTGAAGACGGTCGACCCGAAGACGCTCGGCAAGGACGCCAAGACGCTGCTGCAGGAGCATCTGCAGGGCAAGCGATTGCCGCTGCCGGTCTATTCGGTGGTCGCCACGCACGGTGCCGCGCACAGCCAGGTGTTCGAGGTCGAGTGCGCGATCCCCAAGCTGCAGATCCGTGTGCTCGGCAGCGGCTCGAGTCGCCGCGCCGCCGAGCAGGCGGCCGCGCGCGGCGCGCTCGACGCGGCGCAGGGAAGGCGTCGGCCCGCAGGTCGCGCGGGCGAAGCCCGCAGAGTCGCAGGGAGTCGGCGCCGGAGGAGGGAAGCGCGCCGGCCGCACCGGACGCCCCCGACGATCCGGATCCGCCGAAGGAGGCGGGCGGAGCCACGGCGACGAACGGCGCGAACGGAGCGAGCGTCTCGAACGGCACGGGCAAACCCGGACCCGAGCGCGGCGAGGCGGGCGTCGCGGCCGTCCCGACGGACGGGTCGGCGCCCGCGGGTCCCGATCCCTCCACGCACGGCACGCGGCGCGCGCGCGCCGCCTGAGCCGCGCGCTGCGCGAGCACCGGATGTTCCGCTGCGGAACCGTCGCTCTCGTCGGTCGGCCGAACGTCGGCAAGTCGACGCTGCTGAATCGGCTGGTCGGGCAGAAGCTGTCGATCACCTCCGACCGCCCGCAGACGACGCGACACCGCATCGTCGGCGTCGTGCATCGCCCCGACGCGCAGCTGCTCTTCCTCGACAGCCCGGGGTACCAGACCCGCATCGGCGGCACGATGAACCGCCTGCTCAACCGCACGTCGATGCAGGTCGCGCAGGACGCCGACGTCGTGGTGCAGGTGTGCGACGCCCGGCGGTGGACCGCGACCGACACGCGCATCGCGCAGGCGCTGCCCGCCGACCGCCCGGTGCTGCTCGCGATGAACAAGATCGACCTGGTGAAGGACAAGTCGCAGCTGCTGCCGATGATCGACCGCGCGCGCCAGGTGCGCGCCTTCGACGAGATCGTGCCGCTGAGCGCGCGCAGCGGCCGCCAGGTCGACGTGCTGGTCGACGCCTGCGCGAAGCGGCTGCCTGAAGGCCCGCCGGTCTACGACCCCGACGCGCTGACCGATCGCAGCGAACGCTTCCTCGCCGCCGAGACGATCCGCGAGAAGCTGTTCCGCCAGCTCGGCGACGAGGTGCCCTACGAGAGTACGGTGGAGATCGAGCGCTACGAGGAGCTGCCGCGGCTTCGCCGCATCCACGCAGCGATCGTCGTCGCCCGCGAGGCGCAGCGGCCGATCGTGATCGGCGCCGGCGGCGAGCGCATCAAGCGGATCGCGACCGAGGCGCGCGAGGACCTCGAGCGGCTGCTCGGCACGAAGGTCTACCTCGAATTGTTCGTGAAGGTGAAGTCGGGCTGGGCCGGGAGCGAGCAGAGCCTGCGCAGCTATGGCTACGAGTAGCCGCGAGGAGCCGGCCTGGCTGCTGCATTCGACGCCGTACCGCGAGACGAGCCTCGTCGTCGACCTGTTCACCCGCGAGCACGGGCGCATCGCGGCGGTGGCCAAGGGCGCCAAGCGCCCGCGTTCGAGCCTGCGCGCGGTGCTGCTGCAGTTCCAGCCGCTGCGCGTCTCGTGGACGGGCCGTCGTGAGCTGCGCACGCTCACCGGTGCCGAATGGAGCGGCGGGCTCGATGCGCCGCGCGGCGACGCGCTGCTGTGCGCGTTCTACCTGAACGAGCTGCTGATGCGTCTGCTCGCGCGGGAGGACCCGCATCCGCTGCTGTTCGACGCCTATGGCGAAGCGCTCGCGCAGCTCGCCTCGGAAGCCGCGCTCGACGACACGCTGCGGCGCTTCGAATGGACGCTGCTGCGCGAGATCGGCTACGCGCCGGATCTCGAGCGTGACGCGGCGCGCGTGCCGATCGATGCGCGGCGCACGTACGCGTGGCGCCCGGGCGAGGGCTTCGTGGTGCGCGACGCCGCCGCCGGGGACGGCATTCCCGGCAGCGTGCTGCGCGACCTCGCCGAAGGGCGCCTGACCACGGCTTCCGGCCGACAACAGGCAAAATACCTGACGCGCGCGATCCTTTCGCATCACCTCGACGGCGTGCCGTTGAGCACGCGGCAGATCCTCGTCGATCTGCAGAAGCTCTGACCCGGATGGCTCCGACATGATCGAACTCGGCGTGAACATCGACCACATCGCGACGGTGCGCCAGGCGCGCCGTACCTACGAGCCCGATCCGGTGTGGGCCGCGGTCGAGGCGCACCTGGGCGGCGCCGACGGCATCACCGTGCATCTGCGCGAGGACCGCCGCCACGTGCACGACGACGACGTGCGCCGCCTGCGCGAGCTCACGCACATCAAGCTGAACCTGGAGATGGCGGCCACCGACGAGATGCTCGGCATCGCGCTGCAGCTGAAGCCCGAGATGGCGATGCTCGTTCCCGAGGGACGGCAGGAAGTGACGACCGAGGGCGGGCTCGACATCGTCTCGCAGGCCGACCGCCTGCGCGACGTGGTCGCGGCGCTCGCCGAGGCCGGCATCGTCGTCAGCGTGTTCATCGACGCCGACGTGCGGCAGGTCGACGCGGCGGCGGCGATCGGCGCGCGCGTCTGCGAGGTCCACACCGGTCCCTACGCGCATGCCTTCCATTCGCAAGGACGCGACGCCGGCAGCGCGCCGGTGGTCGCCGAGCTGGCGCGGATCGCCAGCGCGGGCGCGGCGATCCGCGCGCACGGGATGCGCTTCAACGCCGGACACGCGCTGAATTACTTCAACGTGCAGCCGGTGGCCGCGCTCGACGGCGTACGCGAGCTGCACATCGGACATGCGATCGTCTCGCGGGCGCTGTTCGTCGGCATGCGCGAGGCGGTGCGCGAGATGAAGCGGCTGATCCGCGAGGCGGCGGCCGCGAGCGGGCAATGATCCACGGCGTCGGCACCGACATCGTGCTCGTCGAGCGCATCGAGGCGCTGCTCGCGCGATGGGGCGAGCGCTTCGCGCGGCGCGTGCTCGGCGACCAGGAGCTCGCCGAGTACCGCCGCCGCCGGGGCAAGGGCGGACACGGCAGCGCCTACGCGACCCGCTACCTGGCCAAGCGCTTCGCGGCGAAGGAGGCCTTCGGCAAGGCGCTCGGCGTCGGGCTGCACGCGCCGATGACGCTGCACTCGCTGCAGGTGCTCAACGACGCGCGCGGACGGCCGGTCGCGGTGGCGCGCAATGCGCTCGAGCGGCATCTCGAGGAGAACGGGCTGGTCGCGCACGTGTCGCTGTCCGACGAGCGCGACAGCGCGCTCGCTTTCGTGATGATCGAGCGCAGGGAAACGCGATGAGCGCATCGCCGGTCGCCCGGCCGCGCGGTCCGGTCGTCGTCGACGTCGCCGCCGGCGCGCTGCAGCCGCACGAGCGCGAGCGGCTGCTGCATCCGCTGGTGGGCGGCGTCATCCTCTTCACGCGCAACTTCGAATCGAAGGCGCAGCTCGAGCGCCTGTGCGCGGAGATCCACGCGTTGCGCACGCCGCCGCTGCTCGTCTGCGTCGATCACGAGGGCGGACGCGTGCAGCGCTTTCGCGAAGGTTTCAGCGCGCTGCCGCCGATGCGCGAGCTCGGGCGCCTGTGGGACGAGGATCCGCCGGCCGCGTGCCGCCGCGCCGTGGAGATCGGCCGGACGATCGGCACGGAGTTGCGCGCGGCCGGCGTCGACCTCAGCTTCACGCCCGTGCTCGATCTGGACTGGGGGCGCTCGGCGGTGATCGGCGATCGGGCGTTCCATTCCGATCCGGCGGCCGTGGCCGCGCTCGCGCGCAGTCTCGCGCACGGGCTGCTGCTCGCCGGCATGGCGAACTGCGGCAAGCATTTTCCGGGGCACGGCTTCGCCGCGGCCGACTCGCACGTGGCGTTGCCGGTCGACGAGCGTCCGCTCGAGACGCTGCTCGGCGTCGACGCCGCACCCTACGGCTGGCTCGGCGAGACGCTGCTGTCGGTGATGCCCGCGCACGTCGTCTATCCGGCCGTCGACGAGCGTCCCGCCGGCTTCTCGCGGCGCTGGCTGCAGGAGATCCTGCGCGGCCGGCTCGGCTACCGCGGCCTCGTCTTCAGCGACGACTTGACGATGGAAGGCGCCACGGTCGCCGGCGACATCGTCGCGCGCGCGAACGCCGCGCTCGAGGCCGGCTGCGACATGGTGCTCGTCTGCAATCGGCCCGATCTCGCCGACGAGCTGCTCGCGCGGCTGCAGTGGCGTGAGCCCGAAGGATTCCGCGCGCGGCTCGAGGCGCTGTTCCGCCGGTGAAGAGGACGCAGGACGACGTGACGCAGCACGAGGATCCCCGGTCGTCGGTCGCGCCGGCGCCCGAGGCGCCGGCCGGCTTCGACCTGCGCGCCTTCCTCGCGCAGCTGCCGAACCGGCCCGGCGTGTACCGGATGATCGGCTCGAACGACCAGCTGCTCTACGTCGGCAAGGCGCGCGACCTGAAGAAGCGCGTCTCGTCGTATTTCAACAAGGGGCAGCAGAGCCCGCGCATCGCGCACATGATCGAGCGCATCGAGCGCATCGAGACGACGGTGACGCGCTCGGAGGCCGAGGCGCTGTTGCTCGAGAACAACCTGATCAAGACGGCCGCGCCGCGCTACAACATCCTGTTTCGCGACGACAAGTCGTATCCGTACCTGAAGATCACCGGGCACGAGTTCCCGCGCCTGGTCTACTACCGGGGCGCGGTCGACAAGCGCAACCGCTATTTCGGTCCGTTCCCGAACGCGAAGGCGGTGCGCGAGGCGATCCAGGTGCTGCAGAAGGTGTTCCGGCTGCGCACCTGCGAGGACAGCGTGTTCGCCAACCGCACGCGGCCTTGCCTGCTCTACCAGATCGGCCGCTGCAGTGCCCCGTGCGTCGGCTACATCGACGCGAAGGCGTATGCCGCGGACGTCGAGGCCGCGGTGCGCTTCCTGCAGGGCGAGCATCGCGAGGTGCTCGCCGAGCTCGAGCGGCGCATGCACGACGAGGCGGCGGCGCTGCGCTTCGAGGCGGCCGCCGTGCTGCGCGACCGGATGGCGGCGCTCTCCAAAGTGCTCAGCCGCCAGTCGATGGAGACCTCCGCCGACGCCGACGCCGACATCGTCGCGGTGGCGATGCGCGGCGGGCGCGTCTGCGTGAATCTCGCGATGGTGCGCGGCGGGCGCCATCTCGGCGACAAGCCGGTGTTCCCGGTCCACGCGGCCGAGGCCGGCGACGCCGAATCGCCCGCCGAGGTGCTCGAGGCCTTCGTCGCGCAGCACTACGACGGCGTGCCCGTACCGCCGGTGCTGGTCGTCGACGGCGTCGCCCCCGATCCGGCGTTGCTCGAATGGCTGCAGCAGCAGGCCGGGCACGCGGTGCAGTGGATCCGGCAGCCGCAGGGCGTGCGCCGCGAATGGCTCGAGCTCGCGCGGCAGAACGCCGAGCTCGCGCTCGCCCGCGTGCTCGCCGAGGAAGGCTCGGCCCAGGCGCGCACCCGCGCGCTCGCGCAGCTGCTCGGCCTGGACGACGACAGCGATCTCGACGCGCTGCGCATCGAGTGCTTCGACATCAGTCACACGATGGGCGAGGCGACGCAGGCCTCGTGCGTCGTCTACGAGCACCACGCGATGCAGCGCTCGCAGTACCGGCGCTACAACATCCGCGACATCGAGCCGGGGGACGACTATGCGGCGATGCGCCAGGTGCTCACCCGGCGCTACTCCGACGCGCCGCTGCCCGACGTGGTGCTGATCGACGGCGGCAAGGGGCAGGTCGAGGCCGCGCGCCAGGTCTTCGCCGATCTCGGGCTGGACATCTCGACGATCGTCGGGGTGGCCAAGGGCGAGGCGCGCAAGGTCGGCCTCGAGACGCTCGTCTTCGCCGACGGGCGCGCGCCGATCGTGCCCGGCCCGCATTCGGCGGCGCTGATGCTGGTCGCGCAGATCCGCGACGAGGCGCACCGCTTCGCCATCACCGGGATGCGCGCCCGGCGCTCGAAGGCGCGCCAGACCTCCCGGCTCGCGGAGATCGAAGGCGTCGGCCCGCGTCGACGTCAGCGCCTGCTGGCCCGCTTCGGAGGGCTGCGTGGCATCATGGCGGCGAGCGTCGACGACCTCGCCTCGGTGGAAGGCGTGTCGCGTACGCTCGCCGAGGAGATCTATCGCCGGCTGCACTGACATCCGGCCCGGACCCGTGGGCGACGCCGACGGCCGAATCTTCCGCGCACGACCCGCGTTGCCCCGATGGTTCCCAATCTGCCCACTCTGCTCACCTGGACCCGCGTCGTTGCCATTCCGCTGCTGGTCGCCGTCTTCTACCTGCCGATCGGATCCTTCGCGCAGAATGTTCTCGCCACCGTGCTGTTCGTCGCCGCGGCGCTCACCGACTGGCTCGACGGCTGGCTCGCGCGCCGCTGGGGACAGACTTCGGCCTTCGGCGCATTCCTCGACCCGGTGGCCGACAAGCTGATCGTCTGCGTCGCGCTCGTGATGCTCGTCGCGCTCGGTCGCGTCGACGCGATCGTCGCGGCGATCATCGTCGGTCGCGAGCTCACGATCTCGGCGCTGCGCGAATGGATGGCGCAGGTGGGCGCGAGCACGAGCGTCGCCGTGCATTCGATCGGCAAGTTCAAGACCGTGTCGCAGCTCGTCGCGATTCCGATGCTGCTGTTCGACGGCGTGCTGTTCGGCGTGCTCGACACGCATCTCGTCGGCACCTGGCTGATCTACGCCGCGGCGATCCTGACCGTCTGGTCGATGACGTACTACCTGCGGCGCGCCTGGCCGTATCTGCGCGATTCCGTGTAGCGACCCGCGTACGTCGGCGCGCAGGATCGTCGAGCTAGTCGTCGGCCCCGGAGTGCCCGGTGTCCGCGGCGAGCGTATCCAGGATCGGGCATTCGGGCCGATCGTCTCCGTGGCACGACCGCGCCAGCGCCTCGAGCGTCGCCTTCATCTCGAGCAGTTCGCGTACCTTGCGATCGAGCCGCTCGACGTGCTCGAGCGCGAGCGCCTTCACCTTCGCGCTCGGTCGCGAGCGGTCCTGCCACAGGTCGACGAGCCGCGCAATTTCGGCGATCGAGAAACCGAGGTCGCGCGCGCGTGCGATGAAGGCCAGGCGGTGCACGTCGTTGGCCGAGTAGCGCCGGTAGCCCGCGTCGGAGCGCTGCGCGGGCGGAATGAGGCCGAGCGACTCGTAGTGCCGGATCATCTTCGCCGAGACGCCCGAGGCCTTCGACGCTTCGCCGATGTTCATCGGCGCGATCGGGATCTGGGCCGGGGTGTCGCGTTGTTGCGGGGTGCGGGTCGCCTGCGCTCTCATCGTGTCACTCCAGGGCAGGGGAGGCGCGCGCTTCGGCGGCGTCGGTGCGGCGCCCGGCGCGTGCGTGCGCGCTGTCCGTCGTTCGGCTGACCGGACGCCAGCGGCGCAGCAGCAGCGCGTTGGTCACCACGCTGACGCTCGAGAAGGCCATCGCCGCGCCGGCCAGAACCGGGTTGAGGTAGCCGAGCGCCGCGAGCGGGATGCCCACGCTGTTGTAGACGAAGGCCCAGAACAGGTTCTGGCGGATCTTCGCGTAGGTGCGCCGCGAGACGTCGATCGCGTCGGCGACGAGCCGCGGATCGCCCCGCATCAGCGTGATGCCGGCCGCCTGCATCGCGACGTCGGTGCCGGTCGACATCGCGATTCCCACGTGCGCGGCGGCGAGCGCCGGTGCGTCGTTGATGCCGTCGCCGACCATCGCGACCGTCGCGCCGTCGCGCGCGAGCGCGCGAACGATCCTGGCCTTGTCCTCGGGAAGGACCTCGGCGCGCACCTCGTCGATGCCGAGCGCCCGGGCGACCGCCCGAGCGCTACCGGCGTTGTCGCCGCTGACCAGCGCGGTGCGCACGCCCTGGGCGTGCAGCGCACGCACCGCCATCGCCGCCTCCGGCTTGATCTCGTCGCCGAAGGCGAGCAGGCCGAGCAGCCGGTCGCCGGCCGGCCCGCGCGCGGCGAGCCACGACACCGTTCGGCCTTCGGCCTGCAGCCGTTCGGCGGCGGCGGCGAGCGCGCCGGGGGAGATTCCGAGTTCGTCGAGCAGGCGACGGCTGCCGAGCACCAGCGTCTCGTCGCCGACGCGCCCCTCGATGCCGCGCCCGGCGAGCGCGCGCACCTCCCGTGGCGCCGGCGCCGCGATGCCCCGCGCCTTCGCTTCGTCGAGCACCGCCTTCGCCAGCGGATGCTCGCTCGCACGCTGCAGCGCCGAGGCGAGCCGCAGCACCGCGTGCTCGTCGACTCCGTCGGCCGGCAGCACCGCGGCGAGTCGCGGCCGGCCGACGGTGAGCGTGCCGGTCTTGTCGAAGGCGACGGTGTCCACCGCATGCGCGACCTCGAGTGCCTCGGCGTCCTTGATCAGGATTCCGTGGCGCGCGGCGACACCGGTGCCGGCCATGATCGCGGTCGGCGTCGCCAGCCCGAGCGCGCACGGACAGGCGATGACGAGCACCGCGACCGAGTGCAGGAGTGCCCGTTCCCAGTCGCCGCCGGCCAGCCCCCAGGCCACGAGCGTGACGAGCGCGATCGCGAGGACCACCGGAACGAAGACGGCGCTGACGCGGTCGACGAGCCGCTGGATCGGCGCCTTCGCCGCCTGCGCACCCTCGACCATCCGGATGATGCGGGCGAGCATCGACTCGCTGCCCACGGCGCGCGTGTGCACGACGAGCAGCCCCTCGCCGTTGATCGCGCCGCCCGTGACGCGGTCGCCGACGGCCTTGGCGACCGGCAGGCTCTCGCCGGTCAGCAGCGATTCGTCGGCGTGGCTGCGTCCCTCGACGACCTCGCCGTCGACGGCGATCCGCTCGCCCGGGCGCACGACGACGAGATCGCCGACGCGCACCTGCGTCACCGGCACCTCGACGTCGACGCCGTCGCGCCGCACGCGCGCCGTTTCGGGGCGCAGCGCATTCAGCGCACGGATCGCGTCGGTGGTCTGCCGCTTGGCGCGCGCCTCGAGCCACTTGCCCAGCAGCACGAGCGTGATGACCGCAGCCGACGCCTCGAAATACAGGTGCGGTTCGCCGTGTCCTTCGTGCGTGAGCAGCAGGTAGATCGAGAGGCCGTAGGCGGCCGAGGTGCCGAGCGCGACGAGCAGGTCCATGTTGCCGGTGCCCGCGCGCAGCGCCTTCCACCCGGCACGGTAGAAGCGCGCGCCGAGCCAGAACTGCACGGGTGTCGCGAGCAGCCACTGCAGCGCCCCGGGAAGCATCCAGTCGCGGCCGACGAACGCGCCGATCATCGGCGCGACCAGCGGCAGCGTGAGCACGACCGCGAGCGCGACCGGCCACCAGATGGGCAGGCGCGACGCGGGCGAGGCGGCGGCCGGCGCGCCCGCGTCCGCATCGGACGCGCCGATCGCGTAGCCGGCTTTCTCGATGGCCCCGTACAGCGCCCCGAGCGGCGTCGCGCCGAGCGTTTCCACGGTCGCGCGTTCGGTGGCGAGGTTCACGCTGGCGCCGACGACGCCGGGCACCTTCGACAGCGCGCGCTCGACGCGGCCGACGCAGGAGGCGCAGCTCATCCCGGCGACCGGAATCCGGAAGGTCTCGCGCGCGACCTCGTAGCCGGCCTTCTCGACCGCCTGCACCAGCGTTTCGACGCGTACGGAAGGATCGGTGCGCACGGTCGCGATCTCCGTGCCGAGGTTCACGTTCGCCTCGACGACGCCGGGCACGCGGCGCAGCGCACGCTCGACCCGCGCGACGCATGAGGCGCAGGTCATGCCGCCGATCTGCAGCCGGACCGGTTCGGTGGCCGCGTCGGCGGCGGCCTCGGCATGGACGGGCAGGGTGGTGTCGGCGCTCATCGGGTCTCCCACGAGGATCAGGGACGATCGATGATCGTCCTTGACATCATGTCAAGGTCAAGCGCCGGAATGGCAAGTGCGGCAAGCGGAGCGAGGCCGGGCGACGCGCGGCCGCGCGAGGAAACTGGAGGCGGAGGTCGGAATCGAACCGGCGTACACGGCTTTGCAG
>Ga0079224_100005671_pt1 | contig 16433 bp, 6 predicted proteins | sample Stecom2015_FD_80414 | JGI IMG/M metagenome (GOLD analysis project Ga0079224, IMG submission 80414) | Agricultural soil microbial communities from Utah to study Nitrogen management - Steer compost 2015 | ecosystem: Environmental > Terrestrial > Soil > Agricultural land | place: USA: Utah... | reverse complement strand
ACCCGACTGGTCTTTGACGCTGCCTCGCAACGTGGTGGTCTGTGCAAAGCTCCAGGTGAACATCGTAAGCATGCAGAGTATAAGGAGGCACCACCTACCTCTTATCATTAAATCTATTTTCATTTGTTAAAAAATTGGTTTCATAATTAGGACCCTCGAGTTGACTAACTGCGTACGAGCGGAATTCCAACGTTGGAATTATCGACCGCGCGGCGCTCCTACCCATACGATTATAGGAGTCTGCCGCTTGGAATTGTAACAATCTTAAAGAAAAAAGTACGCAATCGATACCGGTAACGATTGCAGGACAGTTCAGGATGGTTACTACCAGCCCCCCTGCCGTTCAACTCATCAATCGCGTACCTTTTCCCGTCGTTCGTTACTTGATCACGTGATATGTTCTCCCCTTCTTGGTGGCCAAATCGAACACCGCAAATTTGGGTAGTTCCACGGTCGCCACGTTGGCTTCCGGATTCACGATCGGTTCTTTGATTTCGTGGACCTTATAAAATGGATTCGGGTTTGCACCTTTGGCTGTTGGTCGGTCAAACGATGCCGGCTTATGGTTTTCCGCTATGCGTATGCGGCACACTCCTCCAAGATCAGACCGGATAGTCAGTTTGGTGATGCGGTGATCGGCCCAGCTCATGTCCACTTCAAAGCCGCCCCGTGCTTTCAGTCCTTTAACCGATCCACTCGCCCATGCTTCCGGTAGTGCAGGAAGCAAGTGGAGCGCACCATCGTGTGACTGTACCAGCATCTCGGCAATACCTGCAGTGCATCCGAAGTTACCGTCAATCTGGAAAGGCGGATGTGCGTCCAGCAAGTTAGGATAGGTTCCGCCGTTCTGACCGCTCGCTTCATCACCTGCCGGGCTCAACTGGTCTGTAATGAGCTTCAATGCACGCTCGCCGTCCAACAGCCGAGCCCACCAATTCACCTTCCATCCCATAGACCACCCGGTCGATTTATCGCCCCGGTACAACAGTGATTGCTCGGCGGCCTTAAACAATACCGGATGGCGTAGAGGCGAAATCTGGGCCGCAGGATAAAGCCCATACAAATGCGAAATATGCCGGTGTTTGTCGTCGGCACGGTCCCAATCTTCCATCCATTCTTGCAACTGCCCCAGCTTACCTACCTGCATCGGCGCCAGACGCAGCTTCTTTTGAATGACGGTATCCCGGAACAGCGCATCTTTCCCAAGCAAGTCGGATGCCTCAATGAAATTGGTAAAGACATCAAACACCAACTGGTTATCCATGGTTGTCCCTGCCGATATGCCTACACCCGAACCATGGTGTGAATTTTCGGGCGACATCGATGGTACAACGACGAGCCAGTTATTTTTCGGCTCTTCCTGCAACACATCCACATAAAACTGCGTGATACCTTTCAGCACGGGGTAATATTCCCGGAGAAACTCAACATCACCAGTATAGAGGTAATGCTGCCAAAGGTGCTGCGTAAGCCAAGCGCCCCCCATCGGCCACAGCCCATAGAATCCGCCATCCACATTGCCGGTAATGCGCCATAAATCCGTATTGTGGTGCATGTTCCAACCGCGTGCTCGATAATATTTTTGCGCACTTTCTTTTCCAGTAACTGCCAGGTCCTTCAACATGGCGAATAGCGGTTCATGCATCTCGCTCAGGCCAGTCGGCTCAGCTGGCCAATAGTTCATTTCCGTGTTGATATTGACGGTATACTTGCTGTCCCATGGCGGTGACAATTTATCGTTCCAGATACCCTGTAAGTTTGCCGGCTGGCTGCCGGGACGTGAAGAAGAAATCAGTAAATACCGTCCGAATTGGAAATAGAGCGACACCAACTGCGGATCGTTCCCCTGCTGGAAATCGACCACCCGCTGGTCTGTGGGCTTATTCATTGCCACCGTCGTACCCAGGTCGAGCGTCACCCGGTCAAAATACACCCGATAGTCGCGCACATGGGCCTTGCGGATTTTTGCGTATGTCCTTTTTGTAGCTGCGTTCAGATAACGTTCCGCGGTGGCGACGGCGTCGCCGCTGATGTCATGGTAGTTGACAAAATTGGTACCCATCGCTAGGTAAACCACCAATTCGTCGGCTCCGCGGACAGCCAACCCGTTGTTTTCCTGATGGATACTCCCGCCTTTGACGTCGGCTTCGGCGATCACCGCAAATTCCACCTGCCCCGGCTTATTGTCCTTATCTCCAGACCGTCCGGTCAGGTAAATCCGGTCCCCGTCCACGCGGCTGTGATGAACCTGCTGCGCACTACTCATCCGTAGGTTACAATCAATACGCCCGCCCTGATCTGCGGTCACCCGCATCATGATCACTTGATCCGGAAACGATGCAAAATATTCCCGTCGATACCGCACACCGTTATGGGTGTAACTCACCGATGAAATCGCCTGCTGGATATCCAGGTCGCGCTTATAGTCGCTTACCTGCTCATGCTCCGGAAAATCAACGAACAGGTCGCCCGCCAATTGGTAAGACATCCCATAGTTGTTGTCTTCTGCCGGACTCCTTGGCATCACTTCATTTGCCAGGTCCTGGGCTTCTTTGTATTTCCCGGCAAACACCAACTCCCGCATGCGCTGCATGGCTGGATATAAGTCGCGGTTCACATTGTTGCCGGGACCTCCGGTCCAGATGGTCTCTTCGTTGAGCTGCAATTGTTCGCGTTGTATCCCGCCGAACACCATGGCCCCCAATCGCCCATTGCCAATCGGTAACGCTTCATTCCAATTGGTAGCTGGCTTATCGTACCAAAGCCGGTAGGGTTGGCCCACTGCCCGCTGGCTAACCGCTATGAACGCAAAAACCAAGAACATTGTGGTTAAACAACGCAAGACCATCTTTTTCTCGTTCAATTCCTTTCGTAGATTCATTTCCCTCATTCTTTCTTTAAATAAAACACAATCGATCCGTATCGCTGTCTTTAAGGCGCTAAATTAGATGTTCCGCAAAGAGCTAGGGTTCAATAATTCACTAAAAAGGTCCATTTTTTTGTTCAGGACACTTCAAATCACATCCGGGGACCAATCACCAAAAATTTTTGGTAGCGAATACTTCTTTGCTTGGTTTTTTTTCAATTGCTTCGCCCAGCCGACCCGTTTTTCCGTCGCGCCACCGGGGCCGCAACTTCCGTATTCGCCATAAAATACCGTCCGCTCCTTTTCGGGGAAAAACTCATCGCCTTTCCATGGATTCCATCCTTCGGGAACGATATGCGCGCCCATTTCGGCATCGATGAACACCGTTTTGGCAAACGGTCGCCACGGCCGACCCAAAAACACCTTATCCACCCCTTCGTCTGCGACCAGCTTGCAACGCAAGAAAACAAAACCATAATCCTGAGCTTCAGTAGTCGAAGCCGCGGTAATGTACGAGTTGCGCAAGCTCTTGATGATGCACGATTCAAACACCGCAGTTGCCTCACCGAAGATAAAGTCTGTCGTTCCTTCAATATGGCAGTTTTCGAAATAGTTACGTCCGTTTTTCGCTAGGTACAGCGTATCCTGATGCCCTAATAGCGAACAATTGACAAAAACGCACCGATCGGCTTCCACGTGCAGGGCGACAGCCTGCCCAACCGGCCCAGCGGCATTCACTATCGTCAAGTTCTCGAGCACGCAATCGTCGCCTTGGACCAGCACGGTGTACGAGGTATAGGTAGAATATTCCGCATTTCCTGTAAAATCGGCGTGTTCGCGCTCCTTTCCCGAATAATCAGCATGGGTGATCACCACACCTGCGCGATCCTCACCCACGATTCGAATATGCTTTTTCCATGATGGGATAACCAACTTTTCCTTATACGTGCCTTTTTTAACAATAATGACGGCCGGAACCTGCGAATGATCCCGCACCGCGTTAACCGCGTCCTGAATGGTCGAGAAATCACCGCTCCCATCAACTGCAACCACAAAACGCTGTTCAATGGCCTGCACCTGTGCAAGACAGGTGGTGCGTACCATCAAGGAAACACCTACAATAGCTAAAACAACTAGCTTAACCCTCATGTGAAATACGTTATCCTATAAAAACTTTCTCATGTACTCGATAAAAACATCCCAGTCGGACGGGACCATCCCGTGCCCGCCATCGTGCATGTAATACCCCACTGGCTGGAAAGCCAACGACGTATCACCCGCTTCCGGCATCGCGGGGAAACGATTATGGATGCCGAAAAGTTCGTATACTGGCTGTGCGGCCTGCGCCGCCAAAAACTCTCCCTTGGGGTCCGACCAGTAATCCGTATCGCCGGTTTGAAGCAACACGTACCGGGGTGCCATCAGGGCAATCAGTTCATGTGCATCCACCGGGCAACGGTCGAAATCATCCGAATAGGCATGCCGGTTGGGCGCAAACTGATAATAATAGCGTGAGGTATCCGTCATGTGCGCTATATTCTCTCCGTAATCGCGTCTGCTCAATGCAGCTCCTCCTTCTCCTGAACAGCTGGCAAGCACCATTTTAAACCGCTGGTCGTTGGCACCGGTCCATAAAACCGTCTTCCCCAATCGCGACGAACCGGTAATTGCCACCCGCTCGGCATCAATCCGGTCGTCCGTCTCCAGGTAATCCATCACCCGACTCACCCCCCACGACCAAGCGGCGATTGCACCCCACTTATCGTTACCTAGCGCATCCTGGCCGGTTTCCAAATAATATCGCCGGATTCCTCCCAACTGTATTCCCTCTTTGAGATCCGGTTCTATGTCGCCATAATATAAGGTACCATAGCCGATTCCATTGGCCATCATCGCTTCTATAGGCACATCTCGCGTCTCCGCCCCATCACCCCGGGTTGCGCGCACTCGCTTGCTTCCCTTCCCTTGCCTGGGCCATACACAACCGGCTTTGATACCCGGATCATTCGCGGCCATCACATTCGGACCGAACGAAATATGGAGGAGCAACGGTACCCGTTGTCGAACCTTTGCGGGCAGATAGAACAGCACATCGACCTTATGATCGGTGGTATCTTTGGTAAAATAAATGGTTACCTGCCTCCGGATGGCTTTACCTCCGAATACGGGAGTTCCACTGTCAAATACGTTGAATGATAGGTCTGCCGGCTTTCCTGGTGCCTTTCCGAACTGCGTTCGCTCGAACAATTGGTGAACTTCGGCCCTGCGCTGGTTGATCCATTCGTCTTTGCTTGCTACCTTTCGGCCGCTTTCAAAGACTAACGGATCCGGAAGCGTATATTGACCAACGTTAGCCTCATCGTAATTCACCGGCAATCCGGCCACGCGCTGGTTCGGGTCGGGCTGACTGTAACCGGTAGACGAGACGAAGAACAGTAACACACAAACCACCATACGCGCCGGCATCATGAGCACGGCCCAATCATTTCGAATACCTATGGGTAATGCATCATTCATAATTGGCCAACGGTATGTAAAAAACCGGAAATATCATCCCTACAAGTATAAGTGAACTACCCGTCAATGCCAACACAATCGTTAGGAAAAATTACGCAAACGATACCAACCAACCAGGCCCTGTGTAAGCATGTTTAGCTGAGATTTGAATGTCGGTGGGTGACCATCTTTTTGCCTTGCCTTGCCTCTATGGGCCCATCGCATGCCCTAGACTGCACATATTCTTTGGGAGAGATGTCAAATTTTTCACGGAAACAGGTGCTGAAATATTTCGGATTATTGAAGCCTACGAGGTACGCGACTTCAGACACGTTCGACGACCCGGCATTAAAATAGCTTTTTGCCCTTTCCAAACGCATATCCCGTACGAACTCGACAGGCGTTAACTTCGTAAGACTCTTGAACTTTTTGTAAAAGGTATTCCTACCCATATTCAGGCCTTCGGCCACCATATCAATATTAAACGCCGGATCGGCCATCTTTTCCTCTACAACGGCGATGACCTCCTTAAGGAAACGCTCGTCTTTATCGTTGATAACAATCGTGGATGGCTTCAGTGCAAGCATTTTACGTCCGACCATCGCTTCAAAAAGCTGCTTCCGTTGCCGAAGCAAGTTATCAACGGCAGCCTTAAGTATTTCCGCATCAAACGGTTTGGTAAGGTAATGGTCCGCACCGCAACGCAGGCCTTCGATATGGCTTTCCGCCCCCGCCCTTGCGGTTAGTAAGACAATTGGGATATGACTGGTATCCGCGTTATCGCGCAGTTTCTTCAACATTCCGAACCCATCCAATCGCGGCATCATCACGTCGCTCACAATCAGATCAGGCAGAAGTTGCTTAGCCTTTTTATACCCTTCGGCACCGTCCTTTGCCGTTTGCACATCATAAAAGCCGTTCAGCTGTAGCGTCAGGAATTCGCGGAGGTCCACATTATCTTCCACGAGCAAGACCACAGACCTGCTGTTTCCGCCCAACCCATCGCCCACGGTCATGGATTTGCCATTCGTCGTTTCGACGCTCGGTATGTCCGTCGCAACGCAACCAACGCGTAGCTTTTGGGGCAGCCACACGTTAACGGATAACCCGCCACCAGGATTATTCGCAGCCGAAATGTTCCCCTCATGCAGCATAACGATTTCCTTGGCCAAAGAAAGTCCCACCCCCGAGCTGGGAACCGTAGCGTCCGCTGTGCTATCAGCTACGTGAAACAATTCGAAGATATCCTCGAGGGCATCCGCTTCCACGCCCGGCCCCTCGTCACTGACGGTGATAAGTACACCGCCAGCCTTCCCGTCTTCGCCAACCGTCACGGTTATCGCTGTATGAGGTGGTGCAAACTTCAGCGCATTCGAGAGCAAATTGTATAACACGATCTCCATTTTGGCAGCATCCAAATACACGTACAAGCAATCGACATCAACATTGAATATCAAACGAGTGTTTTTCTCGTGGGCCAAAGGACCAAAGTTCGCTAACACCGTTCTGACCAAACCCACCAAATCAACATCCGAGTTGTTAAGCACATATTTTTTCTCTTGCATGCGCCGCAAATCGAGTAATTGGTCGACAAATCCTTCCATGCGCAACGCATTCCGCCTAATTGTTTCCGCATATCGCTTACCTGCGGGTGTCAGCCGTTCAGTTTCGATTAATTGCTTAATGGGGCTCAAGATGAGGGTGAGCGGGGTGCGGAGCTCGTGAGACACGTTGGTGAAAAAGCCGACTTTAATGGCCGCCAACCGCCGCTCAACAGCGATTTTATGTTTTAGGCGCAACATCGTTAACACCGTTCGCCAAACCATCAACGCAACGATAACGGTCACCACGGCATAAATGGCATAAGCCCACCCCGTATGCCACCACGGTGGCAATACCGTAATTCGAAGCCGTTTAGCCGGTTGTGTCGTCAGTAAACTATTTTCGTACTGCACCTCCAACGAATATCTTCCTGGAGCAAGGTTCGTGAAGGTCGCCCGATTCAGCTGGTTGCTATAATGCCAATTTGTGTCCAGCCCCAACAGGCGATAGCGGTAGTCGTGGTGGCGGTACCGGAAATCCGTTATTGCGAAATCAACACTCACGTTGTTTTGATCATGGCGCAGGATGAGTTCGTCTAAATACTGGACATTTCGTTCCTGGCCGGGTATGCCAGGCTGCGGCCGAAAGACCTTATTATTGATCAGTAGGTTGGTAAAAACCATCTTCGCTTCTACACGATGGAAATACTTGTCCAACGGATTCAGCGACAATAGCCCCCGGGTGGTACCCCAATGTATCATTCCAGATGAGTCGATCACTACGGTCTTCTCCGAAAACCGGAATCCCGGGGTGCCATCATACAGTCCCCTGTTAAAAAACTTTTCACTTACGGGGTCGAACCGGGAAACCCCACCTTCCGTTGCCATCCAAAGATGGCCCTGTCGGTCTTCCACACCGCTCACAATATAGCCATTGGCCAAACCGTCTTCGGCTGTATAATTGGTAAACGTGAGCTCCCCGAAAGGGTTACCCGATGCCTTCGTGAGGCCACCTCCCGCTGTACAAAGCCACATATCACCTGTACCCGAACGGATAAGGTAATGGATATCGTTATCGCCCAACCCACAGCCGTCGGGATCGCCCTGACGGTACACACGGTAGCTGCTGGCCTTGCCCGGCCGGTATACCAACAGGCCATGGGTGGTCGCTAACCAGATATTGCCGACGTTATCCATGGATAAATGCCGGATCTTATCAAAACTGCCCTTCGGATATCCTGCAGGGTCAAAGGGTATTCGCTTGAAATCAATTGCACCACCTTCCGTTTCCGCCTTGATCAACCCACTATCGAACGAGGCCACCCAAACCTCCCCCTGCTGACCTTCTAAGAACGCGTAAATTTGATTACTTACCAACGAGCTATTCCCCACGTGGTAATGGCACAGCCGGTAACTACCGTCATCCATCGGTATGGCACGGTATATCCCTTCGGTCTTTGTTCCAATCCATATGACTCCCTGACGATCTTCCATCAGGGCATATACACTGCCGAACCCGCCGGTCGGTCTACCCCTCAATACCGATTCGACCATTTTTCCGCTCTCTGAAATAAAAAGCTCTCCCGACTTTGTCCCCATCCATAATCGCTGCCTACTGTCCACCAACATGCTCCGCACCTCCTGATTATCCCCTTCGGTGGTCCATTGGGGGAGCCCCCGGAAATGCAGGTCATCACCCGGTATGGTCAATTTGCCCAAGCCCCTGTCTTCGGAACACAACCATGCAACTTGGGTGGCAGCGTCATAATAAAGTTTATATACCAACTTTGGAAAGGCCACCTGCTGGGTGCTACCCAGTGCTTCGGTGGCGAACCGTATCTGCCGTGTTGTTTCATCGTAATAACCGAACCCCCCACCAGGGATGACAACCCAGACCCGGCGGTTCATATCTTCGAAGCAAGCGAACCGAACCACCACAGCTTTGGTCCCCACCGGTGATGGGAATCGGGTGAAGGTTTGACGACCGATATCGAATAATAGTACGGCTGCGTCGCCCGTACCCATCCAAAGGTTCCCCTTACTATCTTCGAAAAGCTCATCGAGCTCCGCCGATCCGCGCCACAATACCTCAACCGCTCCATCCACTCCGGCGCCCACTCGTAAAAGGTGACCGCCAAGGGTAGTCAGATAAACGTAAGCGCCGTGTGCTGAATGTAAGATTTCGTTGATGGGGCTTTTCGATACGTTGCGTTCCGCAAACACTTTCGTCTGTTTATCGTAGGTAATTAACAAACCTTCACCCGCAACAAAATATAGGTGGCCCCGCCCTTCCGCTATTTTCTTAATTGGCCGGCTAATCCGTACACCATGGAACTCCTCGGTCAGTTCGAACTTACCATCCGCCGTTTTGGCACAACGGCTTAACCCCGCTGTTCCTCCTATCCAGACCGCACCTTCCATATCTTCGTGCAAAAAATTCACCCCGCTAGATGATAACCTGAATTTCATCAATACGGTCAGATCATTGCCTGCTAACCGGTCTACCAACATACGGTTTTCCGGCACACCGTATAACGTGTGTTCGGTGGTACTGATCCAGATTACGCCCGATTCGGTTTTAAACAGACGATCAAATTGGACAGGCCGTCCGTGTTGTGCGGCCACAATCTCATTCAAGGAATGGAATTGCTCCGTTTGTTTGTCGTACCAATATACCTTTTTATCATACGTCTGTATCCATAAATGATCAGACTGGTCGGATATGAGGCGGAACACGCGTCTATTTTCCAAATATTCGCCTCCTTTTGTGGCAGGGATGATTGCTTTGAATTGCAGGCCGTCAAACCGGCTGATGCCGTTCCAGGTGCCTAACCATATAAAGCCATCGTCGTCTTTCGTTATGCCTGAAACCGAATGATGGGCCATTCCATGTTTCCCGGTATAATAGGTGATTTCTTCTGCCGTTTGCGAATAAGCAGCAACATGGAATACCTGCATCAAAACCATAGATAAGGACAAACGAATGCCACCGCTTAAAAAAAGCATGTTGCAGCGAGCCATTATGGCCTCTACCATCCGTATGTTTCGCCCTTTCCGCATTACCAACACGCCATGCAATTCCGAAGTCGGTATAATCAGTTCAGCTTAACGCTAAGCCAAACATAACGAAATAGTCTCGATACTTATCGGTTTCTAACCAAAAAAAACACGCAATCGATACCGGTTTAGGGCCGGTGTGCTACCCCATAAAAAAACCGCGTGGCGTTTGCACAACGTCCACGCGGCTCTTCATCCGGTCAGCCCACCCTTACTTTATTCACGCCATCTCGCGTCCCCGGCGGTTGCACGTCCGCCGAAACCATTATCCGGCTTAATACGGAAATTCCCGTTTTCCGGATCGACGAAGAGATCTTCAGCCGAGCCGTCGAAGACCGTAATATCAGCAAAACCGCGCGACTCACGCTCAATTTCCAATTCATTGGTGTGATAGCTTCCCGCAAATGACACTACCAGCCCGTAGCTGGCATAATCATAACTCACCGCATTGATCTTCCCACCGCTATTGGTGCCCGCAAAAATATTGTCGTAGGTGGTCAGCAATTGCGGCAGATTGTTGGTATCAAACCGGAGCAGCTGGCTCATCGCAGCATTCTGGTTATAGAACGTGCAGTTCCCGATGACGATTTCACCGACTGCCGCCCGCACATCCATCAGTTGGGTCGCCAAGTCCGTCAGCGTACTATTGGTGAATGATACGGAGTCGACAGCCACATTATTGCCGCCTATGTTGACGACCCCCCAGCCACCGATCCGGTGGACCATGCAATTCTCAAAACTAATTTTTTTCAGCCGGATATCGTTGTTTGATAGTCGAATAACGGATGAGCCGAAATTGGCTATATAACAGTCTCTGAAGGTATAGGCTTCGATCTCGAGGCCATCCGCCGCCAAGTTGATGAAGTGCCCGCTTCCAGAGGCACCTAAGATATTGACGGCTTCAAATACGATTTCGCCAAACGCCAACCCCGACAAAGAAACGTCTCGCAGATTCAAATCGGGCTTGGCACCGCTGGCATCCGGCACACCGGTAAAGCTCACACTCGAAACACCCTCAGGAAGTACCAGCCGGTCAAGGTTATAACTCTTGCCACCCTCGAACAACAGTACGATAGCTGAATGCCCTTGTGCAACCGCCGCGGACACCATAGCAGCGACATCATCGCCGGGGTTAACGGGTACCGGAAAACCTCCCGACACGCCCGATGTCTGAAAGTCGATCACCCCCCGCTCGATGTCATTGTTATAAATGGCTACCCGGTAAGCAGTACCCGGATCCAAGCCGGCAATTTCGTATCGGCCATTTTCCTTATCTTGAGGGGTCAATTCATATTGCTGCAAAAGTTCACCTGTCACGGCGTCCACCAAACTGATGTGGGTTGCCCGGTCTGTCGGTTCCCACTCGGTCACAATCCGATCGATGTAAATGCGCCAACCGTCGAATAACTGTTCGGCGGCCGTTTGGAAATAAACTTCCGAATACTTGGATTCTTCGCCGGTCGTGGTGTTGACCCCCTTCATCCGAACGGAATAAGGGGTGTTGCCTTCAAGGTCACCGAACCAAGTCAGGTACTCGACCCGCGCCGGCACATTCGACGACACGTAAGGTGTCAGCGTGTCGGCCAAAATGGTAACGGCACTCACGATCTCTTCAAATTTTAAACTATCCTTAGCGAATTCGAAAATATATTTATCGGCCGAGATGGTTTGTGAGTATCTGATGCCGATACTGTCGGCCAACGTCTCATACGATTCAAAAACCAAAGATTTGAACAGCCGTCGGTGGGCGGGGTCCACGTCCCAGTCGTTGACCTTGTCTTCGCAGCCCGTTGCGATCGCCACGCACAGGCTACACATCACCCATTTTTCAATTATCTTCTTCATGATCAATTCGTCTAGCCTATTAATAACCATATGCATTCTGAAGGTACCCCCGCGACTCGTAGATATCTTCGTAATAAATCGGGAAGGGATATCGATAGTTGCACACCCCATTACCCATTTCGTAAGAACTCAGTTCGGCCTTTATTTCATCACCGTAGGTAAGCGTCGCCAAAAAGCTGGAATAGTCGTACGATGCATTCAATCCCGTACCGGCCAATAGCGTCCGTACCGGCCAGCGCACATGGTCGTGCAGTTGCCCCGGCACCGCGTTCTCTGGCTTCGCGGCCAATGCGGGGAACCAATTAACCGACAACCAATCCCCACCTGGATCAGCCGGCAAATCGCCGTAATAGTTTAACGACGCGGGGTCGATGTACTCGTCGTCTTTATACCGGAAGTATACCTTTTCGGGGAAATCCTCGGGTTGGTAGGTCTGGTCGAAGATGGTGACAGGCTGAGTATGGTCATACATCAGGCAAAGCGCTTTCTTCATGGCTTCGATCTTATCATACAGCAGTCCCCACCGAACGAGGTCTTGCTTGCGTATCGATTCGCCACCGAACTCCCATGCGCGCTCGTTTACAATCGCTTCGAAAAGGTCCGGATTGTAATTTTGTATTTCCGGAGATCCCACACCAAACGCCCGCTCGCGCACCTTCTCCAACGCTTGGCGGGCGGAAATCCCAGCGGCCCCGTGTACGGCATCGGCGCCCTCCAACGCGTTCATTGCTTCAGCATACATCAAATAAATATCCGAATACCGCATCAATATCCAATTAACCCCCGTGGCCACGCGGCTCGTAGCCGTTTTGTGTAACGCCAAGTACGCATCAGACATCCAGTAGATGCGCCACTTCCCTAATTTAACATCCATGGGATTGGTCGATACACCTTCTTTATTTTCCGAAGAATAAGACAGCCACGTCACGCTCACATCCCGCCGTTTGTCGGCCCGATTGAACGAATAGAAGTAATACGCCGTAGAGGTCACATAGCTGCCGCCAAAACCGCGGCTGCCATATCTCGAATTTCCAGCCACGCCATACCCCATCAGCGAACCGATATCACCATTGTTTCCCATTCCGAAAGCTACTTCAAAGAGGTTCTCGTTGTACGGGTTCTGGAGCCCGCCGCAAACGGACTCCCATATATGCTGAAAGTCGGGATCAAGGGCGTGCGGATTATCCTCCGATCCGATCATTTCGGCCGTATGCTTAGCGGCTATGGCATAGTAATCGCGCCAATTCTGCGGACGCCCCACGTAATAACCATTCATTTCCGCGATGGTGGGGTGCCGTTCGGCTGTCGAGTGGGGAAACTGGTTGGCATCCCGCAGCGACCATCCACCCGCAAACAGCGCAACCCGAGCCAGTAAACCTTTGGCAAAACCCTTGGTGATTCGTTCGACGGTGCTATAGCCGCCCCCCGCCCCCAGCCAGGGCAAGTACGCCTGTGCTTCCTCCAAGTCTTTCACAAGGTAGTGGTACACGGTATCCTTGTCTATCTTAGCCATGAAGACGTTGGAAAGATCAGACTTCGATGCTTCTTTCTTGTACGGCACGTCGCCCCAATACCGGACCAGTTCGAAGTACGCGAGCGACTTCAATGTCAGCGCTTCACCGAGCAACGGCTCCATCTCGGCGGCGGAGCTTTCCAAAATCGGCGAATTCCGCATCCCGTCGACCACCGACGTAGCCATTTCGGCAAATTCGAAGAGTCGTTGCCAACGCGTGGTAGCGTTATAAGGATCACCGAAAAAATTACCCGCACCATAATCGCTGGTCGGCTGGTTATAATTGTTTTCGCTAAACGTGCCATTGGATTCGATGTCCGATACGCCCTGCCAATTCACCGACAGCTTCTGTCCATAAATATAGGTGTCGGTCATTTTGCTGTAAAGGCCCATAACTGCAGCTTCGGCCATCGATGGCGTGGCAAATACGGTTTCTGGGCTTAGCGATGAGGGTGAACTGGTTTCCAGGAACTTTTCGCATGAGGCAAAAAGAACTAAGGCGAGGGCCACGAGGCCAAAAAATATTTTTTTCATCTTCATCAGTTTAAAAGGTAACATTCAGTCCAAACAACACTTTCTTGGCTTTCGGGTAAGCAGAATAGCCGACGCCCGGCGTCAGTGGAGACCGGCGGGTATCCACTTCGGGGTCCTGTCCGGTATAATTCGTCCACACGTGCAGGTTGTAACCAGCCACATAAACCCGCAGGGTACGCATCAGTAGACGCTGCGACAGGGTCGATGGGAGCGTGTAGCCCAATGTCAATGTGCTCAATCGCAAGAACGACCCGTCCTCGATGGCCCAGTCGGTCAAAATCCGCGCATTGGCAGCCATCGGATTCCACATGGTCTTACCGCGGTTCAACGCTTCGAATAAAGCGGGATTTGCATTAGCGCCGAACATGATATTGTACCCCGTTTCCGGATCGATGGTAGTAAACCGCTCGGAAAGCCGCATCGTGTTGCTGATATTTTGGTACCGCTTAGACCCTTCGTAAGATGTAAAGTCGACCTTATCGGCATTGTAAACATCGTTGCCATAAGACCAATTGAACATGGCGCTCAAGTCGAAGCCCTTATATTGACTATTGATGGTGAAGCCGCCCGTATGGATCGGTTGCGCCCTTCCAATCACCGTTCGGTCGTCGTCAGGCGAGATTACTGTACCTTCGCCGCCTAGTTTTTTCAATTTGATATGCCCCGGGCCAAAATAGTTGCCCGACCGGCTCAACACCTGCGAGGCATCGGCAACACCGTCGTTCAACAGCCATTTGTTCTGCTCACTGTCGAACCTAAAGTCATCAAACGTATAGTAACCGTCCGACACGTAGCCATACATCAAGCCAACCGGTTGGCCGACAATTGCCCGGAAGTCGTCCGACCCGATATCTAATCCCCAGCCTGAGTTGACGATCATTTCCTCGTAATCGCCGCTAAGCGACCGGATTTTATTGCGGTTGAAAGCGATATTCATGTTGGCCGACAACCGGAAACCACCTTTGTCCACGATGGTGCCCGAAGCCGAAAACTCCACACCCCGATTGGCCGTACTACCTACATTCTGGTATTGCTGGTTGTAGCCCGAACTGGATGGCAGGTCAACCGAAAGAATCAGGTCTTTGGTGAGGTTGTTATAGGCATCTATGGTGAAGGATGCCCTTCCATCAAAAAGGCTCACGTCCAATCCGATGTTTGACGATACAGTACTTTCCCAGGTGAGGTTTTCGTTTTTAAGGGTGGTCGACGTACGGATGGCGCTCTCCGGGGTTTCGCCGATGTAATAAAGTTGGTTGCCCGCACTGATGAAACCATATTCCTGGCGCCAGTACGAACCCACCCGCGCGTTGCCTACGGCACCATGGCTCAACCGGAGCTTAGCATCAGACAACCAAGACCGCGTAGCCTCCATGAAGCGCTCGTCTGAAAGCCGCCAGGCAAACGATGCACCGGGGAAAAACCCCCATCGGTGACCGGGTGCAAAAACATTCTTGCCATCCACCCTGCCTGAAAAGGTAAAAATATATTTATCGTCAAACGTGTAATTGATGCGGGAGAAGAACGACGACACTCGCGACGGCTCGCCGATTGTCGTATACGTGGGCTGCGGTGTCCCGTAGTTCCACATGGCCAATACATCATCCGGCGTGAAATCGTCGGGGTAGAACTTTGACTCCGAGAGCATCCTGTTACTCTGCGTGCTGGTCAACTCCTGGCCACCGAGTATCGAAAAACGATGCTTTTCACCATCCAGCGCAAAATTGTAATTCAATACGTTCTGGATAGACCACCGGTTTCCTTTCCGGTCGTCGCGCCGGGCTACCGGCTGGCCACCATTGGCACTGGATTGACCTGTGCCCCTCACCCAGATGTTATCGGTAAAATCCTTATTGAACGTGAAAGATCCTTTTGTACCGAAAGTTAGGCCCTCAACGATCTGCCAAGACAGACCCGCGTTGAATATCGCGTCGAAACGATGCTGCTTTTTATATTCATTCACCACGTTAAGCACCGGGTCGTTGAGCGAGCTCAACGCTTCGGCCGACGTGATATCCTCATTCCCCCCCAACGCGTCCTCGGTGAGAGAAGCCAGGCTACGCACCGGCGCATATTTCACCCCTTCCCGCAATTTGCGCCCGTCTGAGATGCTCGGACCGGTGATCGTTGTATTGGACATACGCGAATTGAAATCGAATTTCAGCTTCGATCCGATCTGTTTGTTCAGCTTCGCACTGAAATAATCGCGTTGGAATTCCGAGTTCAGCATGACGTAATCTTCATCATCGCGTGTGTAGTTAAGATTGTAGTTGATCGTCTTTTCACCACCGGTCAGCCCCACGTTATAATGCTGTTGCACTCCCATGTTGCCATAGAGTCGGTCCTGCCAGTTGATGCCCGGTTTCGCTTTGTAAATATCTAGATCGTCCCACGCGCCGTACATGCTATTGAAACTGTTGTTCGAAGCCGTGGAGGGGTCGAGTTCCCGTTGATAGTAGACGTACTCGTAGGGCGAAAGCACTTCGTACAGGTTGTATACATTGCTGACCGACGCGTATGAATTGAAGCTGATGTCGGTTCTGCCTGCGACGCCCGACTTGGTGGTGACAAGCACCACCCCATT
>Ga0079224_100005670_pt1 | contig 16433 bp, 11 predicted proteins | sample Stecom2015_FD_80414 | JGI IMG/M metagenome (GOLD analysis project Ga0079224, IMG submission 80414) | Agricultural soil microbial communities from Utah to study Nitrogen management - Steer compost 2015 | ecosystem: Environmental > Terrestrial > Soil > Agricultural land | place: USA: Utah... | reverse complement strand
ACGGGTGGGTTTATCCAGCGCGTAGTGGACCGTCATAAAGCGGATCTGTTTTCCGCCGGGTAGGGTCACTTTCACCGCGAGCAGGGCAAGGGAACCGTTGCCGGATTTGGAGGTAATCCGGTGGTTTTGGATATCGCTGATCGGATAACGGGAAAGGATGCCCAGTCCGTACGCGCCGCCATCGTAGGCAAAATGGCGCGCAAACGCATAATGCATTCCGGTAATGGCCGCCAGGGTTTTCATCTGATCGACCCGGCCGGAACGATTGCATAGGCTGTCCACTTCCTGTAACCCAACCAAATCGGCACCCGAAGCGTTGATAAACCGGCCCATTTCCTCCAAGGTGGGGTTCTCCTCCCGATCGGCGCCGTGATGCATGTTATAACTCATGAGGTGTAGCTCCTGCGCGCCCGCTAGGGAAGGGAAACACAGGAAAGTTGCCGCAAAAAGCAGCGCCCCGGCCAGGGAAGGGACGCCCGGTTTATGAAAAAAATGGCTGAAAACAAGGTTCATTCCGTTTTGTTTGCGTGTGAAGATACCAATTTCTGCCAATTTGACGGTTTTGGGTGATTTGGAATACCGCTTGATAAGAAGCTGATGGTTTAACAACACAGAGCTATGCAGGAAAAAGGAACAATATCAATTCACACCGAGAACATCTTTCCAATTATCAAGAAGTTTTTATACTCCGATAACGAAATATTTCTCCGGGAGCTGGTCTCCAACGCGGTGGATGCCACGCAGAAAATCAGGCGGCTTTCCGCACTGGGCCAGTTCGCCGGGACACTTGGGGAAACCCAGGTGGAAGTGGCATTTGACGAAAAGAAAAAAACCATTACCATATCCGACCAAGGGATCGGGATGACCGCGGAGGAGGTCAAAAAATACATTAACCAGATTGCTTTTTCCGGTGCCACGGAGTTCCTTGAAAAATACGAAAAAGCAAAAGATGCCGGTGAGATCATCGGGAAATTCGGGCTGGGATTCTATTCCGCCTTCATGGTGGCCAGTCGTGTAGAGATTGAAACCCTGTCTTATCAGGAAAACGCCGAACCGGTCCATTGGGAGTGCGACGGAAGCACCAGCTTCGAAATAAAAAAGGGGAAAAGAAAAACGCGCGGAACGGATGTCATCTTGCATGTCAACGAGGACTCGAAGGAGTTCCTGGACCGGTACCGTTTGCAGGAAATTCTGGACAAATACTGTAAGTTCCTGCCCGTCCCCATTAAATTCGGAACCCGCAAGGAACAGGTCCCCGATGGGGAGGATCAGGAAGGCAAACCGAAATTCAAGGAGGTAGAAAAGGACCATATCATCAATAATACCGCCCCGGCCTGGACCCGCAAACCCGCCGACCTGAAGGACGAGGATTACCTGGCGTTTTACCGCGAGCTGTATCCCATGTCGCCCGATCCCCTTTTCTGGATCCATCTGAACGTGGATTATCCTTTCAATCTTACCGGGATCCTGTATTTTCCCCAGGTAAAGAACGAGCTGGAGTTTCAGCGGAACAAGATCAAGCTTTTTTCGCGGCAAGTGTTTATTACCGATGAGGTTAAGGATATTGTTCCCGATTTTCTGATGCTGCTCCACGGGGTCATCGATTCGCCCGATATTCCGCTCAACGTATCCAGAAGTTTCCTTCAGGCCGACAGCAGTGTGCGGAGAATAAACAGTTACATCAGTAAAAAAGTAGCGGACAAACTTGGAGAACTGTTTAAAAGCGACCGGAAAAGCTACGAGGAAAAGTGGGACGACATCAGCCTGTTCGTAAAGTATGGCATGGTTACCGACGAAAAATTTTACGACCGGGCGAAAGATTTCGCGCTCCTTAAAAACGTGAAAAACGAATACCATACACTGGAGGAATACAAAGACCGGATCAATCCGTTGCAGACCGATAAGGACGGGACGCTGGTGTATCTGTATGCTACCGATCCCGCAATTCAGGACGCCTACATTCAATCGGCGGCTAAAAAGGGCTACGATGTGTTGTTGCTGGATTCTCCGGTGGACAACCATTTCGTAAGTCACCTGGAACAAAAACTGGAGAAAACCGCCCTGAAACGGGTGGATTCGGATGTGGCCGATCAGCTCATTCCGAAAGGGGACAAGACCGAAACCGTATTGAGCGAAGAACAGATGAACCGGGTGAGAGAGGTGTTCGGTAAGGCGGTGCAAAAGCCCGAAATGAGTGTCGAGCTTGCCTCGCTTAGTCCGGAAGAGCCGCCCGTAACAGTTACAATCGATGAGTTTACCCAGCGCATGAAGGAAATGGCCAAAACGGGAGGAATGAGCTTCTACGGAAACCTGCCCGACCGATACAAGGTCGTTGTGAACGGGAACCATCCGCTGACCTTACGCATTTTGAATGAAAGCGAAGAGCAGCAAACGCTGCTTGCCCGCCAGGCGCTTGATCTGGCCCTGCTTTCGCGCGGAATGCTGACCGGGGCCGAACTGACCGCGTTCGTCAACCGGAGCGTGTATTTCATCGGCGGGGAACCCGGCGGCAACCCGTCATAGGCTTTCCGGGAAACGCGTCCGTTTCAGGAAGCGGAAGGTGAGTGAAATGGAAACCAGGCTCAGGCCGATGATCAATCCGGTCCAGATGCCGGTGGCGCCCATTCCGAAATGGAAGGCAAGAAGATAGCCGGAAGGCACACCCACGACCCAATACGCGATGCCGACCAACAGCGTAGGGACCTTCACGTCCTTGATTCCCCGGAGGAGACCGACGTTAATGGCTTGCGTGGCGTCCGAGATCTGGAACACGGAGGCAATCAAAAGCAGGGTGGCGGCAAGACCCACCACCTCGGCATTGTCGTTGAACAACAGCGGCAGACGTTCCCGGAAGGTAATAAAAATCAGGCAGCAAAACATCCCGTAGACCAGCGCGGTAAGCAGGCTGCTTTTGCCGATCAGCCGGATCCTCGTCCAGTCGCGCCGGCCGAAGGTGTTGCTGACTCGGATCGAGCTGCCTTGGGCCAGACCCATGGAAACCATGAAGGTGAATGCCGCGCAATTCATGGCAATCTGATGGGCGGCCTGTTCCACTGCGCCAATGGTGCCCACCAGGATGCCGGAAACGGCGAAAACGCTGACCTCCATTCCGGCCTGCAGACTGCTGGGCACGCCGATCCGCAACAGGTCCTTCATGGTTTTCCATTTCAATTTCCACTGGTTTTTCCTCACGGCAACGTACCGTCGGAAACGCCGGTCCCGGATGATGATCGCTAACAGGACCAGGAAAATAAGCGAACGGGTTACCAAGGTTCCCCAGGCGGCTCCCACCAGCTCCAGGCGAGGAAATCCCCAATTGCCGAAGATCAGGAGCCAGTTGAGAAAAGCATTCAGGGGTAGCGCCACAAGGGAAAGGACCATGGCGGTGCGTGTTTGTTCCAGGCCGTCGGTGAACTGTTTCAGGGCCATGAAAAGAAGCATCGGGACCATCGAAATGCTGGTGATGCGCAGGAACGGCACGGCAAGCTGTGCCACGTCCGGATCCTGATCCAGATGAAACAGGATATTCTTACCCCATTCCAGACCCAGAAAGATCAACAGGGCGGTAATCACGCTCAGCCAGAACCCATTGAAAAAATAATGGGATACCTGTTGACTGTCGTATCTGCCGTGCGCCATGGAAACCATCTGTGATATGGACAGGGTCATGCCAATACCAAAGATCAGGGGAATGTTGACCACGCTCATCACCAGTGAAACCGCGGCCAGTTGTTTGTAGCTGATGGCTCCCACCATGGCCGCGTCAATCAGGCCCAACGCCATTTGGGCAAGTTCACCCAGGATGATGGGACTGGCCAGTTTTATCGTTTTATTTGCTTCCCCATATAGTGCGATCGCAGACATGCCCGCAAAAATAGACAATGGTATAGGTTTTGCGCCGGCTAAACAAAAAAAACATGGAACGTACATTTCGTATCTTGGGCATGGCAGGAAGCTTAAGGGCACAGTCCTTTAACCGCGCCCTGCTGCAGGAAGCCACCCGGTTGGTACCCAAAGGAGTTGTATTGGAAATAGTTGAACTGGACGGCGGTATCCCGGGGTTCAACCAGGACGAAGAAACGAACCCGCCTCCAAAAATCGTGGAACTGAAACAGCAGGTCCGCCAGGCAGACGCGCTGTTATTTGTTACCCCGGAATACAATTACTCGGTTCCCGGGGTTTTGAAAAACGTGATTGACTGGGTCTCCAGGCCCTACGGAGACAATGCGTTCAGTGGAAAGGCCGCCGCCGTGATGGGCGCTTCCATCGGAGCGATTGGAACTGCCAGAGCGCAATATCACCTTCGGCAGATGTTTGTCTTTTTGGATGTGCACGTGGTGAATCAGCCCGAGGTAATGGTTGCCGACGCCCATGAGAAGTTTGATGAGCAGGGAAAGCTGAAGGATGAGACTGCCCGGGAGCTCATCGGCCAATTGCTGCAAAAGCTGGTTTCGCTTGCAAAACAACTGAATGCCTAAGCTGTTTAGCCTTTATTGTATATCTTTAAACAAAAGAACACATATGAAAAAAGTATTATCCTTATTGGCCCTGGTTACCTTCGGTACCTCGGTGCTTTTTGCGCAGTCCACCTGGAAGGCGGATCCCGCGCATTCAAAAATCGCTTTCTCCGTGGTACACATGGGCATTGCCGATGTATCGGGCTTGTTCAATAGCTTCGAGTGCAGCATTGTATCGGACAAGGAAGATTTCAGTGACGCAGTCTTTGACCTTAGCATTGATGTTTCGTCCATTGACACGGAAATCCAGAAACGGGACGATCACCTTCGGAGCGCCGATTTCTTCGACGTCGAAAAATTCCCGAAGATCACCTACAAAAGTACCGGGATCAAAAAGGCGGGAAAAAACCGATACAAACTTACGGGTAATCTGACCCTGCATGGTGTTACCAAGCCGGTTACGATGGACCTGTGGTACCGGGGAACCAATGTAAACGATAAGGATAATTCAGCCACTGCCGGCTTTCAGCTGACAGGAACGATCAAGCGTTCCGATTTTGGCGTGGGTCCCAAATTCGGCCCACCGATGATCAGCGATGAAGTGACCATCAAAGCCGACGGTGAATTTCAAAGACAATAGATAAACCGGGAGAACGTGCAGAAACGTTCTCCCGTCTTTTTTAGCCCGGGGCCGGACCCGGGGGCCGGAAGCGGGATGCTATTTATCCCGCAAATGCTGTATCAGTTTCCGGTCACCTACCACCCAAACCACATCATCCCATTTGAATTCCATCCCCGCGTCGGGATTCAGGATACGTTCGCCGTCCCGTTCCACGCCTACCACCAGGCCTTTCAACTTTTCCCGGATACCTGATTCACGCAGCGTTTTCCCGCGCAGGGAGGTGTGCTCGTCAATCACGATCTTCTGAAGCGCAATGTCTTCTGTCGAAATATCGGCTCCGACGGAGGTTTCGCTTGCATTGAATACGGGCATAAAGGTCTGCAACTGGTCATCTGTTGCAATAATCCCGACATGATCAAAAGGCAATACTTTCTGATCACTGCCCGGGGCATGGATCAGTTTTTCGCCCCGTTTCAGATAAATCACATTGATCCCGTACTTTTCCCGCCACCGAAGATTTTTCAGGGTTTCCCCCGCATAGGCCGCATGCTGCGCCACTTCCAGATCCACAATGTGCGCATCCCAGGGGTCCAGGGCCGGCTGCAGCGATGAGTTCCGTTGCAATACTTCCGTAGCAAGCGACTGATTTTCGCGGGCAGCCCGCTCCCGGGCATTCAGATTGCTTAAAAAACTCCCTTCCAGCCGTCGGTAAAAAGCCTGGATCCGTTGCGAAAAAATAATCAAAACCAGAATAAAGACCGGTACGGCCACCAGCAGCGCCACCAGGGTGGAAAATAGCCGGTTTACCCAGAAGCCGATCAAAAGAATACCCAGGGCATTCCGCAGGATCTCGATGATCAGCAGCGGCCCGCGATTGTATTTCCGGTGTATCCACAGCTCCTTGTAGGCGATGTTATCCGGACGCCGGGCCATCAGGGCCCAGAGGAAGGGCGCGGCGACACTCAGTGAAATCACCAGTGCCACGACGCTCCGGATCAGGTCGTCTTCGAAATTCCGGGCAAGGAAAGGCATCAGAAAATTAAAAGAAAGCAGCATCAGGGCAAGCACAATGATGCTGTTGGTCACCACAATGCGGGCATAGGCCTTCAGCACAATTTTCCATTCACTTTCAGCCTGTATCTTTTGGGTATTGGTTGAATAGGCATTCAGCGCGGTGACCCATTTCTCCGGAAGCAGCTTCACCACGTAATCGAATGCCGGCCCGGATAATTTGATCAGGTAGGGTGTGGTGAACGTAGTGATTGCCGAAGCGCCTACTGCGACCGGAAAAAGAAAATCGGAAATCACACCCAAAGACAAGCCCAAGGTGGCCACGATGAACGCGAATTCCCCGATCTGGGCCATGCTCATTCCCACCTGCACCGACTGTTTCAAGGGCTGACCCGACAACATGGCTCCCAGGGTGGTGCTGAATAGTTTCCCCACCAGCGTGAGCAGGGTAACCACCATCACCGGCACTCCGTATTCTGCAATGGCCCGCGGATCGATCATCATCCCGACCGAAACAAAAAACACGGCAGCGAAAAGGTCCTTCACCGGTTTGATAAGATGCTCCACCTTTTCGGCCGAAGTGGTCTCGGCAATGATGGACCCCATGATAAATGCACCCAGTTCCGCCGAAAAGCCCACCTGGGTGGCAAGCACCACCATGCCCAGGCACAGCCCAATGGCCATGATCAGCAAGGTTTCCTCATCCAATAGTTTCCGCGCTTTTTTCAGCAGGGTGGGAAGCAAAAAGATCCCCGATATAAACCAGACCGCAAGAAAGAACACCAGTTTCAAAATGGTGAACAGCATTTCCGATCCTTCGAATTGCTGGCTGACGGCCATCGTCGAGAGCAGCACCATCAGCAGGATGACTACAATATCCTCTACCACCAATACCCCGAATACGATCCGCGCGAATTGTTTGGTCTTCATGCCCAGCTCATCAAAGGCACGGATAATGATGGTTGTGGAGGAACTGGCCAGCATCCCCCCCAAAAACAGGCTGTCCATGGTGGTCCATCCCATCCAACGGCCGGCCAGGTAGCCGGAAACGGTGATGAACAGGATTTCCACAAAAGCCGTAATCGAAGCCGCGCCGCCCACGCGGAGCAACTTTTTAAAACTGAACTCAAGTCCAAGGCCGAATAACAGAAAAATCACGCCGATGTCTGCGAGCGTTTTTACGTTCGCATTATCTACCACGGTGGGTATCAGGTTGAAATGGGGTCCTACCAAAAAGCCTGCAAGAATATACCCCAGAACAAGCGGTTGTTTTATTTTCCTGAAAACAAGGGTGATCGCCGCGCCTGCTATCAGAATAAGCGCCAAATCACGTATCAAGTCGGGTAAGTGACCCATAGATCGTTTTTCTTTAAAACTTCCACCTGCAATTTAAGCCAAAAGTATGAAAATGACGGAAAAGACCTGCGGGGCGGAGTCCTCAATATACCCTCCCGGGGGTATTTGCATTGCCTGGGCTTTGTTTTATCATTGCGGGAATTCTTACTAAACTATTTGTATGAGATTATTTTTTACGTTAATTCTTATGGCATCCTGTGTGGCGACTTCCTGTAAAAAGGATACCCCAGGACTTGAAAACGAAGAGGAAAAGCCGGTTCCGGAGCAAGTTATTTCCGAATTGACCGGAAAGCTGGCGTCGGCCGATAGCATCAGCAACTTTGTCGCGGCGCTGGAAAATCTTCAGCTTTCCGCGGCTGAAGTTTCCGAAGGGATCACCGTATTCGCACCGCTGAACGAAACGGAGGCGCAGGCTTCGGCTCCGCAAACGGGGCGACCGGTGACAAAATCCGCAGGCGTTCCCTTGAAAGCCGGCGAATCCCCCGTGCTGAAGGACCACGTGGTCAAAGGCGTTTATACGGTGGCCGATCTGACCGATGGAAAAATCCTCACGACCCTTAGCGGAAAACAACTGAAAGTAAAGCGGACAGAAAATCGGGTCTGGCTGAACGGCGTGGAGCTGAGCGGAGAGGGGATCGTGACCGAAGGCGGGCATACTGTTTTTGTGGTCAAGCGGAGTCTGACCGGTACCGAGCCCAATGACGAACCCGAACCCGGGCCGGAAATTACCAGCCTGACGGTTGTGGTTTGGGACGCGGGCGGATGGACTCCCTCGCAGCCCGACGGCGTACCGGCGGAAGGCGCTGAAGTGGCGCTTTACAAATCCCGGGAGGATTTTGCGGCGGCCAACCCAGCCTATGTGGCCCAGGCAGGGGAAGACGGCAACGCGGTCTTTGATGAGATCGAGCCGGGTACCTATTATGTGCACGCGCAGCTGGATCACAAAAGCAACATCATTCTGAAGTCGAAAGTAACCGAGGACGGGGTTTACACCGGGCTGGCCATCGAAGGCATTTACGCGTCGGAAAACGAAACTCCGGCGGGACAGCTGCCTGGCAATTTTCGCTTTGTGGACGTAAATGCCGACGGCCAGATCAATGGGATGGACCGTTTACCTGTACCGTATGAGTCGGCAGAGGTCAGCGACGGATCGGCTTTGGAGCTGAACGTTTACATTGGCTACATCAATAACGCCGCTTACGGTCCGCTGGATCAGGCCGTTGCGCAGGACCTGCTTGATCAGGTATCCGGCATGATCGGCAACTGGTACCAATTGAATGTGGTGATGCTGGATGCCCTCCTGAGTGACGACGCCGAGCAGCTTCCGGCTATGTTCGGTTCCCAGTTTCAGGGAGTCGATGATTTTTCCTTTTCAACCACCCATCCGGCCTTTGCCAATGTCTGGCGCAATGGATTCGAGCCCATTTACCGGCTGAACCGGATCATTTGGGAAATTGAGAACGGAAGTCTGAATGACCAGGCGCTTCTAGGCCAGGCAAAAGGTCTTCGAGCTTTCGTTTACCTTGTTCTGGTGAATTATTTCGGAGAAGTCCCTTACGCCGATGGAATCGTGTCGGAAGAAGGAAATTACGATTTCGGCGCCGATCGGGAGAGTCTGCTGAACTTCATTTCCGCTGATTTGGATGCAGCCTTATCGCGCGTACCCGCCCAGGGGGATCCTGCCCGCTTAACCGCCGGCGCGGTGAAAGCCCTGCAAGCGAAAGTAGCCCTAGCGAAGAAAAATCACGCCCTGGTGGCGCAGATTACAGGTGACATCATTCAAGGCGCGCAATATCAGCTGGAGACAGGTACCGCAATTTTTGAAGCGGACAGCAAAGAATTCATCTGGCATCCCCGGCAGGAGATCACCGGTGGATTCCAGGAGTTTTTCTTTGGCCGCGCGCGTTTCCCATACCTGCGGATAACCGAAATTTACCTGATGCGTGCAGAAGCCCTGATCAATGAGGGGGCCTACACCGACGCATGGGAAATCCTGGCCTTGCTGAACAACCGCAAGGGAACTGCCCCGCCTCCACAAAACGGCTCACTGGAGGAACTGCGTGCCCGGCTGTGGAGCTTGTGGAAAAGTGAAATGCCCCGGGAAGGGTCCCGTTTTTTGAACCTGGTCCGGTGGGATCAGGCCATGGATGTGCTGGCTCCCAAAGGATACCTGCCATTCCACGGTTTGCTTCCCATTCCGCAATACGTGATTGACAGCTATCCGCTTGTGAATCAGAATCCGGGCTATTAAAAGACAGAGTTAAGAAGCAAATAGGATTCATCGGAAAGGTCCTGTGCCCAAAGCGCAGGACCTTCTTTGTTGGATGGTTGTTGCCCGACCAGGATTCGAACCTAGACAATCAGAACCAGAATCTGACGTACTACCATTATACTATCGGGCAGGAAAAAACCGAACGGTCCCCGGAATAAAACAAGTTCCGGCAGGAACTGTTCTGTTAACGTGCAAAAATAGTAATCGTTTTAAAAATAGCGAGGGTTAAAAAAGAAATTGCCATTTTAGTGGGGAGAATATGTTATCTAAAAAGACGAAATACGCGATCAAGGCATTGGTGGCTTTGGCTAAGAGTGAGAAGGGCGTGCCGGTATTGATCTCAAAGCTGGCAGAGGACGAGCGGATACCCAAAAAGTTTCTTGAACTGATCCTGTTGGAGCTTCGGAATGCGGGGGTATTGCACAGTAAAAAAGGAGCGGGGGGAGGATACTACATGGCGAAGGATCCCGCGGAGGTGAAACTGGTGCAGATCCTGCGGGTGACCGACGGCCCCATTGCCTTGCTTCCCTGTGTGAGTCTGAACTTCTACGAACGGTGTGAGGAATGCCGGGACGAAGTGACCTGCGGGATACGGAACGTATTCATCGATGTGCGGGATGCGGCATTGAAGATCCTGAGCGAAACAAGCATTGCCGATATCGTGGACCGGGAAAATGAGCTAATTGATAGTTTAAAAATAACCACCTGATTTTCAGATTGAACTAGCTCGTTGAAAAAAAACCCGGGCAAAGACTATAATTTCCATAGAGATTATATATATATTTGCATCTTATAAGAAAGAAAGAAATAATGAATCATTCTTTTAGCGCTTTCCGGATGTGTGATTGTTGTATGATGGGCTTCGCAAGACGGCGGAAAAGAAGGACTGTGTCATAAATCAGATAAAGAAATATCCAGGCCCTTTCCACCGAAAAAGTTGAAAGGGCTTTTTTTTTAATCAAAACAGCAAGGTATTATGCAAAGCTTCAGGTCTGAATTGGAGAATCCGGTGGTTGAACGAGAGGTTATTGAGCTGGCGGAAAAGATCAGGAGGTTCCACGAAGGCAGTATTCCGGAAACAAAATTTCGTAGCCTACGGCTTGCCAGGGGCATCTACGGCCAGCGTCAGAAAGGTGTTCAAATGGTTCGAATCAAGATCCCTTTCGGCTTTCTTACCTTTCAGAAGCTGCTCGCCATTGCCGATGTGTCGGATGAGTATGCAACCGGCAACCTTCATCTCACCACACGTCAGGATATTCAGATCCATTTTGTAAGCCTGGACAGAACCCCGGAGCTGTGGGCCAAGCTCGATAAAGACGAGGTCACCATCCGGGAAGCCTGCGGAAACACGGTGAGAAACGTCACCGCTTCGCCTATTGCGGGTATTGCCCCCGACGAGCCGTTTGACGTTTCACCCTATGCTTACGAAACTTTCCGTTATTTCCTTCGGAATCCGATATGCCAGGATATGGGTCGGAAGTTCAAGATCGCTTTTTCCTCGAGCGAAGCAGATACGGCCTGGAGTTTTATCCACGACGTGGGTCTGATTCCCAAGGTCCGCCAGGAGAATGGTCAGGAAGTCCGCGGTTTCAAAGTCGTAATCGGCGGTGGCCTGGGCGCGCAGCCCATGACCTCCAAGCTGGTGCATGAGTTCCTGCCGGAAGATCAGGTGATTCCGTACATCGAATCGGTGATCCGTGTGTTTGATCGGTACGGAGAGCGGAATAACCGGAACAAGGCCCGGATGAAATACCTGATCGCGAACCTGGGTATAGAAGAAGTGGTCCGGCTGATCGAAGAGGAGCGTGTGGCCAACAAATCCAAAAGCTATCCCATTAACCGGCACATATTGCCTGAAACCCAACCGCCTGCAGCGCGGCCCATCCCGGAAGTTACCATTGCCGATACAAAGAAATACGAGGACTGGCTGAAGACCAATGTAAGCGAGCAGAAGCAGAAGGGATTCTATAAGGTAACCATCAAGGTGCAGACAGGGGATATCAGCACGGACATCGCCCGGAAAATGGTCAGCGCAGTGCGGGATTATGTGGCCGATGACATCCGGGTAGCCCCCACCCAGGGACTGATCCTAAAGTTCGTCCGCCCCGAGGCGCTTCCCTACCTGTTCACCGAACTCGACAAATTGGGACTGGCTCAGCCCGGATTCGACAGCGTAGCGGATGTGACCACCTGCCCGGGTACCGACACCTGTAACCTGGGTATCTCCGACAGCATGAATGTAACCCGGGTATTCGAACGGGTAATCACCGAAGAATTCCCGGAACTTATTTTCAACAACGATATCAAGATCAAGATAAGCGGGTGCATGAACTCCTGCGGTCAGCACGGCATTGCCAGTATCGGATTCCACGGAAGCTCAGCGAAAGCGGGCGGCAAGGTATATCCGGCGCTTCAGGTGCTGTTGGGCGGCGGCATTGTGGGAGACGGGGTAGGCCGCACGGCCGAGCGGGTGATCAAGGTGCCCAGCAAACGTGGGCCCGATGTATTGCGTTTTGTACTCCGGGACTACGAAGCCAATTCGCATGACGGGGAGTATTTCAACGATTACTACGACCGGCAGGGTAAGGAATATTTTTACGAACTGCTTAAGCCCCTGGCCGATACCAGTACCTTAAAGCCCGAGGACTTTGTTGACTGGGGACAGGACGAACAATACGGTGTTGCCATCGGTGTGGGGGAATGCGCGAGCGTAGTAATTGATCTGGTGGCCACCCTGCTGGTTGATTCGGAAGAAAAGCTGGAAATGGCAAAGGAGAATTTCGATGCAGGCAATTACGCCGATGCCATTTACCATGCCTACGGCCTGTTTATCAATACAGCGAAAGCGCTTTTGCTCGATGAAGGTGTGAATCCGAGCACCCAGATCAAGATAATGAATGAATTCGATGCCCGATACGTAGCAGACGGTAGGTTCACGTTCCCCGGCGGATTCCGGGAACACGTAACACGCATCAATAAAAACGAGCCGAACGAAGGTTTCGCGGTAGAATACATCGCCGGAGCCGCTGCTTTTCTGCGGGAAGCAATTGCTTTCCGGGAAAAAGACCAGGAGTTGGCCGAAACCAATCCGTAAGATGAACAGCACATTGAAACAGCCGAAACTGACCCTGATCGGGGCGGGTCCCGGCGATCCGGAGCTTATCACATTGAAAGGGATCAAAACGCTGGCAACGGCAGACGTGGTGCTCTACGACGCGTTGATCAGTGAAGATCTTCTTCGTTTTGCTCCGGCTGGTGCAAAAAAGGTTTTCGTTGGGAAACGGGCCGGAGACCATGCCTATTCCCAACGGCAGATCAACGATCTGATTGTAGACTTTGCATTTCACTATGGTCACGTGGTACGGCTCAAAGGGGGAGACCCCTTTGTTTTCGGCAGGGGATACGAAGAAATATACCACGCCGAATCCTACAACATCGAAACGGCTGTGGTGCCGGGAATCTCCAGCAGCATTTCGGTGCCCGAACTGGAAAAGATCCCACTCACCAGCCGGGGAGTTAGTGAAAGTTTCTGGGTAATTACCGGTACGAATAAGAAAGGGGAATTATCGGCCGATATCTTCACTGCCGCCCAGTCCAACGCCACGGTGATCATCCTAAGGGGGACCCGGAAGCTGGATGAGATCGTCAAGGTGTATAAAGACGCCGGCAAACGCGACTGGCCCGTAGCAATCATCCAGAACGGCAGCCTGCCGGACCAGAAGATTGCCGTGGGAATCATCGAAACGATCCAGGAAGTGGTGATTGAAAAGCAGCTCGGCAATCCGGCGGTGATCGTCATTGGGGAAGTGGTGGCGGAACATCCCGAATTCCATAAGATTCGGGAATTGTACAATTACATTAATAACTTATAAGGAATGTCCGAATCAGTGGATACCGGAAGAAACGCGTTGTTTCCTGTTTTTTTAAAACTGGAACGTCTTAACACCCTGGTGGTGGGCGGCGGAAAAGTAGGCCTGGAAAAACTGACCGCTCTGATGGCGAACAGCCCGAAAGCAGCCGTAACCCTGGTGGGGCGTGAAATCAGTGCCGACATCCGGGAACTGGCAGCTTCCCATCCGCAAGTGCTGTTGCTTGAAAAGGATTTTGAGGAATCCGACCTGGACGGGCACGACCTGGTAATTATCGCCACCGCCAGCCGGGATTTGAATCTGCGCATCCGGGAAATGGCGGCGGCCCGGAACATTTTATCCAATGTAGCCGATACGCCGGATCTCTGTGATTTCTATCTTTCATCCATTGTCCAGAAAGGACATCTGAAGTTGGCTGTTTCCACCAATGGAAAATCTCCCACCATTGCCAAAAGAGTAAAGGAAATGCTTCATGAGGCAATTCCCGAGAATATTAATCAGTCGCTGGACAACCTGGAGGTTATCCGAAAAAGATTGAATGGGGATTTCGCCTACAAAGTGCAGAAACTCAATGAGATCACTTCCGTGCTTGCCAGCGGGGGCGAACCCGCTGTGGAAATTAAAAAAGAGGAAGATTATATTCGCAGCCTGAACCAATCGCGCGAAACAATGAAAGACCAATCAAAACTTGTACGCATTCAGGCCGATCGATCCGCTAACCGGGAACATTCCGTTCCTTTGTATCTGACTTCCAGCTTTATTTTTGAAAACGCCGAACAGGGCAGGGCGCTTTTTGCTGAAGAGGAGAGTGGAAATATCTATTCCCGCTATTCCAATCCGAACACCACCGAATTCATTGAAAAAGTGCGCGCACTGGAAGGCGCTGAAGCCGGACTGGCATTTTCATCCGGCATGGCGGCTGTATTTGCCTCCATTGCTGGCTTGCTCAGCGCGGGGGATCACATCGTTTCCTGCCGGTCAATTTTTGGATCCACCCATCAATTGTTTACCCGTCTGTTTCCCCGCTGGGGCATTACCCATACCTACGTGGATGCATCCCGCCCCGAAGACTGGGAAGGCGCCATCCGGGAAAACACCAAAATGATTTTTCTGGAAACGCCCTCCAATCCGGGTCTGGAGTTGATAGACCTCGAATGGGCAGGGCAGCTTGCCGCGAAACATAAGCTGATATTGAACGTAGACAATTGTTTTGCCACGCCGTATCTGCAGAAGCCCATTCAATACGGTGCCCACATCGTGAGCCATTCGGCCACGAAGTATATGGACGGCCAGGGCCGTGTCCTGGGAGGGATCCTGGTCGGACAGCGGGATCTGATGGACCAGCTAATGTTTTTTATCCGGAATACGGGTCCCGCCATGTCTCCGTTTAACGCCTGGACCGTTTCCAAGAGCCTGGAAACGCTGGGAGTCCGCATGGACCGCCATTGCAGCAGCGCGCTGGAAATCGCCCGGCTGCTGGAAGCGCATCCCGAGGTGGAAAACGTCCGGTATCCCTTCCTGCCGTCGCATCCGCAATATGAACTGGCCAAAAAACAGATGAAGGCCGGAGGCGGAATCGTCACCTTCGTGGTAAAAGGAGGATACGACCGCGCGCGCAGGTTCCTGGATGCATTGGATATGATTCTGCTCACTTCCAATCTGGGTGATACGCGGACCATTGCGACCCATCCCGCCTCCACAACGCATTCCAAACTAACGGCGGAAGAACGCCGGGCCATTGCCATTGAGGACGGAAGTATCCGGATCTCGGTAGGCCTGGAAGATGTTGAAGATATTATCACGGATATAACCCGCGCGTTGGAACGGTCCACGGTTTCGGCCCGGGAAGTTCCTAATTGAAAAAGTTTAAACAACGATTGTAGAACCGGTAGCGACGGATAAGTAATCTAGTATTTCTATAGAAAATATCATTCTTATATAATGGATTTATCAGGACTGACAAGCAAAGTGGAAGGTCTTACTCCCGAACAGGCGCTGGAGGTAGTTGCCGGGGAATTTCCAGGTAAGATCGTATTCTCCACCAGTTTCGGCTGGGAAGATCAGGTGATCACGCATATGATCTTTAAGAATGACCTGCCCATCCGGGTGTTTACCCTGGATACCGGCCGGATGTTCAACGAAACCTACCACGTCTGGAACAGGACCCTGGACCGGTACAAAAAGCCGATTGAGGTATTTTCCCCGCAGGCCGAAGCCGTGGAGAAATTAATGACTGAAAAAGGGCCGTACAGTTTTTACGAATCGGTGGAAAATCGGAAGGAATGCTGCGCGATCCGGAAAGTGGAGCCACTGAACCGGGCCCTGAAAGGGCAGGAATGCTGGATCACCGGTATCCGGGCGGAACAGTCCGCCAACCGGACCACCATGGACAACCCCGAGTGGGATGCGGGCCATCAACTGGTGAAATTCCACCCTTTATTCAGTTGGTCCCTGGACGAAGTCAAGGAATACGTCAGACGTTTCAATATTCCCTATAATCCCCTGCATGATAAAGGGTTCCCAAGCATCGGTTGCCAGCCCTGTACCCGCGCTGTCTTGGAAGGTGAAGACTTCCGTGCCGGTCGCTGGTGGTGGGAACACGCCTCCCGTAAGGAATGCGGACTGCATGTATAAGGGCGGGGGTGCCATGGGCTTGTGTTTTCCCAAACTTTGGAGGATATTCGGGGTTTGAATTAAAGGCACGGGTTTCAACCCGAACGATAAAACTGACAACACGAATGCGCGTAGAACTTCAGCGAGTAGATGACGCATTTCACTTCGAAGGTACAGGTACCGAAGGGGTGAAGGTCCACATTGACGGTTCCCGGAACATCGGCGCAGCCGGT